>Ga0209181_10002964_pt1 | contig 27042 bp, 25 predicted proteins | sample MAT05_FD_187208 | JGI IMG/M metagenome (GOLD analysis project Ga0209181, IMG submission 187208) | Freshwater microbial communities from Lake Fryxell liftoff mats and glacier meltwater in Antarctica - MAT-05 (SPAdes) (version 2) | ecosystem: Environmental > Aquatic > Freshwater > Ice > Liftoff...
ATTGTAAACCAAATTATTTAATCCTATAACAACCTTCGCCCTTGCTTTTCCAATGTTTCTTATAAAAGTACCATCATTCATACTGTTTGTCATAAATCCAAAAATATATTCCACCCTGCACCGTGTTTTTGATTTTTTACAGTTGCTTTGTATTTGACCCGCCTTTAATGGAATTGATGAGGCTTCGCGTTCCTGCTTTCGCAGGAATGACGATAGTATTAGGCGTTGCTAATTCATAATTTAAAATTTAAAATTTAAAATTGCGCAGCGTTACATATTCCTCCTATACTGCCCGCCAACTTCAAACAACGCATTGGTAATTTGCCCAAGCGAACAATATTTTACGGCTTCCATTAGCTTCTCAAAAACGTTTTGGTTGTTGATGGCGGTTTGCTGCAAATCGGTTAAATAATCTTTTGATTTATCGGCATTGCACTTCTGTAAATTGTGCAACATTTCTATCTGAAAATTTTTCTCTTCTGTGGTGCTGCGTATTACTTCCGATGGTATAACGGTTGGCGAACCTTTACTACTCAAAAAAGTATTCACACCAATAATTGGATAGTCGCCGTTGTGTTTCAACGTTTCGTAATACAAACTTTCTTCTTGTATTTTTCCGCGCTGGTACATCGTTTCCATCGCGCCAAGCACTCCGCCACGTTCGTTTATTTTATCAAACTCACTCAACACTGCTTCCTCTACCAAGTCGGTTAATTCTTCAATAATAAATGAACCTTGCAACGGATTTTCATTTTTAGCCAAGCCCAATTCGCGGTTAATAATCAACTGAATTGCCATGGCACGGCGCACGGATTCTTCGGTTGGCGTTGTGATTGCTTCGTCATACGCATTGGTGTGTAGTGAATTGCAATTATCATAAATTGCATATAAAGCTTGCAACGTTGTGCGTATATCATTGAAATCAATTTCTTGTGCATGCAAACTTCTGCCACTGGTTTGTATGTGGTATTTCAACATTTGCGAACGTTCATTTGCTTTGTATTTTAGCTTCATTGCCTTTGCCCAAATTCGGCGCGAAACCCTACCTATTACTGAATATTCAGGGTCAATACCATTGCTAAAAAAGAAAGAAAGATTAGGTGCAAAATCATTCACATCCATACCTCTACTTAAATAATATTCCACGAAAGTGAAACCATTACTCAACGTAAGTGCAAGCTGCGTGATAGGATTAGCGCCAGCTTCAGCAATGTGGTAGCCCGAAATAGAAACCGAATAAAAATTGCGCACATTGTTGTGGATGAAATATTGTTGCACATCTCCCATCAATCGCAACGAAAATTCAGTAGAAAAAATACACGTATTTTGCGCCTGGTCCTCTTTTAAAATATCGGCTTGCACAGTGCCACGAACCGCAGCCAGCGTGTCTTTTTTGATTTTTGCATACACATCGGCAGGCAAAACTTCTGCTCCGTTCAAACCTAACAGCATGAGTCCTAAACCGTCATTTCCAGAAGGTAAAGAAGCCCCACCAATCTCCCCAAAGGGGAGGCTATTTTCGCACATATATCTTGGGCGTTTTAATCCTTGTTTATCATATTTCTCAATAAATTTTTTCTCAACCTCTTTCTCTAATTTATGTTCTTTTATGTAAATTTCGCATTGTTGGTCAATGGCAACATTCATGAAAAAGGCTGCTATTATTGCCGCAGGGCCATTAATAGTCATGCTAACAGAAGTGCTTGGATTTGCAAGATTGAAACCCGAATACAATTTTTTAGCATCATCCAAACTGCAAACATTCACGCCGCTATTTCCAATTTTTCCGTAAATATCCGGACGTATATCAGGGTCGTTTCCGTACAATGTTACGCTGTCAAATGCAGTGCTCAAACGCTTTGCTGGCAAGCCTTTACTCACATAATGGAAACGACGGTTTGTTCTTTCTGGTCCACCTTCGCCGGCAAACATTCGCGTTGGGTCTTCGCCTTCGCGCTTAAACGGAAACACACCCGAAGTGTATGGAAATTCGCCCGGAACATTTTCTTGCAAAGTCCATTTTAGCAAGTCGCCCCAAGCTTCGTAACGCGGTGTAGAAACCTTCGGAATCTGCAATCTGCTGAGGCTTTCATAGTGTGTTGCAATTTTTATTTCTTTATCGCGAACTTTAAAAATGTAGAATTCATCTTTGTATTTTTTAACCTTTTCAGGAAGTTCATCTAATATTTTTCTGTTGCGTCCATCCAACGAAAGTTCTAATTCATTGCGAGTATCTTCAAGCCCAAGCAGCACGGCTTCTTTGCTAGTTATTTTAGAATTTTTAATGCTCTCAATAGATTTTTTTATTGAATATAATTGTTGTGCAATTTCCGCTTGTTCATTTACCCACTTGTCGTAGTTGCGGTTGTTTTCGGTAATTTCAGAGAGGTAGCGTGTGCGGTTTGGTGGGATGATGTAGATTTTTTCACTCATCTCATTCGTAATTTCAAAATTAGATTTTAAATCGGTACCCGTTTTTTCCACCAATTTGTCCATCACTATTTTGTACAAACGGTTCATGCCCGGGTCGTTGAACTGGCTTGCAATTGTGCCATACACCGGAATTTTATCATCTTCAATATCCCACAAATTGTGGTTGCGTTTGTATTGCTTTTTTACATCGCGTAAAGCATCCAACGCACCACGTTTATCAAATTTATTGAGTGCAATTACATCGGCAAAATCCAACATATCAATCTTCTCAAGCTGTGTGGCAGCACCGTATTCAGGCGTCATCACATACAAACTCATGTTGCTGTGTTCAATAATTTCGGTGTCGCTTTGCCCAATGCCCGAAGTTTCCAAAATTATTAAATCAAAGTTGGCAGCTTTCACAATGTCAACTGCTTCTTTCACGTATTTGCTCAATGCCAAATTGCTCTGGCGAGTAGCCAAACTGCGCATGTACACACGTTCGTTGCGGATAGCGTTCATACGAATTCTGTCGCCCAACAAAGCACCACCAGTTTTACGTTTGCTTGGGTCAACAGAAATAATGGCAATGGTTTTGTCTTTAAAATCGACTAAAAAACGGCGCACTAATTCGTCAACGAGAGAAGATTTTCCGGAGCCGCCGGTGCCGGTGATGCCCAACACAGAAGCCCCCCTTCCCCCCAAGGGGGGAGTTGACGAACTAACTTCAGAAATTGATTTGAATATTTTTTGAAAATTATCGTTATCGTTTTCAGCACATGAAATTAACTGCCCAATATATTTTGCATTTTTTGCTTTGATGAATTTTGAAAGTTCTCCGTTTAAATTGTAAATATTTTTCTCTCCATCGCGCAAAGCCTCCCCTTTGGGGAGGTTGGAGGGGCTTGTTCTTTGGGTATCCGATTTTTCCATCAAATCATTTATCATACCTTGTAAACCAAGTTCGCGTCCATCATCAGGAGTATAAATTTTTGTGATGCCATAAGCGTGCAACTCTGCAATTTCGGTTGGAAGAATTACGCCACCACCGCCGCCAAAAATTTTGATGTGTTCGCAACCATTTTCTTTCAGCAAATCATACATGTATTTGAAATACTCCACGTGTCCGCCTTGGTATGAAGTAAGCGCAATAGCATTTGCATCTTCCTGAATGGCGCAGTTTACAACGTCAGCAACGCTACGGTCGTGCCCAAGATGAATTACCTCTGCACCACTTGCCTGAATAATTCGGCGCATGATATTGATAGAAGCATCGTGCCCATCAAACAACGATGCAGCAGTAACAATTCTTATTTTATTTTTTGGTTGGTATGGAATGGTTTGTATCATTTTATTGAATTATAAATGTTAGATGTTGAATTATTAATGAATGATTTTTAGTTTTCAAATGTAGAAAAAGGAAGATTTGTATTATTACTTTTATGTATTAATTCTAAATATTTAATAAAACTCAAATTAATACTTAAAATAACCATACGCATTAGATGCTCAAACGATTAAATTTTTTACCTGCACTCCACAAAAATTGTCAATTACTAATTTTTTAATTTGTGTGTTGTGTTGGTTGTAAATTCAGTGTTTCAAAAATTTTGTAACGACATTGTGGGCGAGTTTTATGTTGAACTATTTGCAATTACAATCATAATTTGTTCGTAAAAAAAATGAAATTCAAAAAATACAATTCGTTGGTATTATTTCATTTTGGAACAATGTTTTCAATCTCCATTTATTGCATTGTTTTTTTTAGGGCGAGTCAGTTTTTAAGTGACAGCTTTATTATATGAAAATTGAACACTGAGGCGCAGGCAAATCAAGATAATTATCGTGTGGTAAGGAATGATAATTTAATATAAATCAACCAAGATTGGTTTGCAAGGCTCTAATAAACGCTTATGGATAAGGCGATAAATTTTCTTTGTTGCTTTTGTGAACAAACAAAATTTTATTTCTTCCTCTATTGATAGTAAAAATATCAAAAAGGCATCTGTATTACACAAATTACAAATCCAAGAATGTCATCAATGAATCAAAGCGTTCATTCAAATTTTCGTCTTGCGTACTTTCGTGGAATGATGCTTTAACAGTGTAGTTGAACCTTTCGAAAGTTTGTATTATTGCCGATAAATCAGTTCGGTTTATTTTGAGTGTAACTTCTAATTTTGTAGAGTCAATTGCCGATGAAATATACAAACTCAAAATTTTGCAATCGTTACTTTCTACAATGCGTGCAATTTCTGAAAGTGAATAATCGTGTATGTTTAATTCTAATACCAACAAACCTCCAGGTTCTTTTATTGACGCCATGTTTGCCAATTCGCCGAGTAGTTTAGAAAGTGGTATAATACCTAAATATTTATCGTTGTCATCTAATACTGGTACCAAGGTTAATTTGAGTGTAGCAATTACTTTTAGTACATCATAAAAATGTTGGTAATCGCGCACATAAGGGTTGTGCAATGCCAGCGAATGTGCGCCAATAGGCTCATGTGGGTTATTCAAATCTAACACATCGGCTTCGGATATTAAACCTAAAAATTCGGTGTGGTTTACAATTGGTAAATGTGTTACATGAAATTCGTCCATCCACGCAAGTGCTTTCATACCTGTGTCGGACGTTTTCAGTGGTGGTATGTCATCACTAATTAAATCGCGGGCCAAAAATAAATGTGGTTTTTCAATTGCAGTTTCTAATTCCATGTTATATATTTTTTAGGGTTAATAAAAAGTTGAACTTTTATTTGTTTGTTATAACGCAAATCGTCAAAAAATACTTCAACAATTCTATAAAATATTTTTGTTGTAACAATATGTAAAAACACATTTTGTGAATTAGGTGTTGTTAATAGTGCATTTTCGGCATTTCATATTTGTAAATTTTTAATTTTATTATTGCAGAAATATCCGACGAATGATAAAGTTAAGTGTAAATATAAATAAGGTGGCAACGCTGCGCAATGCGCGTGGTAATAACATACCCAACGTGGTAAAGTTCGCAATTGATTGCGAAACTTTCGGTGCCGATGGTATTACGGTGCATCCGCGCCCCGACGGGAGACACATAAGGTATGATGATGTATTTGCATTAAAAGAAGTTGTAAAAACCGAATTGAATATTGAAGGTTATCCCGATAAAAGTTTTATGGATTTGGTGTTGAAAACCAAACCTGCACAAGTAACTTTAGTGCCCGACCCTCCGGGTGTTTTAACCTCTAATGCGGGTTGGGATACTTTAAAATATCAATCCTTTTTGCGCGAAATTATTGCAGAGTTTAATAGTCAAAATATTCGCACTTCTATTTTTGTGGATACCAATTTTGTAAACATTGAAAATGCTGCAAGTACAGGTACTATGCGCATTGAGCTATACACCGAACCTTTTGCGGCAAATTATTCAATTGATAAAATTACTGCTGTTGCACCATTTAAAGCTGCTGCAATGTTGGCAACACAATTGGGCTTAGGTATAAATGCAGGGCACGATTTGAACATGGAAAATTTAGCCTTTTTTGCTAGCGAAGTAATAGGGCTAAATGAAGTATCAATAGGGCACGCAATTATTAGTGATTCTTTGTATTTGGGTATCGAAAATGTAATAGGAATTTATAAGAGAAAGTTGGTGGTTTAGGGTTGTTTAGGTGGACTAGGAGAGAGGCCAGTATTTGTTGTATAATAAACCTTGCAATTTTATTCTGGCTTTTGTTGGATTTTGAGCCGTTTAAGACAACCTCATTCTCAACCTATAAGTTTTCAATAAACACTTATTACTTGTCTTGTTTTTCCAATCAAATACCAAAGCAAATTAGCATTTCAAAAAATACCATTTAAGACATATATGAACATATAAGGTTACACTTATCGTTAATTCGAAAACCTAATTTGCTTTGGTATATAACGTATTGTAGAACACATAAGTTCGCCATCAAGATTTTACTTATTTCATTTTAATTAGTCATACGCCAAAATTGTATTCATAATAAATATTTTCTCTTGCAGTAAACCTTTTTGAAAATAATTTCGTGTATGTTTAATGACGGTTGTTCCGTTGATAATTAAATAAACAAAAAACATGAAAAATCGCTACAAAATTATTGCAAAAAGCGCCAACAGAAATTGCAGTTTATAACATTTTGCTTTTGTTATTGCAAGTCTATTTTTTGCAGTAAATTCGCACGCTACAACCTTTTATTCGCAAGGTACAAATGGCTTTGGTGTACTCACAAATTGGAACACCGCTGCAAACGGAACTGGCATAAACGCAGTAGCTTCAAATCTCACTAATAGTTTAGATAATTTTGTGGTGCAGGATGGTGATACTGTTACCATAAACCAGAATATTTCTATTTTAAATTTAACCATTGGACAAGGTGTGAGTGGATGCCTTCTTGCAGGTGATACTGCTATGAGAACCTCTACAATAAACGGTACAACTACCATAAATACTGGTGCTTCAATGCTCACTGGAGTGGTAGTTAATTTGGCACATATAATTACCTTCTAAAATAATATCACCAATAATGGAGTACTTGATTTGTATGTAGATATATCTACAAATACAGCATCAAAATTTAACCAAACTATCATAAATATTAGTGGTACCAGCACTTTTGAGTTTTTTCATTTTATTCTTTTAGGAATTACTACAGTTAATTTGAATAGCCCAATTACGATTGGTGGCAACGTGTATATCCCGGATAATTGCATTATTGATGATGGTAACCTGGCTCACAATTTTGCTGGCGATTGGACAGAAAGCGGAAACGGACAACTTTCGGGGAACGGAACCATAAATTTTGTGGCAGGTACTCCACCATTTATCATACCTGTACAGACTATAACAGCCGCCGCCACATTCAATAATTGGCATGTAACTGGACTGGCTGAAAATGTAATAATACAAGGTAATGTAACTGTCACTGGGAATTTTACAATTGCAAATGGGTCTAATTTCTTATGTGCTACAAATGTTACAAATTCATTTGCAGGAAATTTTTCTGTATCCGATAGTAGTGCTTATATACAAACTGCTGGCACAACTATATTTAACGGCACTTCTGCGCAAAACGTTGACGTTGATAATGCAACATTCAATAACTTAACATTTAACAACCCTACCCAAATAAATTGTACTGGCAACATAACATCAAATGCAATTGTTACAATCACAACAAATACTACTGTTAATAGTACTGGCACGAACGCATTTAATGGTGGATTTATACAAAATGGTATTTGTAATTTTACTGACACCTTAAACTTTGGTGGCGGCGTTGTGCAAAGCAGTTTAGCGGTTTGTAGCTTTGGAACTGCCGTTATTAGTTGTATTAGTGGCACTACAACATTTCAGCAATTAGTAGGTACAAACTTAATTGTATTTAATATAAATAATGATTTTACAATTGAACCAAGTGCTCATGCAATTTTTGGCAATTGTACCAATAATGGTAGCGTTGCAATTATCGGATTAAGCGTTAATAGTTTTAATTTATCGGCTTATGCCACACTAACAATTAGAGGTGCCCTATAGAAAATGCAGAAACTAAAATACCAAACGTACTCGTGAAATTATATCAAAACAATGTATTGAAGCAACAAACACTTACCAATACTTATGGGTATTATAGCTTTACAAGCCAAGCAGGTATTTATAAAATTAAAGCGAGTAATGTATGGCCAACTAATGTTAGTTGTCCAATAGGGGATACCCTTATTGCAAATACAGCCCCAGCAAATTTAATCGACACAGCTAATAACTTTGCCTACAATTGCCCAAATGGTTTTGATTTAGGAATTGATTATTTGAATCGAGATTCAGGGCTATTTAGGCCATCTTTTTATTCAGTATTAAACATTAATATTTACCAATTTTTTTTTAACGGGAGTTTGCAATGCCCTGCTAGCATAACAAGTGCAGGCGGTACACTTACAGTTACTTTGGCTGGCCCAATTACTTATGTTGGAGCAGCAGCTGGTGCATTAATACCAACCGTAAATGGTAATGTACTTACATATACAATTGCTGATTTTAGTATAATTAATTACTACACTAGTTTTAGAATTAGGTGCTTAACAAATGCCAATGCAATTATAGGCTCCAATATTTGTTTTACTGCAACCATTGCTACTAATATTGTTGGCGATGCTAATCCTTTAAATAATACACTTACAAACTGCTGTATAGTTACAAACAGCTACGACCCTAATGACAAAGAAGTTTACCCGGCTGGCGATATTTTGGCAACACAAGAAAGTTTAACCTATACCATCCGTTTCCAAAATACTGGTAATGCCGAGGCTTATAATGTAACAATTATTGATACTTTGGATTATAAATTGGACTTAGAAAATTTTGGATTTTTGGGGGCAAGCCATCCAATGCAATTGCAAATTATCGACAATGTAGCTCACTTTATTTTTGTAAATATAAACTTGCCCGATAGCAATACAAATGAGCCACAAAGCCACGGCTATCTTATGTATCGCGTTAAGCTAAAAAATACAATTGCTGTTGGCAATCAAATTAATAATACAGCCTATATTTATTTTGATAACAATGCTGCGGTGGTTACAAACACTGTTGTAAATAATGTAACTACAGTAACAAATATTGAAAGTAATTTAGGTAAAAAAAATGTAATAGCTTGTTTCCCAAACCCTGCACAAAATGAGGTTCAAATAAACTACGCTTTGCAACAAACCGCCAAAGTTGCCGAACTACAAATAATTAATAATTTAGGAGAGTTAATGGAATTAATACCGCTAAAAGCAACACTCTCAAATTCAATTACACTTAACATTGAAAACTATGCGCAAGGTGTTTGTACTATTCAATTGATTACTGATAAATCAATAGTTGAAAATATAAAATTAGTGATTATTAAGTAGTATAAAATAAGTTGTAAGAATCTAATAGTCGTTTAATTAAACTAAAACCGGCTTCATCAATGTTTGTGCCCTATCGGGGCCCAACGAAATAATAGTTATAGGTACACCAACTGCTTTTTCAATGTAAGCGATGTAGTCTTTTAATTCGGCTGGCATAGCGTCAATTTCTGATACATTTTCGGTACTTACATTCCAACCTTTTAGGGTTTCATACACAGCGGTTATGTTACTAACTGTAGCGTCGTATGGAAAGTATTCCGTTTTTTCGCCATCAATTAAATAATGAGTGCACACTTCTATTTTTTCAAAAGTATTCAGCACATCGGCCTTCATCATTATTAATTCGGTAACGCCATTGAGCATTACAGCATATTTTAATGCTGGAATATCTAACCAGCCACAGCGGCGTTCGCGGCCAGTGGTGCTGCCATATTCGTTGCCAATTTTGCGCATTTTTTCGCCTACTTCATTTTCTAATTCAGTTGGGAATGGGCCACTACCAACACGTGTACAATACGCTTTGAAAATACCAAAAACAATTTCTATTTTGTTTGGTGCAATGCCAAGCCCAGTGCAAGCGCCAGCACAAGTGGTGTTTGATGATGTTACAAAAGGATAAGTGCCAAAATCAACATCAAGCAATGAACCTTGCGCACCTTCGCACAATACTTTTTTACCATCGTTAAGTGCGTTGTTTATAAAAACCTCACTGTCCACAATGTTTAATTTTTTAATTTCATCAATAGCTTCAAACCAAGTTTTTTCGGCTTCGTCAATATTAAATTCATAATTAAAAAACTGAATTAATTCCGTATGTTTTTTTAATAACGTATTGTATTTTTCTTTGAAGTTTGAAAGAAAAATATCGCCTACACGCAAACCATTTCTGCCTATTTTATCCATATAAGTTGGGCCAATGCCTTTAAGCGTTGAACCAATTTTAGACAAACCTTTTTGCGCTTCGGAGGCAGCATCTAAAACACGGTGTGTTGGCAAAATTAAATGTGCTTTTTTAGATATTAAGAGTGTTTTTTGCACATCCACATTTAATGCTTTTAGGGCATTAATTTCTTTCATCAAAATAAGCGGGTCTATAACTACACCGTTGCCAATTACATTCATTGCATCGGTTCTAAAAATGCCGCTTGGTATAGTGTGTAGCACATGTTTTATACCATTAAATTCAAGTGTGTGTCCGGCATTTGGCCCACCCTGAAAACGGGCAATAATATCATATTGCGGTGTCAGCACATCTACAATTTTCCCTTTGCCCTCGTCGCCCCATTGCAAGCCCAATAAAACATCAGCTTTCATATATTTTTTTAGTTAAAAGAATTAAGTGCTTCGGGTAAATTGTCGCACACCGTAAACACACTATTTAGTTTGGTAATTATTAACAAGTCGTTATTTTTTTTTGTGATATTGCAAATTACTACGTCGCCATCATTTTTTCTTGCTTTTGTCAAAAGGCTTATTATTACTGACAATCCGCTTGAATTCATATAAATAAATTCGCCCATGTTAAGTACAAATTTGCTTTTGCCATTTGCAATAAATTCATCCACTTTATTTAGCAAATTTATTGCATGTGAACTTTCAATTAGGCTACCAATAAGTTTTATAACTACAATACTTTCTTTTTCGGTAGTATATTCAAAATCAAAATGTATCATATTATGGGGTATTAATTTTTGCATTTGTGCATTGTCCGGTTTTTTGTAGCGTGTTGCAAGCACCAAAAAAATTAAGTGAATGGTGCGAAACGGTAAAGTTTAAAATCTCTTCAGTCATATTTTGAATTTGCTGAATTCGTGGGTCACAAAATTCAAACACTTTTCCGCAATCATTGCATATTAAATGGTCATGTTGTTTGTATTTATATGAACGTTCAAACTGTGCTAAATTTTTACCAAATTGGTGCTTTGCAACCAAGCTACAATCTAATAATAATTCTATTGTATTGTAAAGTGTGGCGCGGCTTACGTGGTATTTCTTATCTTGCATTATGCCATATAAACCGTCAATATCAAAGTGCCCTTGGCGCGAATATATTTCATCTAAAATTGCAAAGCGTTCAGGGGTTTTTCTATGCCCACCTACCTCTAAATATTTCGTAAATATTTCTTTAACTATTTGTCTTGTTTCGTTCAACTCCATACAATAAAATCACGTTTCAAAGTAAGTAATAAATAATATTGCTTTTAAAATAATTAATAACAAGTTATTAAGCATTTTATCGCCTTTTTTATTTGTGAGTATAAATTATAAAATTAAGCAAACTAGGATTTTAAATTATCAATAGGTGTTACTTAATATCCTCTTTTATGCCTTTGAATGTTAGTTATTTAAAAAGCTAAATGTTTTGGTTTAGGTTGGGCTAAAAAGTTACATTCGCAACCTCAATTTTTTTTCTAAGCCATATTAAGAAGTATAACTATGAAAAGTGCGGATGTGGAGGATACATTTTCATACCAATATATTTTAAAAGTAAGTTATCCGCTTATAATTGGTGGTGTGGCACAAACAATTATTAATGTTTCTGATACTATTTTTTTGGGTAGGCTCAGCGAATTAGCACTTGGCGCATCGGCCATTGCGGGCTTGTATTATGTTACTTTTTTTATGCTTGGTGTTGGTTTTAGCATTGGCACACAAATATTAATTGCTCGTTTTGATGGTGAACAAAAGTATGCTCAAATAGGCAAAGTGTTTTCGCACAGTGCTGTGTTTATGGGCTTATTGGCTATTTTATTGTTTTTGATAATGTATTTGGGTTCACCGTATATATTGTTTAAATTAATAAAATCAACCGAGGTGTTAAATGCCAGCTTAGCTTTTATTAGGTATAGAAGTTTCAGCATATTTTTTGGTTTTTTTGTGTTGTTGTCGCGTTCATTTTTTGCAGGCATCAGCATTACCCGCATGATAGGTTTTACAACATTTATTTCAGCAACTTTTAATATTATTTTTAATTACTTGCTTGTATTTGGTAATTTTGGGTTCCCAAAAATGGGCATAACTGGTTCGGGGCTTGCCAGTACACTTGCCGAAGCCTGTGCCGCCATTTACTGCATATTTTATATTTATAAATTTGGCAATATTAAAAAGTATGAGTTACTGCATAAGTTTACCTATACCCATTCACTATTTATGCAGTTGCTAAAAACTGCCGCACCACTAATGTTGCAAGTGTTTATAGCCCTTTGGAGCTGGTTTGTATTTTTTTTAATAGTAGAGAAAATGGGCGAGCATGAATTGGCAATTTCAAACCTTACCCGCAATGTATATATGATTTTGATGCTGTGCCTAATGGGTTTTTCAAATGCAACAAACACGCTGGTAAGTAATTTACTTGGGCAAAAGCGCAACCATGAGTTATTTATAGTACTCAAAAAGATAGTGCTATTAAGTTTAGGTTCAACCTTAATTGTGGTGCTCATAAATTTAATATTTGCCCAGCAAAGCTTAGGTATTTTTACAAATAGTGCCACATTAATAAATGATAGCATGGGTTGTATTTATGTAATTTCGGGTTCGTGCCTTATGTTTTCGGTAGCCTATATTTTATTAAGTGCAGTATCGGGTACAGGCAATACCTTAGCCACTTTACTTATCGAAACTGTTACGCTTGTATTCTATTTATTTTCAACTTATTTGTTTGCTGTAAAATACAAAACATCAATAGAAATTGTGTGGTGTACCGAGTTTGTATATTTTATATGTATGGGCTTTTTGTCGTATTGGTATTTAAGACGGTTTCGGGTAGAAAGGGTTAAAATTAGGTAGCATATTTCACAGATTTTCATTGGTAAGAAGTGTGTATCTTATAATTGGCTGTCGTCGCATCCTTCTTGGCCTTATTTAATTTGCAAGTTAATTGCATGTGTTTACTGTTTTGGTTTTTTATCAATAGACTTTTTGGAGAAATTTAATTTTTAAACACAGGGTTCAGAAAGAAGTAAGCGTTTCACAGAGTTTAAAATCGAACTTTTTTGACATTCAGTTTTATGAGTCTTATTCTTAATTTTTTTATTTTACGGAACTAATATTATGCTGTTTCTCCCTCTGAAACTCTGCTGACTTACGTGTGTTCTAAGTTAAAAATATTCATCTTTTTTTGTCAGTAAACTAAATCATTTTTAAAGATTCATTTAGTATGAATAACCTAATTTCATTGTAATATTGCCATTCGCCTACTTTCAAAGTTTGTTTACCTATTTACCTTTTTACTTGCAATTGCTTGCAATACATTTGTGCCATTAAATAATAAAAATAAAAAAATGGAAATGTTAGATGAAAAACAAGAGTTAGAAAATCAAGCTAAAGATTGGGAAAATTCAAACAGAAAAGGGCGTGTTATGGCAGGTATTTTATTAGTAGGCGCAGGTACTTTATTTTTTATGCGCGAAATGGGTGTGGAGTTTCCTGCTTGGTTACTTACCTGGAAAATGTTTTTGGTTGCATTGGGATTGGTTATTGGTGTAAAACACAATTTTCAGCGCCCATCATGGTTGATTTTGGTATTGATAGGTTTTGCTTTTTTGGTACAAGATTTTTTTCCAGAATTTCAGGTAAAGCAATTTGTTTGGCCTATATTATTAATGATTATTGGTTTAATAATTATTTTCAAACCAAAACGTAATCATACTCATTTTAGTAAATGCAATGACGGACGATACCGAAGAAGAAACAGACATGCCAGAAATGTTGATGATTCGACGGAGGATTATTTGAAGGTTGATTCAGTGTTTAGTGGCGTTGAGAAAAATATTATTTCAAAAAATTTTAAGGGCGGGCAAATAAATATTGTTTTTGGTGGAGCGGAAATTAATTTGCTAAATGCTGACATTGAAGGCACTGCAATTTTGGTAATTAACCAAACATTTGGTGGCACTAAATTGCGCATACCTGCCAACTGGACATTAAGACCCGAATCAACCGCAATAATGGGGGGTATTGAAGATAGCAGAACCCTTTTTCCTGCCCAAAACATTGACATTAATAAGGTGTTAATTTTAAAAGGTACAACCGTATTAGGTGGTATTGAAATAACGAATTAAAAATTAAATATTTTATAATTAACGATTAAAAATTTGCAATAATATGTGGTACAACGCAAAAATAATTTTCAAAATAGAAATAAATAATGGCAAAAAAAATTTTCAGTTTGATGAACAATTCAGACTCATAAAAGCCGACAATATGGAACACGCAATTACCAAAACAAATGTAATTGCGGCTGCCGAAGAGCAAGGTTTTATAAACGAAAACAATAACTTAGTACATTGGAAATTTATAGGTATTGATGATATATCTAAAATAGAGGCAATTGAAGACGGTGCCAAAATATATTCAACTACTCATGAAACTGAAAAGGAGGAAGAGTATTTAGAGAAAGTTGAAAGTAGAAACAGAATATTTCAAGTACCTAACTACGAATTTGTTTTTTAGGCTAATTCATTTTTTGGTGAGCATCATTCAAACAAAATATTCATTAAAAGCAATAGGCATGGTACTTTTGGTATTGTGCCTTGTGCTTTCGGTTGTGCAAGCATTTGTGCTGGTAAGTTTCAAATTTAATTTAGTAGATGCATTTATCGACTCAACTATTTCAAATATTATACTTAGTTTATTTTGTTTTGAAACAATAAATATTTTAAAATATTATCAACCAGGTGCACAAAATTATGCTTATCGTTTTGCCATTGGTTTTGTTCTTACTTTTTTGTCGATATACATTACCCGTTGGCTGCTTTGTGCCGTTTTTGTTAATGATGTAGGATATCAACTATTTTTTGAAAACTCATTTTATATAAGATTTGTATTTTCATTTTTGATAATTACAACAGTTACTTTAATAAGTTGGTTGTGGTATTATTTTGATAATTTACAACAAGCCAACAGTCAAAAAACAGATGCTGAAAATTTGTTACGCGAGGCAGAATTAACCAAATTGAGGCAACAATTGCAACCACATTTTTTGTTTAACAGCCTTAATTCTATCAATGCTTTGGTTGGCGCAGAGCCCAAGGCTGCCCGAAAAATGATACAGCAATTAAGTGATTTTTTGAGAGGCACACTAAAAAAAGACGAACAACAATTTTTGCTTTTTCAAGATGAAATAACACATTTGAATTTATATTTAGAAATTGAGAAAGTTAGGTTTGGTGCTCGTTTGCAAACAGAAATTAAGGTTAATGATGGTGCTTTGCTATTAAAGTTGCCACCAATGATTTTGCAACCATTGGTTGAAAATGCAATAAAGTTTGGCTTGTATAATACTACCGAAGATGTGCTGATTACAATACAGGTAGAGGTTATTAAAGGATATTTACAAATAAATATAATGAACCCCTACAATGCTGATTATACATCTAATTCGAAAGCTTCTGGCTTTGGATTAAGTATTGTACAACGCAGGTTGTTTTTGCTTTATTCGCGCAATGATTTGTTGCAAACTCACGGCGATAAAAACATATTTTATACCTCCTTAAAAATTCCGCAAGCATGATAAAAATAATAATAATTGATGATGAACCTTTGGCCCGCAGCATCATAAAAGAGTACTTACAAAATTTTAATAATATTGAAATTGCGCAAGAGTGTGCTGATGGTTTTGAGGCTATAAAAGCAATACAAACGCACAAACCCGATTTAATTTTTTTGGATATACAAATGCCAAAAGTTACTGGGTTTGAATTATTAGAAATTTTGGAAAACCCGCCCGCAATTATTTTTACAACTGCGTATGATGAGTATGCGATAAAAGCGTTTGAAACTAATGCTATTGATTATTTATTAAAGCCAATTGGGGAGGAACGTTTTGCCAAAGCTATTGAAAAATTTGTTGCGAGTAATAATGGTGGCGCATCATCAATTGCAACGCAAATTGTGCTTGCAAATAATATAAAACAGCCAGAGGAAAGTGAACGTGTTGTAGTTAAAAATGGCAACAGTATTCGCATAATCCCTACTCATGAAATTATATATATTGAAGCTTATGATGATTATGTGAAAATCTATACCAATGAAACAATGTACCTTAAAAAGAAAACATTATCTCATTATGAAAACACATTAAACACAAAAGATTTTTTGCGTGTGCACCGCAGTTATATTGTGCAATTGTAACAAATTACAAAAGTAGCACCCTACGATAAAAGTAACCACACGGCATTGCTAAAAAATGGTGCTAAAATACCAGTTAGCCGCACTGGCTATTCAAAATTAAAAGAAGAGTTGGGGATTTGAAACACCCAAAAGTTCACAAATATTTTTTTGTATTTGCCATTTCCCAAAACTAAATTAACACTATATCTTGTAGTTATTTTAGTTGTTGTCATAATTTTTATTTTGATGTTTTTTTTGTTTTCGTTTGGTAAAATAATTTCAAGGTCGGCAATGAGTTGTAATTTGCCGCAAGCCAATTTGAGAAAGGGTCTTGGAATTACATTTTGTAATTTTTTCATTTTATATTTACGGCATTCCTAAAATTATTGTGGACTATTATAATCAGGCTATACTAAATTTATTTCAAATTACTTTCGATTTTTGGTTGTATAAAATATTGCCAAAAGCAAAATGCGGCATAAAATAAACACACTTTTTTACAACTCAAATTTTAATACATTCGCGTAAATTTTATAATCATGTTTTTATATAATAGGGTAAATCGTGATGTGCTTAAAAATAAAATAAAAGAGGACAACACACCACGTACTACAATATCTTTTTATAGGTATGTAATTTTGCACAATGTGCAACTAACGCGCGACAAACTATTTACAGACTTTTCTGAGCTTGGTATTTTAGGCCGTATTTATGTTGCACATGAAGGTATAAATGCCCAGTTTAGTGTACCTACAAACAATTTGCAAAACTTAATTGATTACTTAAATACTGACGAAAGGTTTAAAAATATGCCACTTAAAATTGCTGTTGAAGATGATGGAAAATCATTTTATAAATTAGCAATAAAAGTGCGCAATAAAATTGTTGCCGATGGTTTAGATGATGATAGTTACGATGTTACAAATGTTGGCAAACACCTCACAGCAAAAGAGTTTAACAATGCAATGGAAAATACTGACACCATCGTTGTTGATATGCGTAATCAATATGAAAGTGAAATAGGGCATTTTAAAGGTGCAATAACACCTGATGTTGATACTTTTAGAGAAGAGTTGCCTTTGGTTGTTAATCAATTGAAAGATAAAAAAGACAAGAAAATTTTATTGTATTGCACAGGTGGTATTCGTTGCGAAAAAGCAAGTGCATATTTTAAACACCATGGTTTTGAAGATGTAAACCAACTGCACGGCGGCATTATAGATTACGCTAAACAAGTGAAAGAACAAGCGTTAGAAAATAAATTTGTAGGTAAAAATTTTGTGTTTGATGATAGGCTTGGCGAAACAATTAGTGGAGAAGTAATTAGCAAATGCCACCAATGCGGAAACGCCGCCGATACACACACCAATTGTGCAAATGCGGAGTGTCATTTATTATTTATACAATGTGAAAGTTGCAAACAAAAAATGAAAAATTGTTGCAGCAACCGTTGTGTTGGTATTATTGAATTACCAATTGAGGAACAAAGAAAATTGAGGAAAATAATAGCAAAGCAAGACGATTTAAAATTGTATAAAAGTAGGTTGCGCCCTAAGGTTCAACAGTTGTAAAGTTGATTAACAATTAATGATTAACAATTAATGATTAACAATTAATGATATTAATTTAATAATTTGAATCAATGTTGAACGTATTTATAAAAACTTAGTGCGTCTAACACCAACGTCTTTCCTGCGATGGCAGTAACCTTAGTAAACCCAGCAACCAGTTGTCTAACACCTTTTTAATTGCCGGATTAACTTACAATAATATGCAGAACATCAAGAAACATCCAACCAAGAAAAACAAATTATGAAATCAATTTCTATTTTTAAAAATATTCTTTTGTGTGTAATTATATCACAATTTACAACAAACATTTCTGCGCAAAGCATAGAAAAGAACTTTGCCGAAAATCAGGTAATTGTAATGTTCAATAACTTGCAAAATACTTCTGCAAAAAGTAGTTTTGAAACTGATTATAAAGAATATTTAAGCACATCAAAACTACCTTCCTTGCTAAGTGAAGACATGAATTGTTGGTTGTATTTTTTGAATGAAAATAAAGCCACAGAGAAGAATTTTATTGATTTTGCTAAAAACAATGTAAGCGTAAAAGCAATACAATTAAACCATTTTGTACAAGAAAGAAGCATGGTACCAAACGACATTTTATTTGCACAACAGTGGGATTTGAACAATACTGGGCAGGGTGGGGGACTTGCAGGCGCTGATATTAGTGCCGTAGAAGCTTGGGATATTACCACTGGTGGTTTTACTGCAACTGGCGACACCATTGTTGCAGCAGTAGTTGATGGTGGTGCCGATTTTACACACAACGATTTAGATTTTTGGAAAAATTATGCCGATAATCCTAATGATACTTTGGATAATGATAGCAATGGTTATGTGAATGATTACAAGGGTTGGAACGCAATTAATAATAATAATATAATGCCTACATCTGGTTCTTCCTATGACCACGGAACTCATGTAAGCGGTACAATAGCAGCATTAGGCAATAATAATATTGGCATTGCTGGTATTAATTGGCACACTAAAATTATGACTGTTAATGGCTCTTCAAGTTTAGAAAGTGCAGTTGTAATTGCTTATGGCTATGTACTTAAACAACGAAAAATTTATAACCAAACAAATGGAGCAAAAGGCGCATTTGTTGTTTCTACAAATTCGAGTTTTGGTGTAAACAACGGTCAACCATCGGCATTTCCTATTTGGTGTGCTTTTTACGATAGCCTTGGTTCGCAAGGTATTTTGAGTGCAGCTGCCACCGCCAACGCAAATTTTAATATTGATGTAACAAGCGATATTCCTACAGCATGTGTGAGTGATTTTTTAGTTACTGTTACCAATACCACAAAAACTGATGCTAAATACAGCAGTGCAGCATACGGGCATACCACCATTGATTTAGGTGCACCTGGTACAAATACACTCTCAACCACACCCAATAATAACTATGGAACAAAAACGGGTACTTCAATGGCAACGCCGCATGTTGCGGGTGCAATAGCATTAATGATTTCGGCGGGAAATACTACATTTATAAATGCCTACAAACAAAGCCCTGCCATTGTAGCATTAATAATTAAAGAACAATTATTACTTGGCGTTGATAGTATAAATAGCTTAGATGCAATTACAGTTAGTGGTGGGCGTTTAAATTTGTTTAAGGCAGTAAACCGTATAAAAAACTACCCCGATTCTTTGTTGAATTTTACAAATTTGAATAAAAATAAAGTTCCTGAAATAAACTTTTTGCTTCAAAATGTTACACCGAACCCAGCCAATAATTTTATTGAAATTAGCTACAAGCAAAATCAAAATTCCAAGTTATATATTGAGTTTTATGATGCAATTGGGAATTTAATTTCTGCAATAAATAAAAATAATATTGCTGAAGGTTTGCACAATTGCAGGGTAGATATTTCGTTTTTGAATAATGGTATTTATTTTGTGAAACTCAATAATGGCAGTATTTACAGCAATACTCAAAAATTAATTGTAGTGAAAAATTAAGGTTTTATGCAAAAGCTAATTTTGTTGCATGGCGCAATTGGTAGTAGGCAACAATTGCAAAAATTATCAGAATCTCTTTCTACTAATTTTGAAGTGCAAACTTTTAATTTTAGTGGACACGGTGGCGAACCTTTTGCGAATGATTTTTCAATTGCGCAATTTGCTAATGAATTATTGCATTTTGTTCAAACAAATTATTCCGAACCTGTAAATATTTTTGGCTATAGTATGGGAGGTTATGTAGCCTTATACGCTGCATTGCAAAAGCCTTCGTTGTTCAGTAAAATAATAACTTTTGCCACAAAATATGAGTGGAACAATGAAATTGCAGCCAAGGAAACCAAACTTTTAGTACCCGAAAAAATAGAAGAAAAAATACCTGCCTTCGCAAAAAAATTAGAAGAAAGGCATGCTCCAAATAATTGGAAATTAGTGTTGCACCGCACACAAAATTTAATGATTGCACTGGCCGAAAACCCTTTACTAAACAGTTCTAATTTGTCGAAAATTAAAACACCCGTTATGGTATTATTGGGTGATTCTGACGAAATGGTAACACTTCAAGAAACAAAATTATTAGCTGATTCTTTGCCTTTTGCACAACTCAAAATTTTGCAAAATACCAAACATCACATTGAAAAATTAGATATTGAGCTGAGTGTGAAATTACTTGTTGATTTTTTTGAAATAGTTTAATACACCTCAAACTATTTTTTCAACCGAAAACAGTATTCACAAAATAAAGCTAATAACTTCTTAATAAAAAAGAGATACTTACTAAATTCTATTTGGCAAATACCAAACAAAAACATACTTTCGCGCAAAATTATAAAAAAGATAATGGCAACTCAAACTGGTAAAATCACCAAAATTATTGGCCCGGTAATAGATGTAACCTTCAATGCAGAGGGTTCGCAATTACCAAATATCATGGACGCTTTAACTGTTACCAAAGAAAACGGACAAGTTATTGTGTTAGAATGTCAACAACATATTGGCGAAAACGCTGTACGTACTGTATCAATGGATTCATCAGACGGTTTACGCCGCGGAATGATAGTTACAGGTACAGGTTCTCCTATAAAAATGCCAATTGGCGAACAAGTAAAAGGCCGCCTATATAATGTGGTGGGCGAGGCTATTGATGGTATTGGCCCAACGCCAAACGACAATGGTTACGCTATACACCGCCAACCGCCGCGTTACGAGGATTTGGCTCCGGCTAACGAAGTTTTATTTACAGGTATTAAAGTAATAGACTTAATTGAGCCTTATGCAAAAGGTGGTAAAATTGGTTTATTTGGTGGTGCTGGTGTTGGTAAAACAGTACTTATTATGGAGTTGGTAAACAACATTGCAAAAGCATATTCTGGTTTATCAGTATTTGCTGGTGTTGGTGAGCGTACCCGTGAAGGAAATGACTTATTACGTGAATTTATAGAATCGGACGTTATTAAATATGGCGATGCTTTTAAACACTCACTTGAACAAGGTGGTTGGGATTTAAGTAAAGTGGACAAAGAAGCTTTGAAAGAATCAAAAGCTACATTGGTTTTTGGTCAAATGAATGAGCCTCCAGGAGCACGTGCACGTGTTGCATTGTCAGGTTTAACAATGGCTGAATACTTCCGTGATGGTGATGGCGAAGGCAAAGGACGTGATATTCTTTTCTTTATTGATAATATATTTCGTTTTACGCAAGCAGGTTCAGAGGTATCAGCGTTGTTAGGGCGTATGCCTTCGGCGGTAGGTTACCAACCAACTTTATCTACCGAAATGGGTATGATGCAAGAGCGTATTACATCAACTAAGCGTGGTTCTATTACATCGGTACAAGCGGTTTACGTGCCTGCCGATGATTTAACTGACCCTGCACCGGCTACAACTTTCTCTCACTTAGATGCCACTACGGTATTGAGTCGTAAGATTGCTGAGTTAGGTATTTACCCAGCGGTTGACCCTCTAGACTCTACATCACGTATATTAAGTCCTGCCATTTTGGGCGATGCACACTACAACTGTGCGCAACGTGTAAAAGAAATTTTGCAACGCTACAAAGAGTTACAAGACATTATTGCCATCTTAGGTATGGATGAATTAAGTGAAGAAGACAAGCAAGTAGTTCACCGTGCACGCCGTGTACAACGTTTCTTGTCGCAACCATTTCATGTAGCGGAGCAATTTACAGGTTTAAAAGGTGTTTTGGTTACAATTGAAGATACTATAAAAGGCTTTAATATGATTTTGGATGGCCAAGTAGATGAATATCCTGAGGCAGCATTTAACCTTGTTGGTAACATTGAAGATGCAATTGAAAAAGGTAAAAAATTAATGGCGGAAACAAGATAATTAACAATTAACAATTAACGATTTGTTGTTTGATAAATGGATTATTAATAAGTAACATCTAAAGATTAACAATTGTAATATTATGGCTGTCGAAAAGAAGAATTTAATTGTTGATTTATCTTTTGAATTTGCCTTAAAAATAATTGAATTTGCTGAGGAATTAGAATCCTTAAAGAAATATGTAATAGCAAAGCAAATTCTAAAATCGGGAACGTCAATAGCAGCAAACGTTCGTGAGGCTCAAAATGCGGAAAGTAAAGCTGATTTTATTCATAAATTAAAAATTTCATTAAAACAAGCTGAAGAAACAGAGTATTGGCTATTATTAGCTAAGTATTCAAAAAATTATCCTACTAATGAAGAACTATTACTTAACGCGTCCTCAATAATTAAAGTTTTAACAAAAATAATTGTTTCATCAAAAAATAAGTAGCACTAAAATCGTTAATTGTTAATCAGCAAATCGTTAATCAACAGCATGAATATAGACATCATAACACCAGACAAAAAATTATTTAGCGGAGAGGTTTCTGCGGCGCAGTTTCCGGGTAGCGACGGTAGCTTTGGTATTTTAAATAACCACGCACCCATGATTGCCACTTTGCGAAAAGGCGAAATAAAATTGACTGATGCCAACAAACAAGAACAAACTTTTGCTGTAAAAGGCGGAGTTATTGAAGTGTTGAACAACAACATTATTGTTTTGGCAGAATAGTTTTATAGCGATAAAAATATCAAAGCCTCACGATTTTTTTGTGGGGCTTTTTTTGTGGATGCAATTTGTTGCATTGCACTTGTAATGCCACTTATATTGTTTTTTAAGCATTGCAAATGCTTATAAAATTTGCTTATGGGTTACAATTCCGTAGGTGCAAAGCAAGTTTATGAAATTTATTGTAAACACATTAAGGGCGCTTGCAATTGCGTTCAAAGTTTAGCTTGCGGCAGCAGTGCGGATTACTGTATATGCTTTAGCAGCATTGGCTTTTTAGAACTTTTGTAGAAAATATCTTTCATTTATTTTTTAACGATGTTTTTTATAAAGCCTTTGGGGGCGTCGAACTTTGGATAGGTGAAATGTGATATTTATGGTGGTAATAGGAATGTTTATTGTGCACAATACCTTCTGCGGAGTTGGAGCAAAATGAATAAGAAAAAATAAGAAATTAACTATAAATAAATGCCTACTTGAATGACAAGATAACTAAAAATAAGTGCAACTCGGCAAAGAGCCGAGTTGCTGCGGAACGCTGAACATATAACGTGAAAATCAGTTATACTAAAAAGCCATTAGCCCCAAAAGCAGCTGAGTTTATCTTCCTCAACTATTTTTATAAAATCTTTTAATTTGTTTACAGTTGGCTTTGGGGTGTAACTATGCCAATTCATATCTGATTTCATCCAAAATATTTTCCATACATTTTTGGAGTGTACAAAGGTTGTTTTAGCAATAGGACTTTCCATTTTCTCTTCAGGTTTATTCCATCTGGGCCTTATCTCAAATATGATAATACTTTGTCCTTCCGTTTTATAAGCTATATCCACTTCATTTCTTATTTTTTCGGGTGGTCTAATTTGTGCTATAAAACTTTCCATTATCTCAATTATTTCTACTGTTTGCAAAACATCTATTGCCATAATTTTTTATTGTTGTTTTTAATTTAAGTACAATTTTATTTACACTTAAAATGGTTATTTACGCTACGCCTCTCTCAAAACCTGTTGCTAACTTACTTTCTTTATCATGATTCGATTATATAAATTTAAGTTTGTAAGCACTTATTAGTGGTGCAAACAATTCTTAAAATAACTATTTATGCTTGTCGTTTTTTGTTTTTTTGGTGGACTAAAAAGCCATGTTTTTTTTGTTGCCATTATGTTAGTTTTAGAATATTATCCAAAATTTTATTTAACGCATTATGAAAATCATTTTTTTGCGGAGGTTCTCCAAAAAATATATCGTTAATATCAGCCATATTATATTTTAGCATTTGTTTAATTAATTGTTTCGACTTTTTTATAAACTCTTTTTCATCATCACATTGATAGGATAGCAAGCCAAATTGCAAAGTCAGATTATGGTTAAAAAGTTCTGCTTCAACCATAATTGCTTGGTAGGTTTTGTTGGCTAAATCATCTGTATCTATTGGCATATTATTAATTTATTTTTTATTCAACTTTTTTAATGCTTTATCCATTTCAGAAACAAATTTTTTGTCTTGTTCTATTCTAAATTGTTCGTATTCTTTATGGGCTTTATCAATGGCTTGTTCGTGCGAAATACTACCTGTATTTGGTAATACTTCTAAACTATTGCTTTCTAAAAATTTGTTGGTGCGCTGCAACCAATCTTTCATATTCATTAGTTGGTTTCTTCGAGCCTGAAATTCTGCTAAATCTAAAAATGCACTTACCAATAAATTCAAATCGCCTATTTCGTTTTCTTGTAAATAATTTTTAGCAATGCTTACATCACTTTTTAAAATTTTATCTTCGGGTACATTTTTCCAAGTGCTTAAGCCCATATTATCTTTGCTTTTGTTGGCTCGTGTATAAATAATTTCGGCTGCTGTTTTTCCGGTAATAGCAAAATGAAATTTGTTTTGTACCATTTTATAAAACAAAGTTGTTTCATCCGCATCCTTATTATAATCGGCACTGCATTGTTCAAATATATCGCCTAGCTTTTGATAAAACCTGCGTTCGCTTGCGCGTATTTCTCTAATGCGTTCAAGTAGTTCATCAAAATAATCTTTGCCAAAGGGTTTGCCATTTTTTAGCATATCATCGTTTAGCACAAAGCCTTTAATTATAAATTCTTTTAAGGTTTGTGTTGCCCAAATTCTAAACTGAGTTGCTTCTTTTGAGTTTACTCTATAACCAACGGCTATAATGGCATCTAGGTTATAAAATTTAGTAATGTATTTTTTACCATCTAAGGCAGTTGCCGAGAAATTCTCGGTAACTGAATTTACATCCAATTCATTGGAATTAAATATGTTTTTTAAATGCAATGAAATATTATCACTGCTACAACCAAACAACTCTGCCATGCGTTTTTGCGTAAGCCAAAAGGTTTCGTTATTAAAAACTACCTCCACCTTTACATTGCCTGTGGGTGTATTGTAAAGTATAATATTGTTCTCTTTCATTTTAATGCTATTTTCTTCTCTCCTTAACGCCTCTCTCAAAACCTGTTGTAATAATTTTTCGTTTTGTGCCGCACTTTGTTTGATGCTTGCTTCTAAGTCATTGCAATATTGCATCAATTCATCTAATTTTTGAACGATGCGGTTTTGTTCGGATAATGGGGGAAGGGGAATTGGGAAACCCTTTATATTATCTTGCGAAATATTTACTTGACTATCTGCCATACCAGTCATTTTTAGTTCAATTATTGGTTTTATTAATGGACTATTTAATGCTAATGCAATAAATTTAGAATACAACATTTTCTTTGAATGCTTCATTCTAATTGTCTTATCAGATAAAATTAAATTTCTTGTAAGATTTTCAACACAACAAACAATTCCAACTCTATTTTTTGGTCCGGCTCTTGTTATTAAAATGTCACCCTCTAAAACTTTATGTTGTTCACTAAATTTAAAATTCTTTGGCAGAACCTTGTTTTCATTTTCTAAAAAATACATTTCTTGAACTGCTGTTGTTTTAATAACACCCCATTCATCATCTTTAGCTGGTTCGTGTAAACAGTTTGGACTTTTGCCACCTTCTGTGTCATAAATAATGTCCCCCAACCTACACCAAACCCAATTCTCAGGAATATCAAAAGGAATTTCTTCCGCTTTTATAGGTGCTAATTCTTTTTCTTTTTTGGGACGGGCTAAAGCCGCATCCCTATTCAGGCGTTCCGCCTTTATCTTTTTTAGCAATTCACTTGCAGGTTCATCTTTTTTATTTTGTTCTACCAATTTGCCTTGCACAGCATCTTGCAATAATTGCTGACGGAGTTTTTTTACTAAAGTTAGTTGGTGAGTGAGTTCGGTGGAGAGTAAGTGACTTTGGGTTTCTAATATTTCATAATTTGCAACAAATTCTTTCTGTTCAATTAACGAGGGTAATGGAATTTCTATCTGAGCAATTTCTTTTAAAGGCAAGGTAACATTTGCCATTCCTTTCATTCTAGTTACCAACTCATCTTCTTTATTTAAATCAAGAAAACGATAAAGATATTCTGCACTTAATTGAGTTTTATCCTTTGGAATGATCGCGCAAAGAATAGAACCTAATGCAAACTTCCCTTTTTGAAAATGAATTCTTTTGATACTTGCATGTCCATGCCCAGTCCCTGAAACCAAAGGAACAATTACTGCTTCACAATCAAATTGAAATTCATTGTGTGATTTTCTTTCTTCACTAGTAACAACCATAGGAAATTCTCCTGGGATAGCTTTTAATATGCCAGTAGCGCCTTTTTCAATAGAACAAACTTCTCCTAATTTTACTTTACTCCAACTCATAATTCCTCCTCCTTTTTATCTTCCCACATTTCAAAAAGTTCATGGAGTTTGGTTTGTAATAATTTTTTATTAGGCAATAGGCGTTCGTATTGGCTTACCAATGTTGGCGAAAGGTTTCGGCTGAGGGCATATTCCACTACTTCATCGTCTTTGCCTTTGCAAAGCAAAATGCCAATGCTTGGGTTTTCGTTTTCATTTTTTATATCTCGGTCAAGGGCTTCCAAATAAAAATTGATTTGGCCTAAAT
>Ga0209181_10002967_pt1 | contig 27021 bp, 20 predicted proteins | sample MAT05_FD_187208 | JGI IMG/M metagenome (GOLD analysis project Ga0209181, IMG submission 187208) | Freshwater microbial communities from Lake Fryxell liftoff mats and glacier meltwater in Antarctica - MAT-05 (SPAdes) (version 2) | ecosystem: Environmental > Aquatic > Freshwater > Ice > Liftoff...
CATGGGGCTCTACAAAGCTCTTTCCGGTCAAGGAAATCCAAGCTTTGGCACGGTCTCCAAAGTTGCTCATGCACCCGGACTGAAGATCACAGTGGCAGCGGTCTAACTCCTAGGATTGCTACGGCCCGACGTTTCACCGGGTCATATCAATCCAATGTTCATGAAGCCCGGCAATCTGGCGAGGTGCCGATTTTAGGGTTTTGGCGTTTGCTTCAATGGGGATTGCTTCGAGTCGATCAAAGGGGGATTAGAGCGCGCGATTGTATTCTCGCGGTCAAAATGTCCGAGCTTCCCGTTCATAGAGGGAATCTGCACTTGAGAACTCGCCGAGGTAAAAATGTTCGCGGACCCGTCGACAAACTTCGTTGGTAGGTGCTGCAAGCCTGCTGTTCTTGTTCTTGTTTATTTTGCTCGTGTCTCTCCACTTCGTTAACTATTGAGACTGGTTTAGAGGCCAGAACCTTGTGCGAAGACGTACGGAAACGGAATTCCAATGCACCAACATAGGAGACGTTAAGCAATTACGCCATCACCGTGTTTCCAATGACAAACGCGCGCACCAATCTGCATTCTGGGATTTTTTAATGATCCACCGAGAGACAATTGTGTCTGCTGTCCATTCCGACCTGATTCTCTTCTTGGCGGCGCGGATTCCGCCGCCCGGTTTGCAACAAACCGATTTCCTTCGTGCCATACGCGTCGCGATGGAATCCGTACGCTAAAGCCTGCGCAGGTTCCACCCTACCTAGGAATGCGGCTTGCGCGGATTGATCGCCAACCGGGCACGCCGAGCGTTCGAGTCGTGCCGTGCCTCGAATGCAGAAGGCACGCGCAAGCTTTGCGGCAGTATCTTCCACTCCTCTGCCCTCACCGTCCCCGAAACGCGCCCATGATCGAGATCTATCGCAGCAGTCGTGTGGAGACGCTGGCGGAGTTGCTGGCGGAGCATTTGCATCAGCAGCGGCCGGCATCGGTGTTGTCGCGGCAAACGCTGATTGTTGGGCATGTGGGGATGAAGCACTGGCTGGTGCGGCAGTTGGCGGCGATGCAACGAGTGGGGCGATCGCCGATTTCGGCGAATGTGGAGATGCTGCTGCCAAGTGAGTGGTTGGATGGCTTGGCGCAGCGCGAGTTGGGTCGACATTCCATCGCCATTGCGCCGTATCAACGAACCGCCTTGCGCTGGCGCGTGCACGCGCTATTGCCGACGCTGGATGATCCACAAGTGAACCAATATTTGACCGGCGAAGACGTGCCGCGGCGGCGTTTTCAACTCGCTGATCGGTTAGCCGGGCTGTTTGGGCAGTATTTGGTCTATCGCCGAGATTGGCTGGCGGCGTGGGAAAAGGGTCGCGACGGTGATGCACCGCACTGGCAGAACCGCTTGTGGCAACGACTCGTGGAAGACATTGGCCAGGACCATCGCGCGCGGCGCATGGGCGAGTTGATGGCGCGGCTACCGACATTGGCGGCGAATCTGGAGGAGCCGGCTTTGCATGTTTTCGGCGTGTCCCATCTGCCGCCGGATGCATTAAGCGCGCTGTCGGCCCTTTCGCAATCGCGCACGGTGCAAATCTATTTTCCCGATCCCTGCCGCGAGCTTTGGGAGGATTTGCGCGACAAACGCGCTGTGTACACGGCCTCGCTCAAGGGCGACGCATTTTTAGAGATCGGTCATCCTTTGCTGGCCGCGCTTGGGCGGCTTGGGCAGCACTACGCGTTGAAGTTGAATGGGCTCGACGCCGACTGGGATTTGCGCGATCGCTATGACGATGAGGCCTTTGGGTTGTTGTCGCGCGAGCACAGTTTATTGGAACGATTGCAGCACAGCATTCGCAGTTTGCGGCCGGATTGGGTCAAGCTGCCGGACGATGCGGATGCCGATCAACGCAGCGATTCTTCCTTGCGGGTGCATAGCTGCCACACGCGTTTGCGCGAGTTGGAGGTACTCAAAGACGCGCTGCTGGAGCAGCTCGCGGTCGATGATCGATCCGCGCCGCGCACCTTGCATCCCAAGGATATTGTGGTGATGGCACCGAATATGGCGCTGTATGCACCGCTATTGCCGGTGGTCTTTGGCAACGCTGGCGATTCGCGCGCACTGTTGCCCTATCGGCTGGCAGATGTGTCTCTGGCGCGCATGCATCCCTTGTTGACCGCTGTGCGCGAGTTGATCGATCTTCCAACCCAACGCATCACACGCTCGCAGGTGCTGTCGCTGCTGGCTTTGCCCGCGGTCAGCCGCCGATTTGGCATGCACGATGGACAGCACGCGGCGCTGGAACGCTGGCTCGATCGCGCGCATGTGGCGTGGGGCTTGGATGGCCCGATGAAGGCCGATTTTGGTGCTGCGCCCGTGGATGATCACAGCTTCGCCTTCGGGCTGGATCGCATATTTGCGGGTCATTTGCTGGGAGAGGTGGCGGCAGATGTGTTGCTCGATGGGCACATCCTGCCTGCGGCGCCGGTCACGGGCCCGGATGCGCTGTGTGCCGCAGCACTGTGGGGCTTGCTTGAGGTACTGCGCGAATGGCGCGGCAGTGCCGGCCATTCACGCTCACTGGCGACGTGGTCTTTGCAGTTGCGCGAGTGGGTTGATCGGCTATTTGATGTTGATCCGCGCGATGAGTCCGAAGTCTCGGCGCTGGGATCAGTGATGTCGCTCGCCGCAAGCCTAGCCGAACAGGAGCAGGATGCCGGCATTGTGGTATCGGTGCCGTGGACGGTGGTGCGCGAACTTATGATTCAGGGGCTGGATAGCGTGCCCGAACGTCAGCCCTTTCTCGCGGGCGGCATCACCTTCTGCGGCATGGTGCCGCAGCGCGCTATTCCATTCCAGGTGATTGCACTGCTCGGCCTTAACGACGGCGACTATCCGCGGCCTCGCCCAGACACGGGCCTGGATCTGATGCAAACCTATCCGCGCATGGGCGACCGTGACAATCGATCGGACGATCGCTATCTGTTCTTGGAGGCGCTGATGAGTGCGCGCCGCGCGCTGCATCTTAGCTACGTCGGCGAGGGCGTGCAGGATGGTAAAGCGCGCAATCCGGCACTGCCTTTGGCCGAACTCTTGGGCTTTTTGGAGCGCGAATTGGGTTCCGCTGAGGGCGAGAGCAAATTCGCAGCGCCGTGGCGTGTGCGTCATCCCTTGCAGCCCTTCGACGCGCGCTATTTTGATCCCACGCAGACCGATCCACGTATGTGGTCGTACTCCGACGTTTTCGCGCAACTCGCTGCGGCTGACGGCGTCGAAGATTGGCAACTACTGGCGCAAAGTCCAACGGCGCTCAATGCCAATGTGGCTAATGGGCCGATCGAGCTTGCGTCGATGATCCGCTTCTTCAAAGATCCGGCGAAATGGATCTGCAAGCAGGCGCTCAAGCTTTCGCGCGATGCGCTGGAAGATGCGGCGCCCAGTGATGACGAGCCACTGGAAGCCACGCCGCATTTCTTTGATGGCATACGTGCGCAGTTGGTCTGGGAGGCGCTGCACAGCGGCAACGCCCAAATCCCGCTGGAGGCACCGCCGGCGTTTCTGCGCTCAGGCCAATATGCGAGCGGTGAGATCGGCAAACGCAGTTGGCAGATCGTGCGCGATGAGGCGCAGACCTATTTGGATTTGGTACGTGAACATGCACCGTTCTCACTTGGCCGAACCGCGCCCGAGACACGTGCGATTGATTTGACGCTCGATGCAACGCGCGTTGTGGGTCATGTGGGCCAGTTGTACCGCGCCGACGACGCTGAGGTCTTGCTATCGCTGAGCACCTCGAAGCCAACTTTCAAACAAGTCATCCCGCTGTTTATCGAGTGGGCATGTTTGCGTTTGGCTGACGCTGATCGGCCTTGTCGATTGCTGATGGTGCATCGTCACGAGAAAGATCGGCTGCCGATCGTGGGCCCGCCAATTCCCTTCGCGCAGGAGATTGGGCAGATCCGCGCTGGCTTCAGCCAACTCATGCAGATTTATCAAAACGCGCACGCACACGCCGGCATCTACTACGCGCGCAGCAGTTTTGCGATGGCGCACGCGCTGCACAAAGATCCGGACAATGATGCGAAAGCACGCAGTGCGGCAATTGGCAGTTGGGCAGGCGGTGGATACGCGAAATCGAGTGGCGAACGCGACTATGCGCCGCTCTATAACCGCATCATTGCAGGCAATGTCGATTTCACTGGCGCCGACAACGACGCCAGCCGACGCTTTGAAGAACTCGCAAGAACGCTGCTGGCCGTGATCACCGGTTCGGCGCGCACGACGGAGCCCACGTCATGAGCACGCCGTCCGAACTCGACTGGCGCACGCTGCCGCTGATGGGCACCTCACTGATCGAGGCCAGCGCCGGCACCGGAAAAACCTACAACATCGCCCTGCTCTATTTGCGGCTGGTACTGGAACGCGAGTTGGACGTGCGCCAAATCCTCGTGACCACATTTACCGACGCGGCCGCGCAGGAATTACGTGCGCGCATTCGGGCACGCTTGCTCGACGCGGAGAACGCACTGTCGGCTGCGCAGATTGCGGATTCCGATCTGGCGCTGTTCTTAAACGCCATGTGCGAACACAAAGGCAAAGGCACGGTGCTGACGCGTGTACGTTTGGCGCTGGCCGATATCGATCTAGCGCCGATCTCGACCATTCATGGTTTCTGCCGGCGCGTGCTCACCGATTTCCCATTCGATACCGGCGTGTCCTTCAAGCTCGGTGAGATCGTGGACGAAGTCAGCTTGGTGCGCGAATGTGTGCAAGATTTCTGGCGTCTGCGCTTTCTGCGAACGAGGATCGATCCGTGGGATGCGGGCTTCGTCCTTGACGCTGGAATCGATGCATTCGCGCAAATCGTGCGTGCGATTCTGGCAATGGATGAGGCCGCGATCGACATCGATCCGACCGCCCCGCTGCGCACGTGGTGGGATCAGTTTTGTGCACAGGATCATTCGAAACTGCTCAAAGATTTAACCATCGAAGCAGCGTTTAACAAGAGAAACACAGGCTTCAGGGGCGGTTTGCACGCGCTCATCAAAGCCGCGGCTGCGGGCGATCCAGGCGCCGTCAATTGGGCGGACCTATTTGTGCGTCTGCATCCAGATGCGGTCTATGGCGCTGGCATCAAGGGCTATTCGCCACATATGTCGACATGGGAAACGATCACCCCATTGATTGATGCACGGCCGCTGTTTGAACGCGCAGCGTCGCGTATTTGCCACGAAGTCGCGATTGAGTGCGCCGGTTTTGTGCGCACAGAACTGCGCAAGCGCTTGTTGGCGCGGGGACAAACCACCTTTCATCAACTCATTGATGAAGTACACCAGCGGCTGATGGGAGCTGCCGCGGCGACGCTCGCGACACGCTTGCAGCAAAGCTGGCCGGCGGCCTTGATTGACGAGTTCCAAGACACTGACGCGCGGCAATGGGCGATCTTCAACCGCGTGTGGAATAGCCCCGAGTCTGACGGGCGTGCGCTGATCCTGATCGGTGACCCGAAGCAGTCGATCTACGGTTTTCGTGGCGGCGATGTGCATAGCTATCTGGCGGTGCGTGAATCGCTGCATCCCAGTCGCGTGCATTCGATCAGCCGAAACTTTCGCTCGCAGCCGAATCTTTTGTCGGCGCTAAATGGCGTGTACGCGCGCGCAGCCGATGCAGCTTTCGCCCAGAGCGGCATCGACTATGTGCCGGTCTTCGCCGGACATCCCGAGGATTGGAGCGAAACAGCGACGGCGCAGCCACTTCGGTTGTGCGTGATCAAATCGCCCGGTCCCACCAAACCACAGCGCGATCGCGCCGCCCTCGCCCGCTGCGCCGACGATATTGCGGCCCTGCTCAATGACGCGAAATCAGGATTTCAGCCTGGCGATATTGCGGTGCTGCTCGACACCAACAAACGCATTGGTGAGTTGCGAGCGGAACTGATCGCGCGCGGCGTGCCCGTGGTTGGTGCTGGGCGCGCGAATGTGCTGGAAGGCGAGTGGGCGCAAGAAATTCAGCTTTTGCTGTACGCGCTTTTGCACATCTCGGACGAATACGCGTTACGCGGCGCCTTGGCCACGCGCTTGCTGGGTGCAACGGTGGTTGACCTGCTACGGCTCGCAGACGACACGGCGGCTTGGGAGCTGCAATTAAAGTGGTTCCTCGATCAACGTCTGCGATGGGAAAAGCAGGGGCCGCTGGCCGTGATCGAAACCATCATCGCCGCACAGGCGCCGCGCTTATTGGCGGCGGCAGACGGCGAGCGCGTGCTCACCGATTTGCGCCATCTGGGTGAGCTTCTGCAGGAGGCATCCGCCAGTTGTTATGGTCCGGATGAGTTGTACGCGTGGTTTGTGACCGAGCGCGCCGAGAATAGCGGCGATGTGGAGGCCGGGCGCGATCGCCAATTGCGTATCGAAAGCGAGACCGCACGCGTGCAGTTGCTAACCATCCACGCCAGCAAAGGTTTGCAATATCCGGCAGTGTTTGTGCCGATGGCCTGGCGCGACAAAAAGCCTATGGCCTTAGGCCGCGCGCGCTATCACAGTGATCGCTTCGAGTTGCGCCTTGACCTTGGCACATCAGACTTCGACCGCCACGAATCGCAATCCCTGCAAGAGGATTTGCAGGAACGAATGCGCCATCTCTATGTGGCGCTGACCCGAGCCGAGCGTTGTTGCGTGATCTACACTTTTGACAGCATTCCAGCGCCGAGTGGCGAGCACTCGGAGCGTATGCGCGGTGCGCTTGATGTGTTGCTGAGCGCCGCGCTGCACGCGCCAGATAACGCAGACGCGTCCCCGTTTGACGGCTTGCGCGAGGCGGTAAAAACGCTATTCGTGGATGATTCCGAGGCTGCATTTACGCGCTTTGAGCGTGTCACGCAGCGCCCAAGCCGGCGCCTTGCACGCGCACCGCTGCCCAGGGCGCGGCACTTTGTGGGCCTGCATAGCTTCACCTCACTCACGCGAGTTCGGCATGCAACGGCAACGGAGTTCAATCGCGGTGCTGAAGATGAGCTTGCGCTTGTCGAGACCGAATATCCTGAGGCCAGCGACGCTTCGCCGCCGCATCCGCGACTCTTAGCGCTGTCCACGCTCAAGGGCCCACGCTTCGGCACGGCGATCCACGAACTACTTGAAGTGGCGCTTGATGATCGCAATCTGCCGCATAGCAGTGGTGATCGCTTTGCCGCGCACACCGACAGTATCCGGCATGCGCTAGACCGGCAATCCGTGCGCTTAAGCCCGCACGAGGCGGAGCAACAACTGGCTGCCGTCGCCGACGTCCTCGATCGCACGCTCGACACCGAACTCGCGCCTGGCTTGCAACTCGGCGCGCTCGAAGCCAACGCCCGTCGGCCGGAATTTGAGTTCGCTTTCGTCTTGGAACATGCACATTGGTCGCAGCTTCATCAGATTCTGCAAACGCACGATTTAGCGCACTGGTGGCCGCACGTGGGCACCGCGCAGGTTTTGAACGGTTTGATGCAGGGATCGCTGGATTTGGTCTTCCAATGGCAGGGACGCTTTCATGTACTTGATTACAAAGCCAATTGGCTGGGTGATCAGCTGTCGGATTACAGCGAAAAATCGATGGATAGGGCCATGGAGAAACACCACTACGGCTTGCAAGCACTGATCTATACCGTGGCGCTGCATCGTTATCTGGCCAGCCGCATCGACGACTACGACCCACAACGCCACTTGGGGGATAGCTGGTATCTGTTCGTGCGTGCCGTTGGATTGAGTGCGGACGCCGGCATCTGGCGCAAGCGCTTTGCGCAGAGCTTGCTCGATGCGCTCGATGCGCTATTCAATGGCCAGGAGATCGCGATATGCGCCTGAAATCTGAGGTCCCGCCGGCGCCGACCCTACCCATCGCGCTGGCTCGCTGGACGCGCGAGCGCACAGGATCTGAGCCGCTCTCCCGCGTCATTGAGGAAGCTTCGCGCGCTGAGATCGAGGGCCATGCGTGCGCGCAACTTAACGCCAATGAATTCGATCTCGACGAATTGCGCACACATCCGTGGGTTAGCGATGGCGCCCAAGTGACACCCGTTGTGATCACCCCGGATGCACGCGCATTTCTATGGCGCAACTGGATCCACGAGGAGAGCATTGCGGCGCAGATCCTTGCCCGTGTAGGCGCCGCAGCGGCGGCGCTGGATGCCGCCGCTGAGGCGGATCTGCTAACACTATTTTCCGGTGTCGAAGCGCTCAAAGGCAAAAGCCAAATCGCGGCCGTGCGCGCGATGGTGGGCCAACAATTTTTCATGTTGAGTGGCGGCCCCGGCACCGGAAAAACCACCACTGTGCTGCGCATGCTGCTGATGTGCCAGCGCATCTCGATGCGTGCGGGGCGGCACTTGCGCATTGCGATGGCAGCACCCACCGGCAAAGCTGCACAGCGCCTATCGCAATCGGTGCGGCTGGGCGCTGAGGAACTGCGCGCTAACCTGATAGCTGACAGTGGTGACTGGGCAGATGTACTGGCCAGTGTGCCGGACGGCGCAAAGACCTTGCACCGGCTGCTCGGATCGCAGCCACACGAGGATCGCTTTCGATACCGTAAAGATTCGCCGCTGCCGTACGATCTGGTGGTCGTCGACGAAGCCTCGATGGTGGATCTCGCGTTGATGCGTGCGCTGCTCGATGCGCTGTCGCCAACTTCCACGCTGATCTTGATCGGCGATCCAGACCAGTTGGTCTCGGTGTCTGCCGGTTCCGTGCTCTCCGATCTGGTCGCAAACGCCAGGGGTGGGCCGCTGAGTCAACAACATGCGCGACTTGATCACGTCTGGCGCACCGAAGGCCGACTTGCCGAGGTCTATGAGGCGGTACGCGCTGGCGACAGCAACCGGTTAGCCACCCTGATGTCACCCGATATGGGCGCAAGCTGGCATCGAACCGATCACGAAGCTGATCTTGGCCGCCGACTCCACGAATGGATCGCGCGACCGGAATGGTCCGCGTTCGATAACGTGCTGCAAGCGCCCGAGGTCAAGGCTGCGCAGATCTTCAAGCAACTGCGCAATCAGCAATTACTGTGCGCACTGCGCGATGGTGCCTTTGGCGTGTCTGAAATTAACCGCTGGATCGACGAGCGGCGACGCCGAAATTTTGAGTCGGGGCTGTGGTATCCGGGACGTCCTGTGCTGGTGCGCCAGAATGACTATAACCGACGGCTTTTTAACGGCGACGTGGGCGTGGCCTTATGGCACGAAGATCGCCTGCAAATTTGCTTCGAAACCACCGACGCGGCTGGTCATTTGCAGTATCGATATTTGCTGCCAAACGAGTTGCCTGAGCACGATCTAGGCTACGCGCTGACCATTCACAAAAGCCAGGGCTCGGAATATGGGCATGTGGCCGTATTGCTGCCGCCCGATGCCGGAAACCGCATCCTCTCGCGGCAATTGCTGTACACCGCCGTCTCGCGCGCCAAGCGCGGCGTCGAATTGTGGGCTAGCGAGACCAGCCTTAATGCCGCCCTTGCCAAACGCATCGAACGCAACGGCGGTTTAGGCGAACGCTTGGCGCGCTAACCGTGGCGTCCAACGCGCGCCACAGGCGTAGCGCGCAGCGATATGTCAAGCGTTCAAGCTGGCGTTGTCGATCACAAAGCGATATTTCACGTCGCTGCGCTGCATGCGCTCGTAGGCCGCATCGATGGACTGGATGTCGATCATTTCGATCTCGGACACGATGCCGTGTTCGGCGCAAAAATCGAGCATTTCTTGGGTCTCGGCGATGCCGCCAATCAAGGATCCGGCGATGGAACGGCGGCCGAAAATCAACTGCGCAACATTCGGGCTTGGGTGAGCGTGTTCGGGGACGCCGACCAGGCACAAGGTGCCGTCGCGTTTCAGCAAGCCTGAGAAATCATCAAGCTGATGGCTGGCCGCTACGGTGTCCAGAATGAAGTCGAAACTGCCGCTGTGCTTCTTCATTTCGGCGGGATCGGAACTGACCACAACCTCGTCCGCACCGAGTTTCAGCGCATCTTCGCGCTTGGATTCGGAGGTAGTGAAGGCGACTGTATAGGCACCCATCGCGTGCGCGAGCTTGATGCCCATATGCCCGAGCCCACCGATGCCAGCGATACCGACCTTATGGCCCGGCCCCACTTTCCAATGTCGCAGCGGCGAGTACGTGGTGATGCCGGCACATAGCAGCGGTGCGACGGCAGCCAATTGATCGGCCGGATGGCGAATTTTCAGGACGAATTCGTCGTTCACCACAATGCCCTGCGAATAGCCGCCGAGCGTGTGGCCGGGCGCGTCCGCGGTGGGGCCGTTGTAGGTGCCGACGAAGCCATTCTGGCAATACTGCTCCAGGCCTTCGCTACACGAAGCGCAACGCTTGCAACTGCCGACCAGACAACCCACGCCGACCATCTCGCCGACACTGAATTTGCTCACCTCGCTGCCAACGGCACGCACATGGCCGACAATTTCGTGTCCCGGCACGCATGGATAGCGCGTGCCGCCCCACTCCGAGCGCACCGTGTGCAAATCGGAATGGCAGACACCGCAAAAGGCGATGTCGATCTGCACATCGTGCGGGCCCGGCTCGCGCCGTTCGATATCCATGGCCTCCAGCGGCTTGTCGCCAGCGCTTGCACCAAATGCTCGTGTCATCATTTTCGATGTCCTCGGGGGTTAAGAATTTGCGCGTAGAGCACGCAGTCGCCGCAGTCTAACGGGCCGAATGCGTCACGGCGATTGGCTGGGCCACGCCAGGATCGACATCGTAGAGCGTCGTTTCGGCTCAGTCCAAAGACTTTTGGGTCGATTTCACTGTCCAGGCTGGCAGCGGTGAGATCGTCAAATCTTCGATCGGGAACAGCGTGGGGGAGCCGATTCAATTGCGCGCCACGACTGCCAAAGGCGCGGTGGAAATCGACGTGCAACTGAGCAAAGTTGCCGCGCCCGGTCAAGTGATGCTGAATCTGGTGATTACCCGTGGCAGCACAGAGTTAGCGCGACCGGTGCTGCTGACCAAGCTGGACCAGGAAGCCAGCATCGTGATTGGTGAAAGCAAGACCACAAATTTTGAAGGCCTTCGCATCGGTGCCACGGTGTCCGCGTGGGGCGAGCGCGTGAATTTGCCGACGGTCGCGTCAACCGCACGCGAGATCGCCATTGAAATCGCGCGCGAAAGCGGCCTCACTTTGGAGGGTGCGGAACTGCTCTCCGACGCGAAAGTCGACGCGAAACTTGTGTCGATCGAGGCCTACAGTGCCTTGCAAATCCTTGCCGATATCAACCGCGTCGATATCTCACGCGACGGCAACCGCGTGCGCTTCAGCAGCAAGGCGCCGAATTGACTGGCGTTAAAGCTCGCTTCGAGGCGCGAATGGCAGATCCGGCAGCGCGCACGCCGCGCGGCGAAGGGGTGATGTTCTTGCGGATCGTCGCGAATCGCGCAAAAGCCAAGTGAATGCTCAGCGCGCTAGCGAATAACTGGTGCTACGCCCGCCCGCTGCGTCCTTTATAAGCATGCGGCGAGCAAGCAAATCGTCGATATCTCGTAGCGCCGTATCTTGAGAACACTTGGCGATTTTTGCCCAGCGCGAGCTGGTCAGTTTTCCATCGAGTCCAGCCAGCAATCGCCGCAGAACCAGACGCTGGCGATCATTGATGGATTCGCCTGCATGGCGCTCCCAGAACTGTGCTTTCTCTAGTACAGCGACGAGGATGCCGTCGGCCCGCGCGAAGGCATTGCCAAGGCACTCAAAGAACCATTGCAACCAATCGGTGATATCCAAACCACCTTTTTGGGTGGATTCCAATTGCCGGTAATAGCCGTCGCATTCCACGCGGATCTGCGCCGACATGCTGTAAAAACGCTGCGGCGTGCCCTCGGAACGTGCAAGTGCTAAGTCGGTGATGGCGCGCGCGATACGGCCGTTTCCGTCGTCGAAAGGATGCACCGTGATGAACCACAAATGTGCGATCGCGGCCTTAAGTAGCGGATCGATCGGAAGTTCGCGTGCAAACCACGCAAGGAAGACGCCCATCTCAGCGCCGATGCGTGCCGCTGACGGTGCTTGGTAGTGCACACGTTCGCGGCCGATCGGGCCCGTTGCCATCATCGCGCCAACTAGCGACCGAGATCACAGTCATGCCGCTTTGCCCCGTTGGGAACAGCGCCGCTTGCCATGCAAACAATCTCTGCTCGGTCAGCGGCTGCGCAAAATTCTGAGTCGCGTCGAGCATGATTTCGACAATGCCGTCGACATGTCGATCGGCTGGAATTAAGCCGCCGATGTCCATGCCTAAGCGACGCGCGATGGACGATCGCACTTGTTCCTTATCGAGGATTTTGCCCTCGATTTCACTGGTCTTCAGCACATCCTCGGTCAGCGTATGCAGCACCGCTTCTTCGCGCAATGCGCAGCCCAGCGACTCCATACGACCGATCAGTCTGCCTTGGCGATGGCGTACCGATGCCAGTGGCGTCGCGATTTCTGCTTCGCGCCAATGGAATGCGGGCCGATCGGCATTCTCATAAATGTAAGTCATATTCGCCGCAGCTTTTGCGGAGATACCAAATGGTTTTCGCCGCACGGACCACCAATCTCCGCACAAGATGCGGCGATTCGACGCCTTATTCGCCGCATAAGTGAATCGACGCCGAGTCAGCGAGCGGAGCCGTTGCGTCCCATGCGTTTTTTAAATCACACGCCAATATGGGCTAGCGTACAAACCATAGCGACAGCACCTTGGCCTGACTCAAAAAATCAGAGATGGACTTCGGCGCCTCGTGGCGGATCAGCGCCATTCGTCCGCTACCGCCGCCGCAATGCACGAGAACACCGACGCCGGTTTTCCGGGTGGGTACCATCCTGGCGTACGCGCAAGTTCAGCGGCACATTCGATGGTCGCTTGATGGATATCGACAATATCGCTGACATCCGGCGCGTAGCCGCCAGCCATGGTCACAGCGACCGGCATTCCGAAACGCCGGCAGTGATCGAAAACCAGGTTGTCGCGTTGGCGCAAGCCGGTCTTGCTCAGCGCCAGATAGCCGAGTTTGTCGCCCATGTAGGGATCAGCCCCGGCAAGATAAATCATCGCATCGGCGTGCGCACGCGCGTGCGCGAAGGCCAGATTGCGCTCCAACAAACTCAGATATTCGGCGTCGCCCGTGCCGGCTTCCACCTCGACATCGAGATCTCCGCGGGGCTTCACCGATGGGTAGTTGCGCCCGCAATGCATTGAAAACGTAAATATGCTCGGATCATCCTGGCAAATCGCGGCGGTACCGTTGCCGTGATGCACATCCAGATCGACTATCAGCACGCGCCGCGCCAGTCCGAGCGCCTGCACGTGACGAGCGGCGATCACGCTGTCATTGAAGATGCAGTAGCCGGCGCCATGATCGGCGAACGCATGGTGCGTGCCGCCGGCTAAGTTAACGCCGACACCGCAACCTGAAATCGCGCTGGCGAGCGCAGCCATCGTCGCACCCGACACGCGCCGCGTGCGTTCCGCCATCGCCAAAGACCAAGGAAATCCAATTCGCCGCTGCTCGGCATCGCTAAGCGTGCCGTCACGCACACGCGCAAGGTACTCCGGCGTATGCACGCGCAGCACCGCGGTGTCATCTGCCCTGATCGGAACTTCAAGATTGTTGCTCAAACCGATCGATTCGACGCGCTCACGCAGCAGTCGATATTTGCTCATCGGAAATCGATGACCGTCAGGTAAAGGCAATACAAATTGATCGCTGGTGTAGATATTCATGTTTACACGACGCAGCGGAACCCGGAATACCATCCGCGAACTTCTGGTTGTACGTCAAGCTTCGCAACAGGCTGACACTGTGGCAACTGCCGCTCGACTCAGTCGTCAATCGCGGTGATGTCCAGCCCAGCCGCCGCGTACATCCGTTTGATCTCGCGCAGATCTGCAGCCAAATCCTCGCTCGGAACAATCCGGCCGACCCAACGCGTGCGCCTGGATTTGGCATCCAGAAACCAGCAGACAATGGGCACTTGAGCCGCCTTGGCGATATGCCAGAAGCCCGTGCGAATACGCGAAGCACCGCGGCGCGTCCCTTCGGGCACCAGCGCCAACTGAAAGCTTTCGCGACTAGCGAACTCCGCCGCCATTTGCTCGACCACACCGGAAGCAGAGCGGCGATCAACACGAACCGCACCGAATGCGCGCAGCAGAATTGTCAGGGGCCAGACGAAAGCTTCGCGCTTGACCATCACCTGACCGCGTTCGCAAACGATCGCAAATCCAGCAAAAGCCATGACCGTGTCGATCCACGTACTGTGCGGAAATCCGATGATGATCTGCTTGCCTTCCCAGTAAGACGGCAGCGGCTCGAACGACCATCCGCGTAGCGCATAGATCAGGCGCCCAATCAGTTGCAGCAGTGATTTCCGCACGGTTTCATCGGGCTCAATTCGGAGCGGACCGACTCTACGCGTTTCATGCAGACGCTGGCGTCTATCGCCTGCGAGCGCCAACTCAGAAGTTAAAATTCTCAGCTAGACCGTGGATCTGTGTGTAAATCCAAGGCAAAAGGCAGCACAGTCGGTGACTGCTGCCGCGCAGAACCGGCGCGAGGCGCCGGTCCCACATCGCTATTTACAGCTTTGCGCGCGAACGCAGGTTGCTGCGCAGGCGATTACGACGACGACGCAAACGTGCGAGCTTCATAGGAATGCTCCTGATGGTTTTTGGGGCGGCGATTGTCGCACGCCAGACAGGCTTGCGCTGCTCGAAATTCACCTCCCTTTGGTGATTGCGCGAAGCCATCCGCACCCCGATTCGTCGTCCGACGAAGACGGAAATCCGAGCATTTCAGATGCATGTCCGCGACGCTCGCGTGTAGCGCAAAGTGAACGAAAGGGTCCGTCGCCACGCCCCTCTCACCGGAATCGTCATTCCCGCGCAGGCGGGAATCCAGGGCTCCGGCCCAGCATCCGACGCGTGAATCAACCAAGAAAGCCACGGAATAGATCTTTCCAATCTGCATTCGACACCTCGATCAATTTCAACTCCCATTCGCGATTCCACTTCTTCATCGCCTTCTCGCGACGAATAGCCGATTCCATTGTCTGATGAGATTCGAACTGATCGACAGAGTATTTCGAGTCAAACCCCTCAGACAACCGATTCTTGTGCTGCCAGACTTGTTTCACGATATCCGACGTCACGCCAATGTAGAGCGTTCCTTTGTGACCAGTGGCAAGAATGTAAACACACCGCAGCATTTTCGTTCCGCGGCAAGTCCCCGTCATTCCCGCGCAGGCTGGAATGACGTTGGCGTGAAAATATATTTCTAGGGCGCCACTGGCACATCAAAATCAGGCTTTGCCATCGGCTTGCCGCCAATATAGCGCGCGAGCCAAGCTTGCACCTCGTAATTCCAATAAATGGAATTCTGCGGTGATAGAATCCAATGGTTTTCGTTCGGGAATATGACCAGCCGCGAAGGCACGCCCATGCTCTGCAATATTCCGTAAAGCGCAGTGGCCTGACCATAGGGAACGCGATAATCCAATTCGCCGTGCGTGATCAGCATCGGTGTCTTGAAGTTTTTGGCGAACGTAATGGGATTATTACGCTGCATTCCCTCAAGATTATTCCATGGCTGCCCGCCAAGCACGTCAGCATTGAAGCCATAGTTAGTCAAATCGGCACCATATTGACCGACCAGATCGCTGACACCGGCGTGATTGACGATGGTTTTGAAAACATCCGTGTGTCCGAGTAGCCAAGTTGCCATGTAGCCACCGTAGCTGGCGCCGGCCGCGGCAATATTGTCTTGATCGATAGCCGGAACCTTTGCAAATAGATAGGCATTGGCTTTTAGAATATCTTGCATCGGCTTCTCGCCCCATGCGCCATTGATGCTGCGCGCGAACTTCTCGCCGAAACCGGTAGAGCCGTGTCTATTGACCCAAGCCACAATATAACCCGGGCTCGCAAAGACGTGATGATTCCAACGAAAACTGAAACTGTCGCGAATCATCGTGTGCGGGCCACCATGCAGCAGTTGCACGAACGGATATTTCTTCGACGGATCGAATCCGGGTGGATATGTAATCCAAAGCTGCACGGGGTCACCATCGGCGCCTTCAAAGGTATGCGACTCGACCTTTCCCAGATCGAGTCCGGCAAAGAAATCGTCGTTAAATTGCGTGAGCTGCCGCGCTTTTCCCGTTTTTGCATTGAGCGCAAACAACTCGGCCGAGCGATAGTTATTCTCGTTCAAGAAGACCAATTGTCCCGCAGCACTGCGGATGCCGGTATTGCTGCCTTGCGTATAAACTTTGGTGAATTTGGAGCCGTCAGCGCGCATACTAAATATCGGGACTTGTCCTCGATCTTCGGCTTGCAACCAGAGTTGACGTCCGTCAGCGGAGAAGGCAACGGTGTCAAAACTGAGATCAATATTCGCGCTGAGGGGCGTATTGCGACCACTGGCTAAATCGTGGCGCATTAGCCGGCGCAATTCACCTGCAGATGTCGGTTGTACTTGGCGCATGAACACGATGGACTTTCCGTCTGGCGCGAATTGTGGCGAGTCGTCGCTTCGAGGATTGTCCGACGTAAGCTTTTTGAGCGTGCCCGACCCATCCGTCGGCACTAGATAAATGTCGCTATCGGGGTCTGTCGCATACGGCGGCAGCGTGCTGTTCAAGGTCACGGCGATATGCTGGCCATCCGGTGAAATATCGAAGCGCGTCTCACCCCCAGGCGTAAACGCACGGTCGTAGCTAGGTGTCAGATCGGTCACTTGCTTGCTGTCCAAGTCGATGCGCAGCAATCGATTCGCCAGCTTGTCCGTCAGGTTCTTGTCGAAATAGCGGTACTGACGGTACTCCGTGGCATAGGCCGTCATCTTCGATTCTTTGCGGCGTTTCGCCTCTTTCTTCATCGCGGCGAGATCGGCCTTCGCCAGCTTTCCGGCCAACTCGGGAATGACTTGCGTGGCGAAGACGACGCTGCGATCGCCCGGCAACCATTGCGGATTGCTGACGCCGAAGGGCAATTCCAAAACTTCTTCGGCTTCGCCGCCATCGGTCGCGATCACATAAAGCGCTGCCGATTCATCGTCGCCACGCTTGGAGACGAAGGCGATTCTATTGCCATCTGCGCTCCAGGCTGCACTGCCATCGCTGCTGCTGCCGAAGGTCAGTCGACGGGTCGTTGCGCTCGCGATATCGGTGATCCACAGGCTGGCAGTCGGCTTGTTCTTATCAATAGACCACTCTTGAACACTGGTCACCACGCGCTTTCCATCGGGCGAGATCGCAGGCTCGGACAAGCGTTTCACTGCCCACAGATCCTGCGCCGTGATCGGCCTACGCTCGGCGGCAAAAACACTGACAAAGGGCGCGGAAAGCATGAGCATCAGCGCCACACTGCGTAGTGCAACAATTCTGGAGATTGGCATTGCTCGACCTCGGTTCGGCAGGTTTGAAGGACTCAAATCGATGTGCCGCGGGGCTTGGGTCTTGACCCAAGTTGCGACTTTTGCAGAGCGCAAGAGGATGCTTGAAAGCCGCATCCTGCACATCCCGCGCGCGTGCGAATTCGCGCAGTTTGCAACGTTTTTTTGAATCGGTGGCCATGGCGGCTCGGACATCCGTTTCTGGCATGCCCGACCCAATTGAGACTTAAGCTTGCTAGCAACACAAAAGGCATTGCAACACACGGGGACATTTATCATCATTGACGTTGAACTCCCATGCATTTTGCGCGACTCCGTCATCTGATTTGATGGTCGTCACCGTCGCCGCCAGCGGCGATGAGCCCGCTGTTCGCCAATCCATATCCTTAAGACTTCGGAGCGGTTCATGCGCTATTGCCGGCATCAGATCTTTGCACTTTTCATGCTCGCGACTGCGCCGCTCTGCGCGGAATCGCCCAGCAATCAGCGCCAGGATGCAAGCCCGTCGTCGGCAACTGCATCTGCGCAATCGGATCAATCGAAGGCCGAGCGCCTGAATGGCAGTGACGCCGAGGACACGTCGAAAGCGACGCCAGCGGGCGGGCTCATGGTCTTGCAAAACGGCGTGCCGGTGAATGGCACCACCAACTCTGCGGTCCCTGACGGTGATTTCCAGGACTACTCATTCACAATTCCGGCAGGCACTACCTCGCTCACGGTCACGATGGACAATTTGACGGCGGACCTTGATCTATACCTGCGCTTTGGGTCGATGCCCACACTCACTACACATGACTGCCGGCCCTTCCTTGGCGCTACCAATGCCGAAACCTGCAATTTTACCAACCCGACGGCGGGTACCTGGTTCGTTCGCGTCAGCGGCTTTGCGACTGGCGCGCAGAGCTTTCGCGTAACGGCAACTTGGACGGGCGGCGCCGCCACGCAGACACTGAATGTCACGCGCCTAGGCTCTGGCACTGGCACGGTGACGAGTACGCCGGCTGGCATCAATTGCGGGGCGAGTTGTTCGGCCACCTTTGCCAATGCGACGAGTGTGAGCTTATCGCCAGTCGCCGCGGGGGGATCGGGATTCGTTGGTTGGGCCGGTGATTGCACTGGCACTGGAAGCTGTGTCGTAGCGATGACCCAGACGCGCAACGTCACGGCCACCTTCAACGCCGATGGAAACAGCGTGTTCGGGGGCGCCTGGATCAACTTAGGCGCGGCACCCGCGCAGAATGGACAAAATGAGAACATCCTCAATCGCGAAGTGGTCGGCGCCATCAATGCAGCCGCGCCGCATCCATCAAACGCGTCGATTTTGTACGCAGCCTCGGTCAATGGTGGCATCTGGCGGACGGCAAATGCGACGGCAGCTTCACCGACTTGGGCAAAGCAGACCGATGCCTTGAGTTCCTTGTCCCTGCGCGCGCTTAAATTTGATCCCACGGATGCCAGCAGCCTCACTTTGGTCGCCGGTAGCGGACGCAATTCCAGTCTTGGCGGCCGCGGCGGTGCGCAAATCGGCATGCTGCGCACCGTCGACGGCGGCAACAACTGGACGGTACTGGATGGTGGTGGCACGCTCGTCAATCAAAATATTGCGGCGGTGGAAGCGCGCGGTGTGGTCTTGCTGGCGGCCGCAACCTCCGGCCTGTACCGCTCGGCTAATACCGGATCGACCTTTACGCAGTTGTCGGGTGGCGCTGGCAGCGGTTTGCCGACAGGGACCGTCACTGATCTGGTGGGTGACCCAAGCAATACGTCGCGCTTCTATCTGGCGGCAATGGGTACAACGCGCGGCATCTATGCATCATCAGACACGGGCATTACTTGGACCAAAGTGTCCGATGCCACCGTCGACGCCCTACTGGTGGCCAACGGCCGCGTGCGCATGGCCGCGGGCGCCAGCGGCCAGTTGTTCGTGGCTACGGTCGCGAGCGGCCGTCTCTCGGCGGTGTTTCGAAAGGAGAGTTTGGCCGGCGCCTGGGCGACGCTCGGTATCCCGACGACAGCCGAGCAAAACGGCGTACTCATTGGTATCAACCCCGGCGGGCAGGGCAATACGCATTTGTCGATCGCGGCAGACCCCACCAATTCCAATATCGTCTACCTCGGTGGCGATCGGCAGCCGTTTTTTGGCGAAGGCGTACCCGGCAGCAACCAGTTCTTCCCCAACTCGGTGGGCGCAATGGATTACAGCGGACGTCTGTTCCGTGGCGATGCAAGCCAGCCAGTCGCCTCGGTGTGGTCTCTCCTGACGCACACTGGCACGGCCAATAATTCCTCACCACATGCCGATTCGCGTGGGCTCGTTTTCGATGCGGCGGGCAATCTCATAGAAACCGACGATGGTGGCATTTACAAGCGTACCTCGCCGCGGCTGAGCTCAGGCCTTTGGGTCTCGTTGAATGGCGATATTGAAGTCACTGAATATCATTCGATGGCCTATGACGGCCTATCTGATCGCGTCATTGGTGGCGCGCAGGACACTGGCACCACCGAGCAAACGCAGAGTGGTTCGCGTACTTTTAACAGCGTCGCTACGGCAGACGGAGGAGACACCGCAGTGGATGACATCTCCTCGGCCACAATCTCTGCGCGCTATGCAAGCTTTCAGAATCTCGGCTCTTTCCGCCGCCGCACATATAACGCCGCGAATGTATTTCAGTCACAGGTGTTCCCCTCTTTGACGCCCATTGGCGGCAGCCCGGCGATGACCCAGCAGTTCTACTCGCCGGTGGCGGTCAATCGGACCAACGGCTTGCGCCTGCTGATCCTCGCAAATAACGGTGTGTATGAGAGCCTCGACCAAGGCGGCACGGTTACTCAAATCTCGACGGTGCGCGGCAACAGCATCGTCGGTAGCCCAGTGGTGTATGGCTCGCCCGGGAATGCCGCCTATGTGCATTTGGCCTCAGATGCGCGCACCTATACGCGCACCATGGAAGGCGGCACACTGAACCAACTGGCACACGTGTTCCCGCTCAATGTGGTTGATGTGGATATCGACTCCGCACAGGTCTCGCGCCTATTCGCAATCACCGCGACGACCGTGTATCTCTCGACCGACAGCGGTGCTGTTTACAGCGATATCAGCGGCAATCTCAGCAGCCTCTCGCCCGGCAACTTGCGCAGCATGGTGTTGGTACCGCGTGCAATCGGTAATGCGCTGGTGGTCGGCACAGATCGTGGCACCTTCATTTCCTTCAGTCCCGCCTACAACAGTTGGCAGCGGCTTGGCAGCGGCCTGCCCAACGCGGGTGTGTACGAGTTGTCCTATCACGTCGGGCGCGATGTCTTGATTGGCGGCTTACTTGGTCGCGGCGCTTGGCGCTTGAACAATCTGAGTACGGCGACCGCTTCCGCGTCGATCTTCAGAAATGGCTTCGAATGAACACCGCACGCGATGCATGCCAACAGACAAAGGGGGTTTTCGTGAAAATATGGGGTTTGCGCGTGGTGGTGGCGCTCGGCATATTGATTCCTGGAAGCCACGCGATAGCGGTCGATCCCGTGCCGAATGAGCGCGGAACTGCCGTCGGCGGCACGGTCGTTGCTGAATCTTCGCCGTGGGCATGGGTCTCCGATCCGAGCGGCGTGGTCACGGCGATCGATCTGGCCGATGGCAGTAGCCGCTGGTATGGCCCTGCGCGCGGCTTACCGCTCGCGCTGCACAATGGCGAATTGGTGGTGCTTTCCGCTCCGTCCGGCGCCGGCAAACTGGCGCTGGTTATCGTGAATCCGCAGACAGGCGCGGTTGATCGCGGCTTCTCCACTGACCTGCCAGATACGGTAGTCGCCAGCCCCGTGCCACTGCCCGGCCAGCGCTTCCAGGCATGGTCCAGCATCGATAACGACGAACTTACGATCACCTGGGAATACCAGTCCGCACCTTTGCGAGGTATGGAAATGGCACATGACAACACGCCGTCGCGCGTGCAAACGCTGGAAGGCGCGCTGGTGCTCGATCTCACCAACGAAACTGCCAGAAGCGTGCCTGTCAACAGCGAATTGCGCCGCTTTGATCTAGCAGCCAGCGGACGCCTCGCGCATGTGCAGGGTACGCAGTTTCGATCTGCCGATAGCCTTCATGTGCTCGCGGCGACGCCGATCGAAGACAATATCTTTGGATGGAAATGGCAGTGGCAGTTGCATGAACGCAGCTCGGGTCGCGCGCTGGGCAGCATCACCACACCCTTGTCGACGGCGCCCTATGTGGTCCTTGAGGACCGCGTGATCTGGCTCAGCGATCCGATCAGCGCGGCGGATAGCAATGGCAAGTTGCAATCGCACGGCTCGCGCATGATCGCGCAACAAATCTCCGATGGCGCGGTACTGTGGACCGTCGATATCGCCGAGCGCCTGTATCAAGGTTCGATGCCGCCATGAGGCAAAGTTACAAACATCGTGCACGGATGGCATCAGTTCTCGATGCCATCGGCAAATAATCGATCATTCAAACTTGAAATCGCCACTTGAAAACCAGCGCGAGCGTGGTAGCCCGAGCCGCTTGACAGGCCGACCACCGCAATACCGATGCTTGCTTGGACGCGGTAGTCGCCAGATCCAGTAACTCCATTGGCAGCGCCGGCGTGATCAAGCAGCACACGATCTTGCGGACTCAGTGGTGGGCTGCAAATTATTAGCAGCAATGCGACTGCGACGATGCGCACGCGATCAGGGCGCGTCGACACGGTAATCCTCCACCCAATAGCCATCGTCACTGGGCAATAGCCGCAGCGCGCTGACCCTGGCTTGGGCACTGTCGACGGTCACGAAGGTCGCCGCCGCGCTGGTCAGCGACAGTCGGATCGAACGATTGCCGGCGGTCTGCAAGGCATTGAACAGATCACTTTGGGCTGTGCCGTTAACGCGCAGCCATAGACCCGTCAAGGAATCTGCGCCACTGGGCTGTGGAGCGCCGTTGTTGATCGAGACTGGAAAACTGCGAGCGCGGTCGTCAAGCACGCGCCACGTCGGCTGATCGACGCCTTGCCAGCGAGCCAGATAACCGGCGCCCGGCGCCTGACCCGATGAAAAGCCGCGTACGCGCGCCGCGCTCGGCGGCCCAGACACCGTCGCAATGTCGTGGCTGCGGCTGATACTGCCCACCGCAAAGCGCAGCCGAATCTGCTCGACCGGCAGTCCGTCGTCGGCAATCAGCAATTCCCAGCCTTGCGCTAGACCGTTATCAAGACGCCATTGCACCAGGCCATTGCCGATCGCGATCCGCATTTGCACGCTGATGTTATTGCTGCGCTGGGCCTGCCAGTTGCGCCAACTTTGATCGCCGCTCAACGGACGTCGTAAAACCAGCGCGCCAACTTGCAACTGCCCATTGCTGGGTAGACTAATTTCGAAGACCTCGGCTAGCCGCACACCCACGCCGGAGGGCTGCGGCGAGGTACTGATGCCGAAGGCGGCAGCCGGCGGCAGTCCGGCCAGTAGTGCCGGTGATTCGCTGCCAGCGGCGCCCGTGGCGCCGACAGCGCCAGCAGGCCCAGTTGCGCCGGACGGACCGGTGTTGCCAGATGGCCCGACGGCGCCTGCCGCTCCCGTTGCACCCACGGGTCCAACCGATCCGGCAGGTCCGGCGTTTCCTGCAGGTCCGGCAGGCCCAGTTGCGCCCGGCGCGCCAGCGGAACCAGGCGTGCCACCACTCAGCGCCAGCAATGCCACCGGCGTTGCCGAGATGCGCTGACGCGGAGAAAGCGGCGTACCATCGATCTCAAGTTCCAGCCAGCGCGGTTGCCCGTTAAACACCGGCCCGAAGTCCAACGGCACATCGACCAGGCCGCGTTGCACCCCCCAATCATCGAAGCTCAGAGCGCTGGCAAGTGGCGTCCCGGCTGTCGCGGTCGCATAGACACGGAAGCGCAGATCACGTGTCCCGTCGAGCGGGCGGCCCTGAAATTCCACATAAGCTTGATAAGAGAAAGCTTCTGCAAACGCGCCACTGCTGACGAGCAAGAGCGCAAGCCCAAGGCATGAACATCGATTCACTGCGCGCGTCCTTATGATCGTGCTGATCACTGGACGCAATGGACGTGCAAATTTTCTCGAAGCGTCGTTGATAGCGTTGCCAGAGCCGCATCGAGCCCTAGCGCCGACCCGCTGGCACCGCCTCGAATCCGTCAGCAAACATCGGCGCGAGATAGCGCACGTCGAGAAAGGGTTTCGCGCTACCGAGCACATCGGCAATGCCGCGATGTACCAGTGCGCTGCCACGCACAGACTTGAAGCGAATGCTGCCGTCGGGCTGCAATTCTGTAACCACATCAACGGTGTCGCGCAATTCCGATGCAGCCAACACGCTGTCGCCGTCTTTGAACTCGACTCGGCTGACGCCGGGATCGATATTGGCAAAGGCCAGACGAAACTGTGTCAAACCTTCGCGATTGATCGCCGCCAATCCATCCGGCGTGAGGTCAATGCGCAGCGCGTAATACTCACTCGCGACCGAGCCGATGAAGCAACCCACATCGGCGGCATCTGCGGCAGCCGTGGCGTCCTGCAATTCAAGCGCTGGCGCACCAAAGCTACCCGTGGCCACGTCGAGTTTGGGTGCGCCAAGATTGCCAGCGGTGAACGGATTGCTGCCGCTGCGTGCGTTTAGCAACAAGTACAAGCTTGCCGACTGGATCTCCGCCGCATCGGGAATATCGCCGGTGTCGATCGAGACGATGCCGCGCACGAGGCGTGTGCCATCGTCACCAACGACGATGGCGTTGTTGCCCAGATTCACGCCATCGGTCCAGCCATCGTTACTGCCGCCTTGCGATGAAAAGCTCGCCGACAGCGTGCCGCGGAATCGCGGGAAGAAATAGCTTTCGGTCTGTACGCCAATTTTGTACAAATAGCCTTCGGCATCCAGGTGAATAGGATCGGCTGGAATGCCGGAGCTGCTGCGAAAATTCTCGCGTAAGCTCGGCCGTGCTGGATTGCCACCTGGGAAGGGCGCATAAGCTGGCGCGATTTGTCCCGGGCGCGGCAAGGTGCCCGGCGCTGCGACACCATCGCCGTAGTAGTGGTGCATTTCGCCAACGCCGTGATCAAAATAGAGGCGCGGGTTCGCATTGGTCCACGCGATACGGCGCGCCTCAACAGCCGAGTTCATCGCATTCAATTCGCCATCGGTGACGCGCGCATTCACCGGATCGCGACTCAAATCATCGCGTTTAGGGCAAGCGTAAATCCAACACCACAGCGCCGAGACGTTGAAGTTTGGGTATTCATAGCTGGATACCAATACATCGATCTGCGGACGCACGGCTAGGAAATTCTGCACAATGAAATCGCTATCGGTCTGCACGCGCGTGAACAGGGCGTTCTCCGCGCCAGGCACGTCAAGATCCATATCTTTGTACCAGCCACCACCCGATCGGCCCGCCAGAATGTCATTGCCACCGAGGCTAAAAACCACGGTATCGATGCTCGGTTGCGCCTGCAAAGCGGCGACCACGTTCGCAACCCAGGGATAGCTGGCGGTTCTCACCCATTCGCGTACTTCGCTGCCGGAGATTGCGTACTCGGGCCCGGTGTAGCTAGCGCCTGGATTGGAGCCGAGTGAGCGACTGACCGCGAGCTTGTCGGCATGGCCGAATTTGTCGAAAATTTCGTTATGGGCATCGTCGTCCCACATAAACTGCGCCCAGCTATCGCCCGCCAACAGAACGCGCGCACCGGCGCCCGGTGCGGCGCATGCGCCGGCCTTGTAGCCTGGCCGAGAAGCGCGCTCGCGCACGCCGTGGTAATTCCATGGATAGACCGGCGACGATGCCTGACTGGCCCGCCCAGTTTCGGCCGAGTGCGCAATTTGCGGCGTCATCATTAGCGTGCCAGCGAGCAGCGATAGATGCCAAAGTACTGGATGCATGCGCACCTGATGGGTCGTTAGTGGCCGGCAAGCAGGATAGCCGCTAGCAGCCTGTCGGACTTAAAGGAAATCGGCTGCAAATCCGCCTGGACGATCCATATTCCGCCGCTTTCTCGGGCAATAGAAGAGCTATTACCCTTCAAAATCGACGAAATCTGGCTTCACCCAGTCAGATTTTCGCTTCGATTCTTCAAGTCCGACAGGCTGCTAGGGCTCCAGCTTTCCGGCATGGCGTCATGGATTCGCGGGTGGCTAACGAGCGCTAGTTCGACAAGCGCAGCCATGGGGTCGGCACCTTCGATGCGCGCCGAAACGCAGCCGTATCCGAGTTCCTGAATGCGCTGATGATTTGTTCCAACGGAAGCTACCCTGATTGCGCTGCTGCAACTGGTGCTGAAGGTCGCCCCCAAACCCGCACCATGCACCACCCGAACACCCATCGTGTGCAGCTCCTGCGGCGCGGTGATGCAGATCACGCACACCAGGCTGCGGCCAACTGACTTTGTCGCAGAGCTGCTAAGACAAAACCATGCGGGTCCTAGTCCGGTTATGCACGCGTATTGCCACCGACGGAATGATCCAGACATCGGCGCCGATAAGCCCCAGGGTATGACTGACTTTAAGTTGACTGAAAACTCCGCCTAGTGGCGAAAATGGCCAGCTCCCGAAGCTCAAGCCAGCCCGCTAAGACCTAGGCCAAGGCAAGCACGCAAGCGCGGATCTACGTAAGCTTCGTGAGCAGAGGCAAACTCAAAAGATATTTCCTGTAGCGCCAACCGCTACGGCACGGGCTCGTCCAACAAACGCTTCAAATCGCCGCTGCGCGCGATCTAAGCTTAGTCGTTAGGTTACCGGCGAAGAGCTTCAAGGAACTCTTCCGTTGATACCCCGGCTTGCTTCAAGATGCCGGCGAGCGTGCCAATCTTGACCTCGCGATGGTTCGGCACAACGCACCCCGAGGCTCCGCGCCGCATCATTACGTGGCTCCCACGCTGCCGTGAGAGCCAATCTCTCAAACACGCAACAAACCTCCGCACCTGAGAGGTGCGGCAAGCTAGGCATGCTCTACGACCTCGAACGAGGTGACCAAGGAGCGCCCGAACGCCAGTAACGGAAACTCCTCAAGATAGAGCTCCGTTGCTTCGCGCAAGGCGACGATCGCCTCTTCAACGCTCTCACCCTGCGACGTCGTGCCGGTCTCAGGGTTCATGGCCGTAAAGCCGCCTTCAGCGGCAGGCATCAGCACAGCAGTGAGCAACATCTCGTGAACTCCCAAGGCTTCCGCCCCATTGTGCCGCAAGTTGGCCCAGGAAACCCAACGCCATGTTAAGCCGCCGCCGCGCGGCAACGGTAGTAAGAGCGAACCGGTGGGACGGCAGTCGGCTTGAACATTTAGTTCAAGTAAGCCGCTCCGCGGCGGCAATGCTGAAGTTACTTCTCAGTCTTAGAGGATGCGGCAGTTCCGGGCGATTCGCCAGTCGTGGGGGGAAGATTTTGGTCTCCTGTGCAGGCCGCAATTCGCGGCTTGGCTGGAAGCGAAGTCATGACCCTCGATCTTCTCGCGCGCATGCGCGATTCGTTGCAACTCAATGGCTTGAGCGTCAAGACGCAGGATGCGTATCTGCGTGCGGTGCGATTGTTATGTGCGCATTCTGGCTGCGCGCCCGATCAAATCACCGAGGAACATCTGCGTCGCTACTTTCTCTATCGCCGCAATGAGAGTCGCTGGTCGCCCTCGACATTAC
>Ga0209181_10002969_pt1 | contig 26992 bp, 18 predicted proteins | sample MAT05_FD_187208 | JGI IMG/M metagenome (GOLD analysis project Ga0209181, IMG submission 187208) | Freshwater microbial communities from Lake Fryxell liftoff mats and glacier meltwater in Antarctica - MAT-05 (SPAdes) (version 2) | ecosystem: Environmental > Aquatic > Freshwater > Ice > Liftoff...
CTTACTTACCATCTCTAATGGATTACCAATTTCTGATAAAAGTTCTATCGAATTTTGTTCATCAAATAATCCTTTTTTTCCTTGTGTTTTGTAGCGTATTAACTTCATTTTGCACATCTTATTTATAACACAAATATAGTCATATTTATCTGATAATCAAATAGTTAAATTATTATTTATTAACATTTTTATTTTTAGAACTCCCCTATATTTTAGTTGGAGGTTATGCCGTTATTTATCATGGCTACAATCGCACCACAGGCGACTTGGATATTTGGACAAATTCAACATCCGAAAACTATAAAAAACTGTCGAATGCTTTTGGCAAATTCGGGATGAGCATGTTTGATGTTACAGAAGAAAAATTTTTAAACATTGCTACTTACGATGTTTTTACATTCGGACGTCCACCAATTTGTATTGAAATATTAACCAAGGTAAAGGGGTTAGAATTTGCAGATGCCTATGGCAATTCTACAATGACAAAATTTGACGAAGTAGATGTTCGAATGATTGATATACGTGATTTGAAACAAGCTAAAAAAGCCGCCAACAGAGCCAAAGACAATGATGATTTAGAACATTTGAAGTAAAAGTATTTAGCGAATGATTTTTGGATAATGAATAAAGGACTATTTGTAATCGAATTTGGATTCTTTCTAATTGCAACTGTGCAACTACTTTTTATCATTTTTCTTACATTCGCACCTCAACATTTTTCTCAAAAAGTAATGATGACAACAGCACAAACACACCAAACATTTTATTATTTGTAATGGTTGTTGATGTCAATTATTTCAATGGTTTCTTTGTCGAGAAAAATAAAAATTGCGCGGTATTTTTTATCAATTCTAAAACTCCAAATTTTCATTTCTTTGGGTTCAAGTAACTCTGTATTTAAACTTGGATGTAAAGGGTTTTCGTGAAAAAAAATAATAGACTTTTCGTATTTTTCTTTATTCCTCTTTTGAGAACATACTTTTCAATATCTGAATGTAGCTGAACTATCTTCATTATTTATTGAAATATTTTGAACGGTTTAACCCCGCACTTAAACTTTTAATAAACGCCTTGTTATACTTACCGCTATTTTCAAAAGCCTTAACAACTACCTCTGAATTTTTTGTTGGGGGTATAGCAAATAAGTCGTTGGTTAAAACTTGTTGTAAATAATCGTACTTCAACTTTGAGTTAAGCAATGAATCATATTCCTGCCTTGTAATCGTTACTCTACTTGTCATGATTAATTTTTTACAAATATAATTTTTACAATAATGTAAATCAAATACTATTTTCAAAAGCATAGATTCGAATTGGCAAATAAAAATTCAACTCATTTTCCTACATTCGCACCTCAAAATTTTTCTCAAAAAGTAATGATGACAGCAGCACAAACACGCCAAACATTTTTAGATTTTTTTAAAAGCAAAGGACATGAAATTGTTCCCTCAGCACCAATGATTGTAAAAAACGACCCTACGCTAATGTTTATAAACAGTGGCATGGCGCCGTTTAAAGATATTTTTCTGGGCAATGCACCAATCAAATTTCCACGTATTGCCGACACACAAAAATGCTTGCGTGTAAGCGGCAAACACAACGATTTAGAAGAAGTGGGTGTTGATACCTATCACCACACCATGTTTGAGATGTTGGGCAACTGGAGCTTTGGCGATTATTTTAAAAAAGATGCTATTACTTGGGCGTGGGAATTGTTGGTGGATGTGTATAAATTAGACAAAAACCGTTTGTATGTAACCGTGTTTGAAGGCAGCAAAGACGATGGTTTAGGCTTTGACCAAGAAGCGTATGATACTTGGAAACAGTTTATTGCAGAAGACAGAATTTTGAACGGAAATAAAAAAGACAACTTCTGGGAAATGGGCGATACTGGGCCTTGCGGACCATGCAGCGAAATTCATATAGACTTACGCGATGATGCAGAACGTGCAAAAACAGATGGCAAAACATTGGTGAATAATGACCACCCGCAAGTGGTTGAAATTTGGAACAATGTGTTTATGGAATTTGAACGCAAAGCCGATGGAAGCCTTGTAAAATTGCCCAAACAACACGTTGATACAGGTATGGGATTTGAACGTTTGTGCATGGCGTTGCAAGGCAAAAAATCTAATTATGATACTGATGTTTTTCAACCGCTGATAAAAAAAATTGAAGAACTATCTAAATTAAAATATGGTTTTACCTCATCGTCAGACACGCTGAATATTGCGCAAACAAAGGCAGATATTGCCATGCGTGTTATTGCCGACCATGTGCGCACAGTTGCATTTTCAATTGCCGACGGGCAACTGCCTAGCAACAATAAAGCTGGATACGTTATCCGCCGAATTTTGCGCCGTGCTATTCGTTATGGCTATTCAAATTTGGGAATTCAACAGCCATTTATTTATCAAATTGTGGATACACTAAAAAACGAAATGGGAACTTTTTTCCCTGAATTAGTAAAGCAACAATCACTCATTGAAAAAGTAATTAAAGAAGAAGAAACTTCTTTTTTTAGAACACTCGGAAGTGGAATAACACGGTTTGAAAATTATATTCAAAAACTTTCAAGTTCGGCTCCCTCACCTATGGGCAGAGCTGGGGAGGGGCTTGTAGATGGCTCTTTCGCTTTTGAATTATACGATACTTTCGGTTTCCCAATTGACTTAACGCAACTTATTTGCAGAGAAAATAATTTGCATGTGGACATGGAAACTTTTAATAAATGTTTGTTAGAACAAAAAACACGTAGCCGTGCTGCTGCGGCTGTTGATACTGATGATTGGGTAAATGTGAGTGATGATAATTCATTCACTTTTGTTGGTTATGAAAAATCAGAAGCAACATCCAAAATTTTGCGTTACAGAAAAGTATCTGCAAAAGGAAAAACGCAATTTCAATTGGTATTAAATCAAACACCATTTTATGCCGAAAGTGGCGGACAAGTGGGTGATACAGGCACAATAAAAAACTTAGATGAAAACATACACATCATTGATACAAAAAAAGAAAATGGTGTGTGGATGCACATTGCAGAATCGCTGCCAGAAAAATTAGATTCGGAATTTGATGCACAAATAAATATTGAACGTAGGCGCGAAATACAAAACAACCACACCGCTACACACCTTATGCACGCTGCACTACGCAGTATTTTAGGAACGCATGTAGAACAAAAGGGAAGTTTGGTAAACGATGAATATTTGCGTTTCGATTTTAGCCATTTTGCAAAATTAACTGCCGATGAAATTGCACAAATTGAAAATTTAGTAAACGAAAAAATTAGAGAAAATATATTTTTAATAACAGATGTATTGCCAATTGATGAAGCCCGAAAATTGGGTGCTATGGCTTTGTTTGGCGAAAAATATGGCGACATGGTTCGTGTGGTAACCTTTGATAAAAACTACTCGGTAGAGTTGTGCGGCGGTACACACTCACCTGCAACTGGAACAATTGGTTTGTTTAAAATAACATCGGAAAGTGCTGTGGCTGCTGGTGTTAGGCGTATTGAGGCAATTACTTCTAAAGAAGCAATGCAATTTTTTAATGAACAATTAAACACGCTTTCGGCAGTAAACGAATTGCTTAAAAATCCGAAAAATGCAGTAAAAGGAATTGAAGATTTATTAGCTAAAAATGCTGAATTACAAAAGCAAATTGCTGGTTATGAAAAGCAACATATTTCAACTTTAAAAGCAGAATTAAAAGCGCAAACAATTTCAAAAAATGGCGTAAACATCATCAGCAAAAAAATAGAAATAGGTAGTGCTGATGCCATGAAGGATTTATGTTTTCAATTGAAAAACGAAACACCAAATATGTTTGTTGCATTGGGTGCAATCATCAATGAAAAAGCAACAATTAGCGTTGCAATTTCTGACGATTTAATAAAAGAAAAAGGGTTGAATGCCGGCAATATCATCAAAGAAATTTCAAAAGAAATAAACGGCGGCGGCGGCGGACAAAATGGTTACGCAACGGCTGGTGGTACTAATGTAAGTGGGATTGAGAGGGCTCTGGAGTTGGTGGTTGGTAAGGTGTAGAAACGTTTTTAACTTTACATTATTAAACCATACAATGCTTAGAATAAATACAACCGCAGTAGAAACAAATTTGCAAATAAATATTCCGAAAGAATATGTTGGCAAAAACCTGGAGGTATTGGTATTTGAAACCAATGAGGGATTCCAAAAAACACCTATTGTAAAAGTTGATTTTTCGAAGTTTAGAAAAATTTTTGACAAGAATGAATCTAAAAAAATCTCTAAGCATCTAACTAAAATTAGGAGTGAATGGGAACACAATAATTAATAGATTCTAATGTTTTAATTGATTACTACAGTAACGTTATGCCTGCAAATAGTGTTGCATTTGTTAATGATGTTTTGGAGCAAAGTTTTAATATTTCTGTTATTTCTAAAATAGAAACTTTAGGGTACAATTACCCAGACGCTCACCGCAAACATTTCAATAATTTTCTTGCCAATGCAGTTGTATTTCCGCTTGACAACGCTATTATAGACAAAACAATTATGAAATTTCTAAATAGAAACACCGCAAATTCAAAGAAATACGTATTCGTTAATCCTACAAACATTCAAAATATTATGTAATTGGTAGTGGTAACAGTTGGAAATATTTCAATTTTATTTTGAGTATTTCTTAAAACTAAACTTCTCAACATCAAGTTAACATTGGCTTAATAACTCTACACGGTTTACAATTGTAAACTGCTAATAAATAAATCTTACTATTGCAACCTCAGAAATTTTAGCATGTATTAAACCGAATTGCAATTTGAACTGCTAGAATTTTTAGCACCTATTGCATACCAATATTTGTAGTGACTCCGGAGGGATTCGAACCCCCAACCAACAGGGCCGAAACCTGTCATTCTATCCAATTGAACTACGGAGCCTTTTGCGATGTTGAAGCAAAATGGAAAGCCTTGTTGTAGTAATTTGCAAGCGTTGTTGTGGCAAATTTTATGTCCCGCCAGCACCCCGAACTATCGTAATTTAGCATTGAGCAGTCGTAACAAAACTTTCCCTAATTTAAAACAAAACAAGCAAACAAAAAACGTGTGCGAATGTATAATTAATTTGGATGTTTCATCGCGGAAGAATTTGTTTATGCTTATATTTTTTCGGCATTGCTATTCAAATTATAATAGAAACCCTTGCTGTTAATAAGTTCTGAATGAGTACCGCTTTCTACAATTTCGCCTTTGTTTAGCACCAATATTTCATCGGCATGTTGTATTGTAGCCAACCTATGCGCAATAATAATTGTTGTTTGAAGTTTGGATAATCTTTGGGTTGCATTTTGTATTAATGCTTCGCTTGCAGCGTCAATGCTTGATGTGGCCTCGTCCATAATTAATATTTTGGGTTGTTGCACATAAGCCCTTATAAATGAAATTAATTGTCGTTGCCCTACCGACAAAAGTCCTCCTCTTTCTTTTACATTAAACTGATATTTGTTTTCTAATTTATCAATGAATTCATCGGCGCCAATAAGTTTAGATGCACTTAAAACTCTCGCCATTTCAATGTTCTGAAACAAACAAATGTTGTTATAAATAGTATCTGAAAACAAAAAAACATCTTGCAAAACCAAGGCGCATTTTTTTCGCAATCCATTCAATTCGTATTCACGAATATTTACACCATCAATTAATATTTCTCCTTTTTGATAATCATAAAATCTGTTTATTAATGATGCAATAGTTGATTTGCCAGAACCTGTAGCACCAACAATAGCAAGTGTTTTATTGGCGTTGAGTGTAAATGAAACATTTCTTAAAATCCAATCTTCATCCAAAACATTATCGCGTTTATAGCTGAACCAAACATTTTTAAATTCAATTTTACCGCTAATATTTTGTGCATTGGCAGTCCCAATATTTTGCATTTCATAGTCAGTATCAAAAACTGCAAACACGCGCTGCCCGCACACCATACCCATTTGCAGCGTATTAAACCTATCGGCCAACTGCCTAATAGGCCTAAATAATAAATTTATATACATTGTAAATGAAATGATAACACCCACAGTATATTTACCTTCAAGCGCACCATTAGCACCCCACCAAATAAGCAATCCAACACTAGTTGCGCTTAAAATTTCAACCACCGGAAAAAATACAGAATAGTGCCAAACACCCCTAATATTCGCATCTCTGTGCATTTTATTTATTTCGTTAAATTTGTTGTATTCCTCTTTTTGTCGGTTAAAAATTTGCACTATCAACATACCAGTAATGTGCTCTTGCACAAAGGCATTTAGCTGTGACACAGCATTGCGAACATCAGTAAACGCAGCCTTAATGGCATTTTTAAAAACATAAGTTGCATATAACAAAACTGGTATTGTACTAAGGCTGATAAGGCTAAGTTGCCAATCAGTTGCAAACATTACAATTACGACAATTACAACTTTTAAAATGTCGCCGGCAATTTCTAAAAAGCCTTGCGAAAAAACATCAGCAATGTTTTGTATGTCGCTAATGTTGCGGGTTACCAAAGTGCCTACTGCACTTTTATCATAATAAGATAAATTGAAATTGGCTATTTTTTTAAACAATGAATTGCGCAAATCTTTAATTACTAACTGTCCAATTTTGTTGGTTAAAAATGCTGCCGAATATTGAAACGATGTTTCAATAATTAAAATTAATAATATGATGATGCAAATATTTATTAGCCCACTTAATTGTCCTTTAAAAATATAATTGTCAAACGCGTATTGCACTAAATATGGGCGCAACGGCGATAATAAAGCCAAAAAAATAGTGATAGAAAGTGAGATGAAAAAAACTCTTCTGTAAGGTTTTACGTAAGAATAAATTCTCCTGAAAATTACAAAATCAAATGCGTTACCAGTAGCTGACATAATATTTGACAATGATAATTAAAGCAAATTTAAAAATGGCGATTTGCATAAAAATCCAACAAAATATAATATTTATTGTTTCGCTTATGTTGTTACTTTTACATAAGTTTTGATACTTACAATGCAAATGAATTTAGAAAATATTAAAAGAAAAATTTCGGCTATACCTGACCCTGAAGTACCGGTGCTTACCATTGAGGATTTAGGAATTATTAGAAATATTGAATTTACAGATAGGCTTGTAGTAACTATTACACCAACTTATAGCGGCTGCCCGGCTATGCAATACATCGAAAAAAATATTAATGAAATTTGTAGTGCCAATGGTTTTGAAAATGTTTTGGTGAACACGGTTCTTAGCCCTGCCTGGACTACCGATTGGCTTAGTGAAGAGGGCAAAAAAAAGCTAATTGCTTATGGTATTGCTCCTCCCGAAAAAACAAGTTTTAATAAAGGTTTATTGCTGAGTGAAGATGAAAAAATTGTGGCTTGCCCACAATGCAAATCGGTAAATACAAATATGATAAGTCAGTTTGGATCAACTGCTTGCAAGGCATTGTACAAATGCGAAACGTGCTTAGAAACTTTCGATTATTTTAAATGTATTTGAGTTTATTTGTGGCTCACTATTTCTGTTACTCAATTTCTATAATGTTTTTTAATGGAAAATAAAAAACTTAAAATATTATTTATCATCCCACAAATGGCGCTTGCAGGTGCCGAGGTATTATTGGTTAATTTGTGCAGTCAACTATATTCTTTAGGGCATCAACTAAAAGTTATTTCATTGCATGAGCCGCACGAAAGTTTCAACAAGCTCCCTCAAAAAGAATGTTTTTTAAGGCATACCAAATTTCAAGTTGTGAAATTTAAAACTACAATAAGTCTCTTAAATAGCGGTATTAAAGTAGTTTCGGATGAATACAAGCAAGCAGTATTAGATTTTAAACCTGATGTTATACATAGTCATTTATTTTTATCTGAAATTGTTGCACATAGTTTTCACTATAAAAATTGTGTTTATTTTTCTCATGCGCATGATAATATGTATCAGCTTGAACCATTGCTTTACAAGACAAAGCACAAGCGAACAAAAACAGACTATATAGAACGTTTTTGGCTTCTAAAAATGTATAAAAAATTTAATGGAAGTTATGTTTCAATATCTAAAGATACGAATGACTTTTTAGAGCGTTCACTACCAAAAAGTCAGCGTAAAAATATTTCGATGTTGCACAACGCCATCAATACAAAATTGTATAATAAGTCTGTAAAAACAATTGATGCAAGCGTTTTGAAATTGGTTTCTGTTGGTAATTTAGTACCTAAAAAAAACCATACTTTTTTAATTGAAGTGGCAAAAATATTGAGAGAAAAAAATGTGAATTTTACAATTGATATTTTAGGTTTTGGTAATTTATTTGAATCATTAACGAACAAAGTAATTGCCGCCGATTTACAACAAAATGTTTTTTTTAGGGGCAGCGTTGGCAACGTGCCCGAATATTTGGCAAATAGTAATATATACCTGCACCCCGCCACTTACGAACCGTTTGGTCTTGTATTGCTTGAAGCTATGGCGTCGGGCTTACCTGTAGTTTGCCTTAATGGGGATGGCAATAAAGATATAATTGTTGAAGGAAAAAATGGTTTTATGATAGACCCTCCTAATGCCGAAAAATTTGTTGAAAAAATATTGCTCTTAAAAAAGAATAGTGAAAAATATTCGGAATTATCAGCGTATGCAAGAATATTTGCCGATGGTTATGACATTGAAAATTATGCGAATAAACTGCTAAAGATTTATCATAATAAATTGGCTGAAAACATATAATAATATGGATTTTTTAATAAAACATTTTAATGATTTAAGTAGCAGTGAATTATATTCAATTCTAAAAATTAGATTTAATATTTTTGTGTTAGAACAAAGTTGTTTGTACCCCGAATTTGATGATGTTGACAAAGTTTGTAACCATGTTTTTATTTTGAATAAAGGCGGCAATTGTATAGCAACAAGTAGAATTGTACCCGTTGATGTTAGCTACAAAAACTATTCAAGCATTGGCAGAGTTTGTGTGGATATTGATTATAGGAACACTAAATTAGGACGTGCATTAATGGAATTTTCGATAGCTGAAACAAAAAAATTATATCCAAATATTAAAATAAAAATAGGTGCACAACTTTACCTGAATGCATTTTACAAATCACTCGGATTTTGTAATGATGGAGTGCCTTACAATGAAGATGAAATTATGCACGTGCACATGATTTTGTAAAAATATTTGCATTACGCAAACCCGTAATTGCAGGTTTTACCATCGCAATAAATAGCACTTGAATATAAAATAATCTAATCGAAATTATTATTGAGTGTCCGTATATTTAGTTTTATTAAACCTTGTTCTCATGCCACCCAATTATGAAACTTGTGTTGTTAATTTGCACCATATTTCTGTTGCTTTTTCACAAAGAATAGTGTAAGAGAATGAGGCAATATTAAATTGAATTCAAGTTCTCAACTACTTTGCTATTAGGTGCTCTTCGTTTATTAATAATATTTCTCTGCCTTGGTTTTATACAATTACGCTACTATTAGAGGTACATCGTCCCTCCTATCAAAACTGTTTCGGTTTTTGTTTTTTGCTTGCAAGTTCTACAATTTCAGTTATTCGGTTTTGCCTTGTTTCGGGGCGTTTGGCAAGTACTAACCATTGCAACATTCCTTTTTTAACCGACTTACTCAAACTTAAAAAAAAGTCCGTTGCAGTTGTATTTGTTTTTAATGCTAAGTCTAAGTCATCCGGAATTATTAATTCTTCCACATCGTCTAATATTGTCCACGAACCATTTTGTTTTGCAACTTCAATAATTTCGAAACCAGCTTTTGTCATTAGTCCGTTTGCAATTAATTGTTCTACTTTATTTTTGTTTATTTTAGACCATGTGCTTTTGGCTTTTCTTTTACTGAAAAACTGTATTGAACTTTCGTGGTCTAATGTTTTTTTAACGCTGTCAATCCAGCCATAGCACAATGCTTCGTCTACCGACTCACTCCAAGTGATGGTTGGCTTACCTGATTTTTGCTTATAAATAATAATCCAAACAGCATCTTTTTGAATGTGGTTTTTTGCTAACCATTTTCGCCAATGCAGTTTGCTTTCTGGGTAAAATGTTTCTATTTCGTGTATTGCCATTTCTATACTATTCTTTTTATAACTAAAATAAAAATGGTTACATAAAATTGCATTTGGGCCTAAAAAAATGATTCTTAAGATTCATTACAAGAGTAATTTCTAACATGTTTTTTCAATATATTTTACACAAAAAAAAGCAATATTATTAGCTATGTAATTGACTTTTATACTTTTAATTGTGCGAGTACATACCTTGTTATTACACCACCACATTCACAATTTTGCCATGAACCACAATCACTTTTTTTATGGATTTTCCATCCAAATATTTTTGTGTTTGTTCGTTTTCTAAAACTACTTTCTCTACTTCTTCTTTGTTCAAACTTAGTTCTAAAGCCAAATTAAATTTCGTTTTTCCGTTTATTGAAATTGGATATTCAAACGAAGATTCTACCAAATATTTTTCGTTGAATGTTGGAAATGTTGCATAAGAAATTGTTTCGGCATGTCCCAAATTTTTCCAAACTTCTTCGGCTATGTGAGGTGCGTAGGGTGCAAGCAAAATGGTAAGTGGTTCTAAAATTTCGCGCTTGTTACATTTCAAATCTGTTAACTCATTGGTGCAAATCATAAATGTAGAAACAGAAGTATTGAATGAAAAACGTTCAATGTCTTCTTCCACTTTTTTGATTGTTTTGTGCAATACTTTTAATTCTTGTTTGGTTGCAGCATCATCACTCACAAAAAATTTTCCATCCGTAATAAACATTCTCCAATATTTTTTCAGGAAGCCAGAAACACCAGTAATACCGTTGGTGTTCCAAGGTTTAGAAAGTTCTAATGGCCCTAAAAACATTTCATACAAACGCAAACAATCAGCTCCATATTTTTCTACAATGTCATCAGGGTTTACAACGTTCCATTTTGATTTTGACATTTTTTCAACTTCCGAACCGCAAACATAAACAGACCCCTCCCCAGCCCTCCCCAAAGGGGAGGGAGTTGCGCTACCCAATATAGCGTTACCGTTTTTATCTTCTAAAATAAATTCTGCATTCTTAAACTCTTCAAGCCAATTGCGAAACTTTTCTAAATCAAGTATGTCGTTGTCAACAAAGTTTACATTAACATTAATTTCCTTCGTAAAATTAGACAAGTAAACTTCAACTTTTTTATTTTTTAGTTCTGGTAAAGTTTTAATTTTTTGTTCTTGCAAAAACTCCAATTCCATCATGCACGAATCTAGTTTTCCTTTCAAAATGGAATGCTCTTCTCTTAAATCTCCAGAATTGGTAATTAAAAGTTTCTTAAGATTAAACGATATATAAACAAAAGGTAATTTTCTTGAAATTGACTCATCAGATAAACCATCAATCAAAACTTCAAAATTACTTCTATACACAAAATTACTTCTGCCCTGTATCATCCCTTGATTAATCAATTTCTTAGCTGGTTCATCAAAATTTATAAAACCTAAATCATTCAAGAATTTTGTCCAGAAACGGCAGTACAATAAATGTCCTGTTGCGTGTTCACTTCCACCTAAATATAAATCCACTTGGTTCCAATATTTCGCTGCTTCTTTGCTTACAAATTCTTTGTCGTTGTGCGCATCCATGTATCGCAAAAAATACCAGCTACTTCCAGCCCAACCCGGCATAGTAGAGGTTTCCAAAGCCCCACCTAAATCCTCCCCAAAAGGGAGGATTTTTGACGTACTTTGTGTTTCATGAGTTTCGGCACTCTCCCTTTTGGGGAGAGACGGAGAGGGGCTTGGTTTGTATGTCCAGTTTGTTGCCCTTGCCAAAGGTGGTTCGCCAGTTTCGGTTGGCAAATATTTATCTACTTCGGGCAACACCAAAGGCAAATCTTTTTCGTCAATCAAATACGGAATATCATTTTTAAAATATACAGGAATTGGTTCTCCCCAATAGCGTTGACGGCTAAAAATTGCATCGCGCAAACGATAATTTATTTTACCTTTTCCAATTCCCATTTTCTCAATTTCAGCAATAGCAATTTTCATTGCTTCGTAACAAGTTAAACCATCTAAAAAACCAGAGTTAATCATTATTCCGTCTTTGGTAGGGTTTGCAGCCCCCCCACCCCCCAAGGGAGGATTTGAAGTACTTTGGGTATCATGCGTTTCATTTGATTGCACAGCATCCTCCCCCTTGGGGGAGTTAGAGGGGGCTACTATTGGCAATATTGGCAAATTAAAATGCTTAGCAAAATCATAGTCGCGTTGGTCACCAGCAGGAACAGCCATTACAGCGCCAGTGCCATAACCCGCCAACACATAATCGCCAATCCAAATCGGAATTAATTCATCTGTAAAAGGATTAATTGCATACGCTCCAGTAAATTGTCCAGTAATCTTTTTTACTTCCGACATTCTATCACGTTCACTTCTGTTTTTTGCATACGTTACGTACTCATCAACAGCAGTGCGGTATTCGGATGTAGTAATTTCATTTACTAATTCATGTTCGGGTGCAAGTGTCAAAAACGAAACACCAAAAATTGTGTCGGGGCGGGTGGTGAAAACCTCAATACAAGCCCCTTCTAAATCCTCCCCAAAAGGGAGGACTTTTTGTTCCAATGAAACTTTGATTTTTTCAGCTACAACTTCAGGTTCATTAAAAATTTCATCATTTGTAAATCTAATGACAGAGAAGCCAACGGATTCTAATTCAACAGTTCGTGCTGCATCATATTCTTTTTGATTGTCATGAATTTTACCATCAATTTCTATAACTATTTTTTTTTGCAAACAAACAAAATCAACAATATTATTTCCGATAACATGTTGCCTTCTAATCTTAAATCCTAGCTGTTCACCTTTGATAAAATTCCAAATAACAGCCTCTGCATCTGTTTGATTATTTCTAAGTTCTCTTGAACGTTCTTTCAGTTCATTCCAAGTAGAACCAGCAGCTGACTGCCAACCATGCCTTTGTTTGGAATCATTGCTTTCAAATTTATTATGCTCTGAAAGTCCTCCCTTTTGGGGAGGATTTAGGAGGGGCTTGTTTGGACTTATTTGAAATTTTATACTTGCTCCTTCACTTTTTCCAATCCAATTTCGTTGTGATTCTTTGATACTTTCTGTCCAATCAATTTTATCTAAACCATCCAGCAAACGCTGTGCATAAGCGGTAATGCGCATGCTCCATTGCTTCATCAATTTACGTTCAACAGGGTAACCGCCACGTTCACTTACGCCGTCTTTTATTTCTTCGTTGGCAAGTACAGTGCCTAATTGCGGACACCAATTTACCCAAGTATCTGCCAAATAAGTAAGGCGATAATTCAATAAAGTTTTTAGTTTTTCTTCTTCCGATTTTGCGTTCCAATCTTGTGAAGAAAAAGTTGGTATTTCATCACAAACCGCATTCACATTAGTATTTCCGGATGTTTCAAATTCTTTAATTAATACATCAATAGGTTCTGCTTTGTCCGATTTTTTGTTGTACCAACTATTAAAAATCTGCATAAAAATCCATTGCGTCCATTTGTAATAATTAGGGTCAGATGTTCTAACTTCTCTATCCCAATCAAATGAAAAGCCAATGTTATCAAGCTGTTCGCGGTAACGTGCAATATTTTGTTCGGTAGTTATTGCCGGGTGTTGCCCAGTTTGTATGGCGTATTGTTCGGCAGGTAATCCAAATGAATCGTAACCCATTGGGTGCAACACATTAAAACCCTTCAATCGTTTGTAGCGTGTTACAATATCACTTGCTATGTAGCCAAGCGGGTGCCCAACGTGCAAGCCAGCTCCCGAAGGATATGGAAACATATCAAGGACATAATATTTAGCCCCACCTAACCTCCCCGAAGCGGAGGAATTTGACGTACTTTGTGTTTCGGCACTCTCCCTTTCGGGGAGAAATGGAGAGGGGCTTGTAGGGTTTTCGGCTTTAAATGTCTTATTATCTTTCCAATATTTCTGCCAGTTTTTTTCGCTTTCTCTAAAATTGTATTCCATTTTTCTTCGTTTTTGAAGCGCGAATTTAGTTAACTCAATAATATTATTTTGAAAATCGTTATTCATTTCAAAAAAATTGTTTTGGTTTGAAAAACTAAATTAAATAATGGAAAAAGAATTAGAGCAATTTCTAAAAAGCGGAGCGGCACAAAAGTTTATGTCTCTAACAGAGAACACACCAAATACTTTTGGCAAAATGAATGTATTACAAATGTTAGAGCATGTTGCTGAATGGGCTTCAATATCATCGGGTAAATTAAAATTTGAACTGCAAACGCCTATTGAGCATTTACCTAATTGGAAGGCATTTTTATTGAGTGAGAAAGAATTTATGCCCAACACAAAAAATAGTTTAATGGATGATGAGCCTTTACAATCATCATTTGAAAGTGTTGAAGAGGGCGTTTTAAAAATCCAAAAATCATTGGATGCCTATTTTGAAAGATTTAAAAACAAGGAATTGGAAACTGAGATGCACCCATTTTTTGGAGCACTAAATTTTGAAGAGTGGGCCTTGTTACACGGCAAACATTTGCGACATCATTTGCGTCAGTTTGGAGTTAACTTTTAAATAAACTAACACTTGGAAATAATTGTAAATACACGCCTTTTAATAAAAAATAAGTTAGATGGTATAGGGCGTTTTTCAAATGAAACATTAAAGTTAATTACTCAGCAACATCCTGAGCATCATTTTTATTTTTTATTTGATAGAAATTTTGATGACGAATTTATTTTTGCTGATAACATTACACCTCTTGTAATTTCGCCGCAAGCGCGGCATCCTGTGCTATTTTATTTGTGGTTTGAGCATAGTGTAGCACCGTTGTTGAATAAAATAAAACCCGATTTGTTTTTAAGTCCTGATGGATATTTATCACTAAATAGCAATGTAAAACAGTTACCCGTTTTTCATGATTTGAACTTTATTCACTACCCAAATGATGTGCCTTGGCTTGTAAAAAAATATTACAATTATTTCTTTCCTCGTTTTGCAAAAAAAGCCACAAGAATTGCCACTGTTTCTGAGTTTTCAAAAACTGATATTTGTAAAACATTTGACATTGGGTTTGAAAAAATTGATGTTGTATATAATGGTGCAAGTTCAATATTTAAGCCCGTTACAGACGAAGTTAAAATTGAAATAAAAAAAAAATATGCTGGTGATTGTGATTACTTTTTATTTGTTGGTTCGCTTCATCCACGTAAGAATATTGTAAATTTATTTACTGCTTTCGATACTTTTAAAAACAATACAAATAGTATTTTTAAACTTATTGTTGTTGGTTCAAAATATTATTGGACAACAGAAATGGAAAATTGCTACAATAATTTAATCCATAAAAATGATGTTGTTTTTTGTGGTAGAATTGACGACAATGAATTAGCAAAAATAACTGCTTCGGCTTATGCAGTTACTTACATTCCCTATTTTGAAGGTTTTGGAATTCCAATAATTGAGGCAATGCAATGTGGCGTTCCTGTTATAACTTCAAACGTTACTTCAATGCCCGAAATAGCATCAAATGCAGCATTGTTGGTTAATCCTCTCAACACAAATGAAATTGCATTGGCAATGCAAAAAATAGTTGACGACAACTGTTGCAGAAAACAATACATTGAAAAAGGAATACAACGAGCTTCTGTTTTTACATGGCAAAAAACGGCTGATTTGTTGTGGGAATCAATTGAAAAAACTATTGAATGAATTTATCAAAGATTGCTTTCTCAATTTCTCAAGTAAAACTTTTTACAACCTTACTTACCTAACAAATCCTCCCAAAAAAATTTATTTATTCACAAAAAGCAGTGCATATTTCTTAATTTGTTTTGTTATAATTGCAATTATATTTACATAGATATTATTACATGGATACGTCAGTTTCAATTTCATCAAAATTACCAAAACAAAGCACAAGTATTTTTACCGTTATGTCAACTTTGGCTAACGAAAATAAAGCAATAAATTTATCACAAGGCTTCCCCGATTTTGACTGCAATGATGAGTTAAAAAAATTAGTAAATAAATATATCAAAGGTGGTTATAATCAATATCCGCCAATGCCTGGTGTGATGTCTTTGCGCGAAGCTATTGCAGAAAAAACAGAAAAATTATATTCTGCAAAATATAATCCTGACACAGAAATTACTGTTACGGCTGGTGCCACACAGGGTATTTTTACAGCGATTTCAGCCTTTGTGCGCGAAGGTGATGAGGTAATAGTATTTGAGCCAGCCTACGATTGCTATGTTCCTGCAATTGAATTAAACGGAGGTAAAGCGGTATTTGCGCAACTTAAATTTCCGAATTATACAATTGACTGGGATGATGTAAAAAAGTTGATTAAGCGTCAAACTCGCATGATAATAATTAATACGCCCAACAATCCGTCGGGTAGTATTTTTACAGCCGCCGACTTTGCCAAATTAGAAAAACTTACAAAAAATACCGACATTATTATTTTGAGTGATGAAGTGTATGAACATATATTGTTTGATGGCTTTGAACACCAAAGTATAGCACGCTTTCCGAAGTTAGCCGAACGCAGTATTATCGTATCGTCGTTTGGCAAAACTTACCACACCACAGGTTGGAAAATGGGCTACGTTTTGAGCCCCGAAAAACTAATGTACGAGTTTAGAAAAACGTTTCAGTTTAATGTGTTTGCAGTTAATCATCCAATACAATTAGCATACGCGGAAATGCTAAAAGACGAATCATTATTTTTGGAATTAGGGAAAATGTACCAAGAAAAAAGAGACTACTTTTTGAAGCTGATAAGTAGTTCAAAATTTAAAGCATTGCCATGCAACGGCACTTATTTTCAACTGCTAAAATATGATGCAATTAGCAATGAAAAAGACACAGAATTTGCCAAATTATTAACCACAAAACATAAACTTGCTTCCATACCAGTTTCGGTTTTTTACCACGATTTGGTAGATAACAAAGTGCTTCGTTTTTGCTTTGCCAAAAACAATGAAACACTTGAAAAAGCTGCGGCAATTATCTGTAGTTTATAAATTTTTAATCAATGAAAAAAACACTTTTTATACTTTTATTTTTTATTGCAAACATACATTTATTTGCAGGTGGTATAAACTTGCCAATGGGCGCAAAACAAGCTGGCGTGGGCAATGCAGCAGTTGCTACTTGTGATGTTTGGAGTGTTTACCATAACCAAGCAGGATTAGCTGGGGTAGAACAAACAACGGCTTCAATATTTGTATCTCAAGGCAATTTATTATCGCAAAGCAACCAAGCAGCTTTAGCTTATGCAATACCCACAAAATTAGGAACATTTGCATTTTCATTTAACCGATTTGGTTATAAATTATATAACGAAAATAAAGCAGGTTTTGCTTATGCTAGAAAGTTTGGCGATGGCTTAAGAATTGGAGCACAAGCAAATGTAAATTCATTGGCCATAGGCGAAAATTACGGCAAAAAAATTTTCTTAACTTTTGAAGCTGGCTTGCAATTTAAGTTGATGAATAATTTATGGTTGGGTACTCATATTTATAACTTTTCTCGGGCATCAATTAACACAATTGAAAAAGTACCGGTAATAGTTCGATTTGGTTTGTACTATAAAATAAATTCAGCAGTGGATGTAACGGTAGAATATGAAAAAAATTGGATTCAAAAGCCATTATTTAAAGGCGGTGTAGAATACAGATTAGTAAAAGACTTTGCATTGCGAACTGGAATAAATGCAGGTTCAAATGTGAGCACATTTTTTGGTGCAGGTTATGTAATCAAACAATTTAGTATTGATGCTGCATGTGCTTTTGATGCTAAGTTAGGAACTACTCCACAAATAAATTTGAACTATAAATTTTAATAGTTAATGGATAATTTAATCCACAATAAATACGTTCAGTTTGTTTCAATTTTTATACTATTTATTTGTGTAAACGTTTACTATATTACCGATGATTTTTATTACGATGTTCGTAAACACATAAAACTTAGTAATGGGTTTGGAAATGGACACTCTTTCACACCCTTCAAATATTTTTCGTACTACAAAGGCTATTTTTTTCCATTTATTATAAATATACTTTTTAGAATTACAGTACTTTTTCATACCAAATTATTTACAACCTACATTGTTTTTTCGGCAGCAATCACATCGTTATTTAATACGATAATTATGCCCAAAATATTTTTTAAAACATTAAATTTATCATTTACTCCAACTAAAATATTATTGTTGGTGTTAATGCAAATAATTTTTTGGGGTGGATATTTTGTACAGCCATTAGGCGATATTTTTGCAGCCTATATGTTGCTTTTGGCAATCTTATTGTTGTTTGCCGACATGAAGTATTCATTAATAATAGCTGGTTTTTTTATTGCAGTGGCAATAAATATTCGCCCGTCATACCAACTGTGTTTTTATGCATTTGTAATTTATTTGGTTGTTGATTTTTTAAAGTCGAAAAAAGCAAAAAAAATAATTCGTTTTGGTATAGGAGCGTCAATAGTTTTGCTTCCACAATTTGCATTAAATGTAGTTTCAATGAAAGTAATTACACCTTTTGTGTATGTTAATAGTAAACCCTACAATGGAGCAAGTAGCGTTTTGTTATATCACTTGAGTGATGGTTTAAAATTCGTGAAATACGAAACAAGTATAGATGAAAAGCGAACCAATCCGCAAATGTTTTATGGAGTGTCTGAATATTTTAAGATTATAGAAGCGGAAAAAAAATTCAAGTCTGTTGGTGAGTGGTTAACTGTTGTGCAACAAAATTTTGTTGCCGTAACCACCATTTACTCATTACATTTATTTAATGCATTAAACCAAACCCATAATCAACTTTATATTACAAATAGCTTTGAAAATGGTTATATTTTATCCTTATTAAATTGGCTTGTAATAAGCATTGCAGTTATAGTTTTGATAATTAATTTTGAAAAAATAAAAAGCCAGAAAGCGTTTTTATTTTCTGCCATTTGCCTTTTTTTAATTATAGCCCCAGTTGCCCCTACAATAGTAGAAACAAGGTTTTTACTTCCTATTCATTTTCTTTTTTATTTTGCTTTTGTATTTTTTTCGTACAAACAATTCGTGCAAAAAAGTTTTAAATTTAAAATACTTTCAGTTGCATTTGTAACCTCAATTTTAATATTGAGTGTGTTTTTAAATGAATACAATTTTAGGTTGCTTTTATAGTTGCTTCATCGAAAAAAATAGTTGCGAACCTCCAGCCGGACTTTTTTTGTTTACTTTAGCAAAGTATTATGAAACATATATTAATTTTATCTTTTTCACTTTTCTTTTTCAGTAATATTCTTTTGGCAAATAAATCGGAATTATTTGCTTTAAATGAAATTTCGGTTGAGCAACAATTCGAGGAATTGTCAAACCTAGAATTACAAATTTCGCTATCAAATTTTGAATTTGTGAATGCAAAAAAATCAACACTCTCCAATGTTCTTTTGCTGCCCGATAATGATGCTAAAACGTCTGGCGATTCATTTTTTAAAGGGTTTACACTTGGCTGTATTGGTATTGCAGACGCATATTTAGAAGATGACCGTGATAAATATAAACGTGGCCCAATGTGGACAGGCTGCTGCTTGCACAACATTATTTTGGGTACAGTTTTATATTTACTGAATGCAAATTATTTTCATTTAGACCCTCTTAAGCAGTAAGGGTTTTTCTCCCTATTTTTTTTAATGATAAGTACTGAAACTATAGTTGCAATTGCAACATCACAAACCATAAGTGCAATAGCTATAATACGAGTTTCGGGTAACGATGCTTTTACTATTTGCAATACTATTTTCAAACATTATAAAATAGAAAATTTTGTTATTGCCAATGCAAATTCACACAAAGCTTATTTCGGAAATATTGTGGATGGAAACGAAATAATTGATGAGGTTTTACTCACAATTTTTAAAGCACCAAATTCTTTTACTGGCGAAAATACGGTAGAAATTTCATGCCATGGTTCAGTTTATATACAACAAAAAATAGTGCAATTAATTTTGCACAATGGTGCAAAATCGGCTATTGCTGGCGAGTTTACAATGCGTGCATTTAAAAACGGACGTATGGATTTGAGCCAAGCCGAAGCTGTTGCCGATTTAATAGCAAGCGAAAATTTGGCAATGCACAAAATTGCTATTAACCAACTTAAAGGCAATATTAGCATTGAGCTAAATAATTTGCGTCAAAAGTTAATAGATTTTGCATCGTTATTAGAATTAGAATTAGACTTTGCTGAAGAAGATGTAGAATTTGCGAATAGAAAAGAACTGAAAAAGTTACTTGTAGAAATCGGTGAAAAAGTTACGAAAATGTCAGATACATTTTCGTTGGGCAACAGCATTAAAAAGGGTGTACCTATTGTAATTGCTGGCAAACCTAATGTCGGAAAATCTACATTGCTAAATACTTTATTGCAAGAAGAAAAAGCAATTGTTAGCGAAATTGCTGGTACCACGCGCGACACTATCGAAGATACATTTAACATAAACGGAATAGCTTTTAGATTGACTGATACTGCTGGAATACGCAGTACAACAGACATTATAGAAAGTATTGGGATTTCAAAAACATTTGAAAAAATTGAGCAATCAGCATTGTTGTTATATGTTTTAGATGCAATTAATTTTGAAGAAAGTGACATTGAGACTGTATTGCAAAATGAAAAAATCAATACGAAAAAAATACTTTTTATATTGAACAAAACGGATATGAAACCAATAGAAAATATTGTAAATATCCTCAACCAAAAACACTTAAATTTTGTAGCTATATCCGCAAAAAACAATATTGGTATTGAGGAGTTGAAATTGAAACTGGTTGAACTTTCGGGCATTGAACAATTACAACAGCATCAAATAATAATTACAAATATTAGGCATTTCGAAGCACTTAAAAGTACGGCGCTACATATTGAAATGGCACTTCAAAATATTGCAATTAATGTGTCAAGTGATTTTTTAGCGCAGGACATCCGCATCGCACTCATGCACCTCGGAAGCATCACTGGCACTGTATCTTCCGACGATTTACTTGGTAATATATTCAGTAAATTTTGTATCGGTAAATAACTTTTCTTCGTTGCTAAAATGCATCGAATTCGCATAGTATTAATGCATTTTTTACAGGCTTAACTTTTGCTTGCATTTTTCTATTTTTTTTCTACTTTTATGTGTTTAAAAATTTTGTCCATCACATAAATTTCAGTTAATGAAGAAACTTTTACGTTATATATTTATTGTCCAAATATTTATTTTTTCCATTACAAACGCCCAGTCAGTATTAGACATGAGTGTGGTGCTAAATGCCACAGTCCAAAATAATCCTCCACGCATTACGCTCAGCTGGTATAGCTCTACGGGTGTTACTAACTATACGGTTCAGCGCAAACTGAAAACCGATGTTGCTTGGGGTGGCGTAATTGCTACTTTAAACGGAAATGCCACACAATATATTGACAACAATGTAAACATTGCAGAATCTTATGAATACAAAATTGTAAAAAACAAAAGCAACGGAATTATTGGTTATGGCTATATAAACGCAGGTATTGAGATACCTATTGTTGAAGACAGGGGGACAATTATTTTGGTAATCGACAACACTTTTACAACATCTTTGGCTGCCGAAATTGCCTTATTAAAATCGGATTTAGCGGCTGATGGTTGGAAAGTTACAACACTCTCAGTGTCGCGCACAGCAAGTGTTCCGAGTGTTAAATCACAAATTGTAAATACATATAATCAAAATACTACTAACACAAAAGCTGTATTTTTATTGGGGCATGTGCCAGTGCCTTACAGCGGCGAAATTTATCCTGATGGCCATTCAGACCATGAAGGAGCTTGGCCTGCCGATGTTTATTATGCAGATATGAACGGCGCTTGGACAGACAATACCGCTAACATTACATGGTCAAGTGATACCCGAAATAGAAATATACCCGGCGATGGAAAGTTTGACCAAAGCTATATAGCAAGCGATTTGGAACTGCAAATAGGTAGGGTTGATTTGTCAAATCTATCTGCATTTTCATCCAATGAAACAATATTATTAAAAAACTATTTGAACAAAGCACATGATTATAAATTCAAGAATTTTGCAACTATAAAACGAGCGCTAATTGATGATAATTTTGGCTATTTTAATGGTGAAGGTTTTGCCGCTAGTGCCTGGAAAAATTTTGGACCTTTGGTTGGAAATACAAATATTTCTCAGTCAGATTATTTTCCTACAATGACTGGTAACAGCTACCTGTGGAGCTATGGTTGCGGTGGCGGAAACTATTCGCAATGCAATGGTATAGGCAGTATAAATAATTTGGCTTCGTCAAATTTAGAAGGAATTTTTGCCATGTTTTTCGGTAGTTATTTTGGTGATTGGGATACGCCAAATAATTTTTTGCGTGGACCTTTGGCGCAAGGCAAAACATTGGCAAGCGTTTGGAGTGGCAGACCACATTGGCAATTTCACCACATGGGATTAGGTGAAACCATTGGTTATAGCACTCAAATTACTCAAAATAATGAGGGCAATTATTTTTCTAATTATGGCGAACGTTTCACACACTTTGCTTTGATGGGCGACCCTACTTTACGCAATGATGTGGTTGCACCAGTATCGGCTATTATTGCTACAAAATCAGGTCCTAATTGTAATATTGTGTGGACACCAAGTGCTGATGCTATTGGATATAATTTGTATTCTAAAAACGACACTTTCCCTACCTATAAAAAAATTAATACATCACTTATTACCTCTAATAATTACGTAGATAGTTGTTTAATTTATTCTGGCACTTATAGTTACATGATTAAAGCTGTAAAGCTTGAAACAACGCCAAGTGGCAGCTATTATAACATGAGTTTGGGCATTGCCGATACTGCATATAACAGTAATAATTACACCTTAAATGCAACAGTAAATTTTGTGGTAAATGGTAATGTTGTAAACTTTACAACCAATGCAAGTGTCAGCAATACTTTTAATTGGAATTTTGATGACGGTGCCATAAGTAATTTACAAAATCCATCACATACTTTTCTTGATGGCAATTATTATGTTTCGTTAATTACAAATAATTTGTGTGGTGTAGATTCTATATTTCCGCAAGTACAAGTTGGTGCAAATAATGTGCCTTTGAAGCCTACCAACTTTACAAATTCAAAAAGTAATGTTTGTAATAATAATGTTGGCATAGTTTACACCGTACCAAGTTTTGCTAACGTAAATTATGTTTGGCATTTTACAGGAACTGGCGCAACAATTAATGGCGCAGGTAATTCCATCACAATAGACTTTGATACATTAGCAACCTCAGGAATACTTAGCGTAACTCCTTCAAATACTTTTGGAAATGGCTTGTCGCGCGGAATTTTTATTACTGTAAATCAACCGCCAATAATTGGCATATCTGGTGTAACCACTATTTGCGAAGGCGCTTCAACGCAACTTACTGCAAACGGTGTAAATAATTTTTTGTGGAGCAATGGTACTACTGGTAATAATTTAATTACATCTCCCACTATTACTACCATATATACTGTAATTGGTACGTCAACAAATTTATGTACCAGTACACAATCGGTTGTTGTAAATGTTTTACCAGAACCAATACTAACGCTAACTTCTAATGTTGTAGGCAATACTTTTTGCTTGGGTACAGTAGTTACTTTTACTGCCACAGCGGGATTCGACAACTATATTTTCAAGAAAAATAATGCTATAGTTCAAAATGGTATTTTAGATAGTTACACAAATTCTAATTTGCAAAATAATGATGCAATTATAGTTTCCGTTACGAGTCTTGATGGCTGCAGTAAAACAACTTCCCCGATAATAAATTCTGTTGCTTCAGCATTTGCAGCGCCTACTATCACTATTGCAAGTGGCAGTAATCCATTTTGTTTTGGTAGCTCTGTAACATTACACTCATCATCAGCAATTGGCAATATTTGGAGCAATGGCGAAACCACGCAAAACGTTGTTGTTACTAACACCGAAGCACTCTCACTTTTTTACTCATCTAATAATTGTTTGTCTGCCACAGCCAATTATACCGCTACACAAAAACCACAATTGATATCACAAATAAATGGAACACTTGTAACCTGTGCATCAAGCACCGTGTTAAGTGCCACCGCTATTGTAGGTTACCCAGCAAGTGTTATTTATGAGTGGACATATCCGAACAGTTCTATACAAACTGGGCTTACAAAAACAGTTACCGTTTCGGGTACATATTCGCTAAAAGTATATTCACCTGATAACTGTGCTTTTTCTACATCTTCTGTTGTGGTTTCATTAGGATTTTTAAGTGCTCCTGTTATAACAGCGGGAGGGGCAATTACTTTTTGTGTTGGTGATTCGGTAACACTTACATCAAATATTGCATCAAATATTGTTTGGAGTACAGGTGCAATTACACAAAGTATAAAAGTAAAACTTGCAGGTGCAGTAACATTTACTGCTACAAATGGAAATTGTCAATTAACAAGTGCCCCAACAACTATTTCATTAGTCTATCCACCAATACCACCAATAATAAGTGCAGCCTCAGAAACTAATATTTGTGCAGGTCAAACAGTTTTGCTTTCGGGTAATACGAATGGTATGTGGAATAATAATTCAAGTAACAACAGTATTACCGCGACATCAACAGGTAACTATTTTGTAACCACAACCAATATTTGTGGTGCTTCAATATCCAATGTAATTGCAGTTAATGTAACTCCACTGCCAGTTGCACCAAATATATCCGTTACTGGTAATACAGTTTTGTGCCCAAATCAAAGTGTTACTTTAAATGGTAATACAAATGGTGTTTGGAATATTTCAAGCAATCCAAGTGCAAGTGCAAATATTGTTTCTGCACCAGGCTCATATTTTGTTACCACAACAAATGCTTGTGGCAGTTCATTTTCAAACTCATTAGTTGTAACTGCATACAATATATTCCCCACAATTACAGCAATAGGTAGTACAAATATTTGTAATGGAAACAGCGTATTTTTAAATAGTAATGTTACTTCAGGTGTTTGGAGCAATGGTGCAACTTCACCAACAATAAGCACCGTAGTAGTTGGCAATTATTTTTTCACTACAACTAACACTTGTGGAAGTTTTGTTTCTAACACAATTACTGTAACCTCTTTTGGTATGCCTGCTGCACCTGTTATTAGTGCAAATGGCAACACTACATTTTGCTATGGTGATAGTGTTGAACTTATTGGAAATAGTGGAGGTGTTTGGAGTGGTTCAACATCGACAGACGCGAGTATTTTTGTACACAATTCAGGTGATTATTTTGTAACACTTAGTTATGGTTGCGGTCAGGTACTATCCAATATTATCAAAGTGGCTGTTTACATAACTCCAGATATTCCTGATGTTACAAACTTATATTTATGCGAAGGAATTCAATTAACAAATTCCGATAGTCTTTTTGCAGCACAAAGTGGGCAAGGTATCTTATCATCAACGTCTGTTTCTTTTAATATTACAAACCTAATAACGGATGAAGGAGTAAATTATCCTGGAGCATTGATAGCCTCAATTTCACTGCCCGCTTTACCAAACAATGCAACATATGCATACTCATCAATTAATATAAATGGTATTGCTATGACAACTGGAGGAAATGCTTTTGAAGCTGCATTTAGTGTTTTTGGCGGTTTTAATGTTAACTCATTTAATTTGGCAACTTCGGCACAATCACCAAATCCTTTTAATGGTAATTTTGTTTTTGATAACACAACTAATTACCCAACCCAAGGTGGCGCTTTAGATTTAAAGTATTATGAATTTATAAACACAAATATTAAACACCCCGATTGCCATTTCCCAAGCACGGGAACATATACAGTGTGGTATTATTTGCCAACAACAATTAATTGGTACGCTGATAGTTCTAATTCAAATTTTTTACAAAATGGTTCATCGTTTAATTTAATAGATAATGGTAACAATAGTTCCGAAGCCATCTACTATGTTACATCGTCATTAGGTAGCTGTTCTTCAGCTTACGCGCCTATTTCTTTGGTTTTTGAAGACCCGATAAATTTACCTACAATTCAAGCTGTGAGTAATGATTTATGTAAAATAGACACTGTTCTTTTATATGGTAATGTTGGAGGATATTGGAATGATGCTTTCGCAACAAACACTGACAGCTTATTTGTTACACAACCAGGTAGTTATTTTGTAACTGTTGCTAATTCTTGTGGTATTACTTTCTCTTCGATAATAAAAGTAACAACTTGCGTTGAAATTATTTGGTATCTAGACGCCGATAATGACGGACACTATGTTTCATCTCAAAATAGCGGAACCTCTCCTGGTATTGGATGGACGTTAACTCTGCCAACTGGCGGTTCAGATGATTGTAATGACAACAATCCAAATGTTTTTGCTTATGCCAATGTAGCAAATATTGTTGCAAGTGGTGTTACTTCTTTTTGTGTGGGTGGCAGCGTTACTTTATCTGGCAATGTTAGTAATACTTGGAGTAATGGAAGTACGGCAGCATCTATAAGCGTTAATAGTTCAGGAAATTATTATCTATCAAGTACAAATTTATGTGGCACTTCTTTATCAAATATCATTACAGTAACAGTTGATATTGCGCCAATTGCAGAAATAATTTCTGCGCAAACGGCAACTACATTTTGTGCAGGAGGCAGTGTTACACTTTCTGGAAACTCAAGCGGAACTTGGAGTAACGGAGCCAATACAAATGCTATAAACGTAAATTCGGCAGGAACATATTTTGTAACTACAACAAATTCTTGCGGAAGCGCAACCTCAAATTCAATTGTTGTAACTGTAAATCCGTTGCCAATTGCAGAAATAATTTCTGCGCAAACGGCAACTACATTTTGTGCAGGAGGCAGTGTTACACTTACTGGAAACTCAGGCGGAACGTGGAGTAGCGGAGGTTCAACAAATTCTAT
>Ga0209181_10002970_pt1 | contig 26983 bp, 18 predicted proteins | sample MAT05_FD_187208 | JGI IMG/M metagenome (GOLD analysis project Ga0209181, IMG submission 187208) | Freshwater microbial communities from Lake Fryxell liftoff mats and glacier meltwater in Antarctica - MAT-05 (SPAdes) (version 2) | ecosystem: Environmental > Aquatic > Freshwater > Ice > Liftoff...
GTTGGCGTAGGAATCCAGTGCCCTATTTCCCCTTCTTCTGCGTTGTTCGTCGGTTAAAATATCCCGTATTTCGCCCTCCTCGCGCCTTGAGGAAGGAAAAACATGTCTCCTGGATTCCTACGCCAACTACCGGACGTGGCACTAGGCAGTGTAATCTAACACGATTATCCCCCGGCAGTTTTGATCTCTTTTTCCATCCTTCGTCGAACCCCGTAGCGGTTGTGGCAGACGTTGGCGCAGCGCCAATCATCAAGCATGGGCCCGGTAACTGATTTCATTGCCGTTTGGACGAAGTCACAACTGAGGGCTTGATTGTACAGGGCGATAAACAGCACGTCGGCACTAATGGCCTTCATTCCTCCCTTGTTTTTGTAGCGGCCGAAGATAGACTCGATAATGTCGGAGCAGCAGAGGAGTTGATGGCCGTTGGTGTAGCGATCAGTGTAAGTGTTGAAGTAGGTTTCTATCCCGTTGATAAACTCACGAGCATGCTTAGTCAACAGGGGTTGGGCGAGTTTCCAGGCAGCTACTTCTTGGCTCCATTTCTGGTAACTGCTTTCACTCAAGCCACCGTACTTGAGAATCTTGGCCGTCAGAACCAGCAGGTGGTGGACTTGGCCAAGGCGAAGGTTTAACCAGCTGTTTCGATAGAAGCTAAGTTTAGCGCGCACTTCCTTGGTCAGATTTGGCCAGTAGCTATTGATGCGATCCATCCAGGCTACGAGGGTGAAGATGCGCAAAAAACGGTCCTTGTCCCGACCTGAATGGTCAAATCGGATAAACCGACGTACTGGCCATTCAAGTCTTGGGTCAACTGCAGGGCGTGTAATCCGCAGCGCTCTACCCAGTTGCTGATCGTTTTCCAGGTTGGGGCTTTATACTTCCAGCCCATCAACTCGCTACTGTAGAAGCCAATCGTAGCCGCCGCGCAGCGCAATGACCCGCCATGGAGGACGATGAACACAGCAAGAACCATCATCTGAGCGGGGTACTGGCAGTTAAAAACGGGTTCCGGCTGAGTAGTACTTTTGTGGTAGGCCACCTCCGCTCAGAACTTGGCGATGATCTCATCCCGATCTCGGATTTGATCCTTGAGTCGGCGGCGCTGACCACTGCGTTGTTTGGCGCGTTGATGTAACCGAAATATCGTAGATTTGAGCGGTGCCCACGTGGAGGTCGTTTTTAGTTTCACATCTCAAAATTACAGAAGCGTGGGCACTCTTTTGTCAACTAAAAACGCCGGGGGGAAAGGTAATCAGATTACACAGCCTAACCTAAAATGACTAAGTTATTGGTGCCGCGTTCCTAACTATCCAGCCGCCCCTAAATACTTTTTGTCATACGACCTCGGAGAGGTCAAAGGTTTGTAGAAATGCATCGGGTTGACATTAATTCCCGACCTCGGAGAGGTCGAACGTTTGTTTCAACGCTATTTTGTGCAAACCTTCGACCTCTCCGAGGTCAGGAAAACATTGAAATGCTACATTTCTACAAACCTCTGACCTCTCCGAGGTCGTATGACAAAAAGCATTTCAAAGCGGCTGGATAGTTACGTTTGCAGGGGGTAGATGTCCAAAGTCTAAAAGTTATTATTTGCCCGTTCCTTAGGGGCAAAAAAATAGTGCCGATTAGTACCCAATCAGATTATTCAGTATCTTTTCTAAAAATAAGAGAGTGATAATCAGATTATTGACACTAACCGGCACTAAATTGCACTAACTAATAGTACATGGTTTGCGGAGAGAGAGGGATTCGAACCCCCGGTACCTTTGACAGTACGTCTGATTTCGAATCAGGTGCATTAAACCAACTCTGCCATCTCTCCTTCACCCGCCGAAGCCGCAGGCATAGGCGGAATAATCAATTTTCAAAATGGACTCTAATGACCCGCCTACGCCTGCGGATTCGGCGGGTAAAGCGGAGAGACGGGGATTCGAACCCCGGATACACTTTTGGCGTATACACACTTTCCAGGCGTGCTCCTTAAACCACTCGGACATCTCTCCTTGATTTTCAACTACTTATGTTCAAATCTTCATTTGAAAGCAGCCGCTTTTTTAAAAGCAGGCCGCAAAGGTAAAAGCCGTTTTGAAAAATGCAAGATTTTGACTCGATAGAAATTTACAAGAGGGCAAAGTGTGCAGTCAAACGTCCCCAAAAACCAACAACCAAGAACCAAGAACGTCTCCTCATCAATTCAGCCGTTCGTAAATCCCTGCGATCCCTTGTCCGCCGCCGACGCACGCGGTCACCATGCCGTAGCGTTGGTTGCTGCGACGCATTTCATTGAGGATTTGGATGCTGAGTTTGGCGCCCGTGCAACCGAGCGGATGGCCCAGAGCGATGGCGCCTCCGTTTACGTTGACCCGTTCGGGATCGAGGCCGACCTCGCGGATGACGGCCAGGGCTTGTGCACCGAATGCTTCGTTGAGTTCCACCGCTTCGATATCGTTGAGTTTCATGCCTGCCTGCTTGAGGGCTTTTGGAATGGCCGCACAAGGGCCGATGCCCATGTAAAGCGGCTCCACACCCGCTACGGAGCAAGAAACCAGGCGTGCAATCGGTTCCAGGCCCAACGATTTCATCATGGGTTCGGACATCACAAGCACAAATGCGGCACCGTCGGAGGTCTGCGATGAATTGCCGGCCGTAACCACCCCACCTTGTGCAAAGGCCGGGCGGAGTTTGGCCAGGCCTTCCAGTGAAGTGTCGCGGCGCACTCCCTCGTCGGTGTCCACCACGAATTCGCGGCTTTTGCGCTTGTCATTTTCGACCCACACTTCTGGCACGTGTATCGGCACGATCTCGTCCTTAAATTTACCAGCTTCAATGGCGGCACCGGCGCGTTGGTGGCTGCGCACGGAAAACGCATCGGCATCTTCGCGACTGATGTGATATTTCTGCGACACCGCCTCTGCCGTCAGGCCCATGCCTACCAGATAATCGGGCGTATTGGCGGCAATGTTGTAGTTCGGCGCCAGTTTGTAGCCGGTCATTGGAATGAACGACATACTTTCTGCCCCGCCTGCGATGTAACAATCACCCATGCCTGCGCGGATTTTTGCGACGGCAATGCTGATGGTTTCGAGGCCGGAAGCGCAGTACCGGTTGACGGTCATACCGGGCACGTCTTTCCCCAGAGCGCGGTTGGAAATGAGCCGGCCGATTTGTAACCCCTGCTCTCCTTCCGGGTTGGCGCAACCGACGATACAGTCGTCCACACGGTTGGGATCCAGTTCCGGCACTTGTGCCATCAGATGCCGGATCACGTCTACGGCGAGATCGTCAGAACGATAACCTTTAAAGCCGCCTTTGCCTGCTTTGCCGACGGCGGAACGAAAACCTTGAATGATATATGCTTCAGCCATAATTTAGGAATGTGGTCAATTTGTTGAATCTGGGGCAAATGTCTTTTAAAGACGCTTGAAGAAGAAATTTGTTTGGAGAAAATTCGCGGAAGGAGGTCAAATCCTATACGAGCCGCCTTCGATTTGCAACCTGCGCTCTATGATTCGATCAACGTGGTTCAGATCCAACACCTTGATCGTCGCTTCTCCGATTTCGGTTTTGCCCATGAACTCGCCATCATCTACCTTGAAGTGCTCTGACCAGATGTCTTCACGAGGGTTAAATAACGCGATTGGGTTCCGGGAAGGATAGTTGACCGTAGCAATGTTGCTGCCTTTGTTTCAGTTACAGAGGATACAAGTGTAGGCCAGGTTTTCCAGAACAGTAGGACCGCCGTGTTTGCGGCTGATAATGTGATCTACCTCAAAAGTAAACGGGCTGTCCGCTTCATTGCACAGACAGTACTTACAACAATATCTTGCTCTTTTTGCAACTGATTGTCGCAGTGTTTCAGGTATGGTCCGACTCATGAAGCATTTAATTGCATCCTTGCCCGGGTCTTTGCCATCCGAAAGACATGTTCAATAAAAACAAACTGATCCAACTCTTCTTTCTCAGAAATACTAAGAGAACCTTCCCGGTTTTTTTCCAATAAAAGAGAAACGCGTTCCTGCAAATGGGGTGGCACTTTGTAGGCTAATACATCCTCCGGTTTGGGCGTAGAAGTCAATAAGTTGACCAACGAATCAACAATTTGAGCAGCGATTATCATAAAATGTGCTTTTTGACAAAAATACAATCTTTTGAGAACATACGTCAAGCGTACAGCCCGCCATACTAATTTTTCTTCTTCTCTATTTTCACCGACTTCACCTCCTCCCGCCAGTTGATGACCTTGCTGGTCGTCGTCACCGCCTGCGCGAATTCAATGTTGAAGAAATTAGGAATCCGCACCTCTTTGTTGCGGGCATTCACCACCATCTGCTCTCCTTTGTACTTGGGCTGGTTGTACAGGGTCACCGTAAAACCTGCCGGCACGATCATTGCGCCGATGAAATTGAGGCAATCGCCGTCTTCCTTGCAGGCTTTTCTCGAAGTGCCGAGTCGCTCCACCTTGCCCTGAAAATTATTGCGGCTGAACGTCACAGGGCCGCGCTGTGCTTCGAACAGATAGTCTACCAGATCGTCGGCGCGTTTGAGCGAGCGAATCTCATCGTCGCCGATATTTACCTGAAACTGGCCTTCCAGCGCACTCACCAGTTCGCGACGCAAATCTTTGTCCCGCTTGATCTTGAAACGCTCCTCTACGCTGCTGTCTCCATATATAATTTGCGTCTTGATGCGCACCGCTTCCCAAACCGTATTCCGGTCAAACTGGGGCAACACTTTGGCAACGGAGGGCTGATCGGAGGCACGTTCGTCGGGCGCCGGGACCTCTTTACCGGTAGTCGGCGGATCAGATTGTGCAGCAACAGGAAGGGAAATCAGGGTAAACATTAAGATTGCAAAAGCGGCGGTAAAAAACTTCATAGTCAGATTTCGTTTAAATTTCGCGGTAAAAGTAGCCTGATTCTCGAATCTCTGAACTTCTTTTGCTCCTTGAAAAACACCCGCCTGACTGTGGACACCTTACTGCTCGCCTTTGCCAACCAATCCGCTCACCCGCTCCCTACCTTGCAGGAAGAGGATGACGCATTGAGCCGCTTGCTGGCACCGCGGGTCAAATCACAACATTTCACCGTACAACGCGAGTCATTCGCGACGTTGGAGCGGCTGCCTTCTTTCTTGACCCTGTATCGCGACTCCCTCGTACTGTTCCTTTTCAGCGGCCATGCCGGGCGCGACCGCCTGCTTTTGGGCGACGGCAGCGCCAACGCGAATGGTATTGCACAGATGCTGGGTCAATGCCCCAATCTGCGCCTGGTATTTCTCAATGGTTGTTCCACGGCCGGCCAGGTGAGTACCTTGCTCGAACAAGGCGTGCCGATGGTCATCGCCACCAGCGCGCCCGTCAGCGATCGCAAGGCTGCACAGTTTTCCATTCTCTTTTTCGAGGCGATGTTGCAGCAGTTTACCGTAGGCGAGGCATTTAATATGGCGAAAGGCGCTTTGGCGACCACAGATTCCAGCCTGTCCATGGCGATTCATCGCAGTATTGGAGCGATCGGCGAGGAAGGCGAGGAAGGCGGTTGGGGGTTGTATTGCACCGAGCGAACGGCGCATCACCTGGACTGGAAACTGCGGCTGCATGCAGTGGTTCCGGATGTGGCAGGAGGAGCCAATTTTACCCCCAATCAAAGGCTGATCGAAGTGTTGTTTAAAGCCCTGAGCGAGTACAATGAGACCGTTCGGAAACTGTATCAGCAGGATCAGCGCAAGGTGCAGCCCGTCGCCTTGACCAAAAAGCGCCTCGAAATTATCAATGCCCTCCCTTCCCCGCTTGCCGAACCGCTCCGCAAACTGATGGTGCCGATCGAACAGGAAAACGAGGGGTACGATAAAATAAGCGCCGCGCGGCTCCGCCAGATCATCCAGGCCTACAACACTTCGATGGAATTGCTGGGCTTCACCATGCTGGCCCAACTTTGGGAGGCATACGACCAAAAAAACGGCGCATTGACCATGAGCGCGGAGCAGCGCCAGGGACTGCACAGTTTTTTTAAACTATCCAAAACAGAACGCGAGGGCTATGATTTTCTAGAACTGATCAAAAAGGTAAAGGCCGTTTTTGATCAGAATGACATCCGCTATTTCGTACAGGAACTGGCCGACATCCGGGACCTGATCCAGTCCGACGAGCAGTTCGCCGAGTCGCTGCAATTCCTCAACAGCCTGCGTTTACAAGTGCGCCACCAACCGCCCGATCCCTCGACGCTGGCCTACCTGAGCCAGCGCGCAGAGGACTGCCTGGCTTATCTGTACAGCAAACTCGGGTTTATGGCCCGTTACCGCCTGGCGACCATTCAGGGCATTGACGTGGAAAAATACCGCCACCGCCGCCAGCCGAGTTACAATCATGCTACTGGTATGCTTTACGACTCTTTGGGCGGTTTTTCGCTTTCGGAAGTGCACCTGGAAAAACCGCTCGACAACCACTCCATCCTGCTGGTGAATGAGGAAACCTGGGACTTCCTGAACCTTTCGCCGTTCGTGATAGATGAAAATGCCTACGAAGAGCGCGCCGATGTGTGCAAACTGTTTTTCTTTTCCCACTACCTGCAGGCCGCTGATACCTGTTGCTACAAATATATCAACCAACCGAGTGATCCGCTGCTGGAGATTTCCGAATTCAAACACCCGTTCGTGAAAGAACAGTTGGACGCTTTTATAGCAATCATACATGACCAGCCCGTTCAAATTGCTTGACGCTTACACCGCTGCCGATCAGGACCAGTTCCTCGGGCGCGATGAAGAGGTGGCGGCACTGTATGGGATGGTGTTGAAAAATCGCCTTATTCTGGTGTACGGACAATCCGGCACAGGAAAAACCAGCCTGATTCAGTGCGGTTTGGCGAGCCGGTTCGATGTGACGGACTGGTATCCGGTATTTGTACGGCGGCAGAATGACTTGAATGAGTCGCTGGATGCGACCTTGCGCAGCCTGTCCGGCCAACCGCGCATCACCTCCGCTGCCGATGCACTGGAAACGATCTACGAAACCTATCTGCGACCGGTCTATCTGATTTTTGATCAGTTGGAAGAGGTGTTTATTTTGGGAACGGCGGCGGAACAGGAGATTTTTGCCCAAACCATCCGCAGCCTTCTGGAGTCCAACGCACCCTGTCGCATCCTGTTTGTCATCCGGGAAGAGTACCTGGCCTATTTGTATGGATTTGAACGAACGGTGCCGACCTTGTTCGACCGCCGCCTGCGCGTCGAGGCAATGAGCCGCATAAAAGTGCAGACGGTGCTTGACGGCCTGTTCCAGCGCTTCAACATCAAAGCCCAGGCGCCTGCAGAGACTACATACGGGCACATCATTGACAACATCAGCGGCGGCAAAGCGGGCATCCAACTTCCCTATCTGCAAGTCTATCTGGATATGCTCTACCGGGAAGATTTTGCCCGCACCTATCCGGGTCAGGAGCCTTTTGCCGATGGAGTGTGGCAACCCCTGGAATTTGACCGCCGCAAGGTGGAGGGTTTGGGCAAAATCGAGAACGTGCTGGAGCGGTTTGTGCGCGAGCAGAAAGGTCGCATTCAGTCTGAATTAAAACAACAATACCCTGACATAGAAGACGATGCGGTGCAAAAAGTGCTTGACGCTTTTGTTTCAGACGAAGGCACCAAACGCCCGGTAGGCTGTGTGTGGAAAGGTCGGGCCTTGCAACCGGAACCGCGCTGGGCCGAACTTTTTCAACCCTTGTCCCCTGAAATATTGGGCGATTGCTGCCGCAGGTTGGAACAAGCCCGGCTGCTGCGCTTTGCCGACCACCATGCCGAACTGGCACACGACAGTCTGGCGCTTTTGATTAACAGCCAACGCTCCGACCAGCAGCGCCGCCTCCAAGAGGCCCGCAACCGCCTGCTTTCCCAATACAGCGATTTTCGCGACACGGGTGAATACCTGAGTCGCCGCCAATTGAACTATCTCGATGATTTTATGCCGCTGCTGGAGCCGCGCCTGGATGCGGGCATCCGCGCGTTTGTGTGCGACAGTCAGGATCATGCCACGGCTGCCGAGCAGGCAGAACTTGTCGCCGAGCGACAAAAAAGGCAACAAGCCCGGCGCATCGCAGTCATTGGATTGACATTGGCGACTCTTGCAATCATTGGCTTGCTGCTTGCCGTACAACAGTATCGTATCGCAACAGCGCGCAAAGCCGAACTCGCCCGCGAAGCGCTTCGCACCCAGCTCAAGGCAGCGGAAACGCTTAAACTGGAAGGCAACTACCCCCAGGCCGTCGAACAACTCCGCGCTACTGACGCTTTCACGGCCGAACTCTCCGCCACCGAACAGGAAGACATCCGTCAAAAGCGCGATGACTGGCAGCAGGTGGCTATCCTGATGATCGCCGGCGACAGCCTGATCCGAATCGGGGACTTAAGTGCTGCCATCGGACGCTATGAATCAGCCTATCGAATCAGCCCGGATCACCTGATGGAACAGGTGATCGAACAAACGAACCGGGATCTGGACAACCGTTTTAAACAGTTGATGCTCAATGGCGAAGCATTTCTAAATGCCAAGCAGTTTCGTCTGGCCACCGACGTATTTGAGGAGGCGTTGCGGTTGAAGCCGGGGAATGAGAAGGCCCTCAAAAGCCTCATAAAGGCAAGGGGGAAATAAAATTCCCCGGACCGATAAAATTTATCGGATCACAACGTAAAAAAATTTGATAAAGATTGATGGTCGGAGTACATTTGTCCGTTGATTGTACCTGCCGGCAAATCTGATTGCGGCGCGTACGACAGGCGATTCAATGGAGTTTTGCCTGATCCGGGTGCCCCAAAATTTAATCCTGATGAAAAGCGCACCTGTCTAATCCCGCCGCTTGCCCTTTGTGCGCTGTGTCTCAGCGCGGGCTTTTTTCCAGTTTTGTAGAATGCTCTTCTGCACTGATCTCCGACGGGAGACTCGGGGTGCTCGCCCATTTTTCAATATTTAAAAATCAACTGACTATGAGAGGTTTATTGACACCTGTCTTCTATTTGATCACTATTTGCCTTGCCTACGGCCAACAGGACAGTTTGAAATATCAAACTCAGCAGAACACGCCTCAGGCATCGCTGCCTTCATCCATGTTGTCTTCTAAATGGACGGATGTTGCGGAGGTCAAGCCTTTGCCAAATTCGGGTACACCTGATTTTGCAGGTCGGTGTAACAACCTTCCAACGCTCCAGTGCGGCGGTTTTGTCACCGGTAACACAGCGGCAGCGGGCTCAACCAATTCCTTCACCAACACCGACTATAAACTGCCGCTCAGCGCTGATTTTAGTGCCCCGGACCGGGCATACCGGGTAGATATCGTTACAAAGTCAAGTGTTCATTTTGTGCTCGACATTCTGACGACCAACAAAGACCTTGACTTGATTCTGCTCAGCAGTTGTGGCGACCTGAGCAGTCAGGTGGTTAGAAAAGATGCCTCTCTGGAGGACAATGTCGGCGAAGGCACTTACCGGGAAGTGTTGGACCTGAATTTAACACCCGGCACTTATTACTTAGTCGTGGATGGCTACAAAGCCGATCAGACAGGCAGTTTCAAAGTTTCCATGACTTGTACATGTTCCTGCCTGGAGACAAACGGTGATATGCCTCATGGCGAGCAATTGTTATGCGACGATTTTCAGGGCTATTTGGTAAATAAAACGCTTTCCCCCCAGTCGAGCCGCTGGCGCACGTTTGTGGATACCATTATCAGCAATACCCATTATCGAACGGTAGACGGCATAGTACGCAATGAGGGAACGAATAATTATGCGCAGTTTCAGGACCCGCCCAGTTCGTCTTATGTGGATGCCGTTTACAGACTGGACAACAGCACATCGGGGCGTTACAGGGTATCGTGGAAAATGCGGGTGGCGAGCGGCAAAGGCGGCTATTTCAATATCCTGCACCAGAACCCCAATGGGCAGGGGAACAATTATGCAGTAGCATACGAGGTATTTTTTAATTCCAACAATACGGGCAATCTGATCTATCACACCAATGGAGGAGTGAAAACGACCATCCCTTTCAAGTATTTGAATAATACCTGGATCAATGTGGTCAACATCATTGACATGGACACCGACAAGGCCGAACTCTGGATCAATGACAACTATGTGAGCCGTTGGCAATTCAGTTTCGCCAGCAGCCCTGTGACGGGTAATACGCCCATTAAAAAACTCGCAGGGATTGAATTTTGGGAAACCACCCCGACCACAATCTCTCAGGATTGCTGCGTAGATGACCTGTGTGTCTGGAAAAGCACCCCCTCTAATTGCGAGACTTTCACCGGGGGCGGCAAGGTGTGCATCGAAAATGGCAACAAGGATTTTGAGGAGCCGGCCCGGTGCGATCTTTATACGTCACTTGAATGGGAAGACTGCCTCACCGTATGCGAGTATGGAGGCACCTTTGTGTATAGAGGCACTACCTACACGGGCAAATTACAGGAATCCGACCTCGCTCCGGGTTTTGTCAAAAATGACCCGTGCGTAGTGAGCGCCTATGGAGGAAGTTTGCCGCAGCCTTTCTATGCAGACGTTTACATTTTCAACAAGCAGGACAAACTCAACATGCAGGTGCTCTTGAGCAATCAGCCTTCTACCTGCAAAGTGTTCGTATTCGCCTGCAATTACCGGCAAGGCAATTCCTGTGTTTATGGTCAAAAATGTCTGACAAACATAGCCAATACCCATTTTACTCCATACACGTGCGATAGCTTGTATTATATTGTTGTGACGGGAGCATTCGGCAATACCTATAACTTGAACATCGTACCGCAAGGTCTTTGCCAAAGCAGCGCGACCAACATGGGAATTGACTGTTCCACACCGGGTTTGACGGGCTTTTTCAGCGAAAACAGCAGCGTTTCTGCTTCTCCCCTGACAGGTATGAACACCGCGCAAGCTTATAGCAAATGCTACGGAGGTTCACGACCATACACCGGTGGCGAGCGAATTTACAAAATATCGCTGCGCAATCCGGCCGTAGTCGAGTTTCAATTAGTACCACAGGCTCCTATGGGAATCGTGCTATTCACTTCACTGTGCGGGGCGGAGTGCGAGGGTGCCCTTCGGGAAGGCAATGCAGGCGATACGATCCGATTCTCGCGCCTGCTTTATGCCAACGACTATTACGTAGTAGTGGACAAGGCTACTACGGCAGGCAGTCTGAATTTCAATCTGAAGGTCGAATGCAAAGGCACTACGAACAACAATATCACCAAGTTTATAATCCTGTCGTGCTCTGCTTTTGCAGGTGAAAATGAGGTCAAAAAAGGGGTCACACTTCCGGATGAATACTGTGGTTGCAAAAACGGCGCTTTAGGGCCTGACAGCACCCATACTGTGCGCATCGAAAACAGTGCCTATCCATTTTCAGACAAAGACCAAATGCAGTTTCTGGTAGTAAAACCCGGATCAGTGGATACCACTACTTCAAGCGTTCTGTACGATTACTACACCAATATCAAAGCTCAAAATGGGTTTCCGCTTCAAAAGGATATCTCCAGCGATACGGTAAAGTGTTCGTATTCAGTGGGTGAACGGCTCATTACCAGTATTTTCAACAAAGATGACGGCAATCAGCGACTCAAATTAGTGAAGGCTGAGTTCAGGACGCCCACTCCAACCAACGGCCTGAATGCCACCGATCAATTCCTGCTCAAAGGTGTGAGCAGTATTGTCCGGTTTTCGTTGCTCGATTCTTTGTCCAATATTTTGTTTGCCACGACCAGATCAGGTCTGGAGCCGTCGGCCACTGCGACGAGCGATAATTTCACGTTGCTGTCCAATTTAAAATGGAAGACGCAATTGCTCCCGGCGGTGAGTTGGATCACCAACATCAACCCTAAAGAATCGCTGACGATCAACAATGGCAGCAACACCAAAATGATCACAGTGAGCTTCGCCCCCAACCCAGACCCTAAACCGCGCCAGACCATCCTTAAGACTTTTGCAGCCAACCGCCCTGGCTTGATCTATCTGTATATGCCCATTGTACAGCAAGCCAACTGCAATTTCACGCCCACGGCCACGATTGTCGCCAGTGCGCCACAAATCTGCAAAGGCGACACCGTGCACCTCACTGCCACCGTCAGGGACCAGACCGGGAAAGATATTTCAGATGCATACGCGTATGTATGGAACAATGGCCAACGCACGCGTGGTATTCGGGATACACTTGAAACCACCACCCCAGGTGTTTATACAGTCACGGTCAACAGTCCTTATTGTATCGATAAAAGTACCAGCAAGACGATCAGTGTAACCGTCCTCGACTTGCCGCCTTCGCCCATCGCCAACGCCGGAACAAACGGAACCATGTGCCTCGGTCAGGCGCCGCCAACTTCTTTAACGGTCACATCGGGCAATGCAGCCACCACGGATGTACAATGGTTTGACAGTCCTTCCAGCGCAACAGTTTTAACAACAGGTACTTCATTTACTCCTCCGCAGCCACCTGCAGCCGGTGTTTTCACCTATTACTACCAGTCAAAGTACAAAACCACTCCAGCCTGCGTCAGCCCACGGTTGGAAGCCAAATTAACGGTGTTGCCCAAACCTACCAACATCACAGTCGGTGGAAAGCAATGCGCAGACAACTTACTGACCTACGGGTTCAATATCACTACATTAACGACCAATGCTGTGACGATCATTTCCGGAACCGGCAACCTGACCGGAGGGAATGGGCAGTACACCATCAATAATATCGCTAAAAGCACACCGCTTACTTTCCGCGTGACAGGCGCGAACGGATGCTTTGAAGACCGCACCGAAGAGGGGCTCGCCTGTCCGTGTGTGGCGCCCCCCAAGCCATCACCTCAAAGTGTGCCAGCCATTTGCCTGGGTGCTTCCGCTCCGACGCTCAGTGTCATCCTTCCCGGCGGAAATCCGAACTGGGTTGTAGACTGGTTTGCGCAAAGTCAGCCATTTGCAGGTGAAATACCTTTGAAGAGTGAAAGTTCGACTTACATGCCGACACCACCTCCCAATACACCAGGAGTTTATACATACTATGCACAAACCCGCATCAAAAACGGTGTTTGTACAAGCACCGAGCGTACAGAACTCATTCTGGTAGTAAATGCCAAGCCAACCATTCAGATTACAGATTCCATCTGTGAACCTGACCTCGATCATTATCGGATGACGGTAAAAACTGAAGCAGGTAACACGTTGACCCGAACGCCTGCTGTAGGTACGCTCAGCGGCGGTGGCGGCGGCGTTTATACAATTACAGGAATTCCGGAAGGAACGGCTCTTTCACTGACCGCTTCCAATGCACTAACGAGTTGCTTTTTTACAACATCTGTCCCTTCGCTGCATTGCGGCTGCGACTTTGTAAGCCCGCCCCAAGGCCCCTCGACCCGCACCATTTGCGCGAATGAGTTCCTTGAACCATTGGACGTCACCGTCGGGAAGGACGAGATCGCTGATTGGTATAACAGTAACAATGACTTGCTGCTTCCCAACAGCACCGTACTGCCTATTTCTGACAGTGGCGCTTATTTCGTGCTGGCGCGCAATACCATCAACCAGTGCACCAGCGCGCTCAAGAAAATCACGGTGATCATCAATCCGCTGCCCCAGGTCATACTTTCGGCCCCCACCTGCGCCACGGATTTATTGTCATGGTCTGTAGAGTTCACCGCTACGGGGGGCACTCCAGGCCAACCTACGCCCAGTGGCTCGCTTTTTAGCAACGGCTCGGGTGGTTACTCGATTCAGAATATTTTAAAAAGCCAGAACATCGGATTTACGGTCACCAATGCAACCACCGGGTGCAACGTCACCAAACAAGTGCAAGCGCCTTCTTGCCGCTGCGAGGATCTGCCGCCATTGACCAAACCGGTTTTTCTGAAAAATCAATCCTACTGTCCCAACGCACCGGCATTGCCGGCTTTACAAGTGAAAGTCAACGTAGGCGAAACGGTAGACTGGTACGATGACCTGGGCAACTTGCTTGTGGCGGGCGACACCCTGCTCATCCCGATCGTCAAAGGAACCTATTTCGCTACACGTCGTAACCTGACCAACAACTGCATCAGTGCGGAACGCACTGCTGTTGTTCTGACAGAGCATCCGCTGCCCACGCTGGAAGTCACCAAGAAAGACTGCGCCGCCAATCTGTTGACGTACGAGGTTAGCATCACTTCCAATGCCGAAGGGCTTATCACTACGAAAGGGACCGTGACAGGTGTGAAACCCAACTTCAAAGTCATTGGTATTCCCAAAGACACCAATATCATCGTCACAGCCACCAGCATCGCTACAGGCTGCCAAAACGCCCAGCCTGTCAGTGCGAAAAAATGCGACTGTGATGCGTTGGGGCTGATCAATCTACCTGTTCCAGTCATTGCCAATCCCGTTGTGATTTGTGCCAACGATCCTATTCCAACGCTGATAGTTACGGTCGGCAGCGCCAATGAAACTGCTACCTGGTATGATTCGCTTGGCAATCAAATAGCGCAAGATACCCTGCGCTTCCGACCCGCCGTCGCAGGGACTTATTATGTAGAGGCCCGCAACAAAAACAGTGGCTGCAAAAGCGACACCAGACTGGCTTATCACCTGAGAATCAATGCCGTGCCTAATCTTATTTTTTTAGACTCTATATGCAATGATAGCCTCAATCGGTACGACCTGTATCTAAAAACAAACGGAACGTTCGATGTGCTCACAACGCCGTATTTCAAAATATTCGACAATACGACGAACACTTATCTCGTACCGGGCATTCTTCTCGGCGATCCAGTGGCCCTTCGTGCCCGGTTTGTCAGCACAGGCTGTAAAGTGCAACAAGTGGTCAAAAAAGACGAATGCTCCTGTCCGAATGTGGTTGCACCGCTCCCTATAAAAGATACGGTGGTATGCAAAGGCACTTACCCCCTCCTGACGGTTTCGGTGCAAAATCCGTCCCTTGAAACAGTAGATTGGTTCGATGCAAACGGGATATTACTCAAACCCAACAGCCTTACCTATCAGCACACGAAGGATACTTCGCGCACCTACTTCGCCCAAACTCGCTACCGCTTCAACGGCGACTGCGTGAGCCCTGCCCGAACTGCTGTAAAAGTGATTGTAAACAAACCTGTCGAAGTGAAAGCAGGCATTGACCAAGAAGTATGCGAAGGAGAAAAGGTGGTGTTGAATGGCAGCATCAGCGGAGGAGTAGGTACAGGATTCTGGTCGGCGCCCGTAGGCTCTTTTGTGCCCAGTGCAGCGGTGCTCAATGCCCAATATCAGCCGCCTGCTGGCACGGGAAGCATTTCACTGACGCTTATTTCCGCAGACCCCGCCGGACCTTGTCCGGCAGGGTCCGATCAAATGACTGTTAAGATAAAACCAAAGCCAACCTTTGTACTCGGGAACAGTGTTTGTGCCGCGAATTTGCTCACTTATAGCGTTGCGTTCACAACCACCGCTACGGCCAATGTCAGCATTAATGCTGGCAACAAGCAGTTCTTGGGAAGTGGTAACTACACGATTGATAAAATTCCCAGGGATAGTAACCTCCTGGTAACGCTCCTCGACTCAGGCAGCCAATGTACCACTGCCTTTACAGTATCCAGCACAGGATGCCCTTGTTCGCTGATTGAATCGCCGCAAGCATCCGGAAATCAAGTCATTTGCCCGGAAGATGCGATCCCGAATCTGACTGTACAGGTTGGGGCAACGCAAACTGTTGACTGGTATGATGCCCAATTGGACGGCAACTTGCTTAAATCAGGCAGTAAAACTTTCAAGCCTCAAATCGCCGTCACATTTACTTATTATGCAGAAGCAAGAGATACCGCCAGTGGGTGCCTTTCTTCCAGTCGCACACCCGTCACCCTGACCGTAAAACCAAGCCCAACGGCCGATGCAGGCAGTTCTGCGAGCGTCTGTCCGGGAAAATCAGCCACGCTTTCTGCGATCGGTCTGTTTGATACCTACTTGTGGAGTACAGGAATGACCATGAGCGATATCACGGTTGCGCCGACGGCAACAGGTTACTATTATCTGACCGTCACACTCAACGGATGTCGGGCCGTGGATTCTGTGTTGGTGACCATTTTGGAAGCCGTGCAAGGCAGCATCGGCCTCCAATCTGCCATCAAGTGTTTCGGGGACCCAACCGGAGCAATCCGGGCCAATGCCACAGGCGGTGCCAAACCGTACAAGGTGCTGTGGTCGCTCAATTCGAGCCAGCAGCCTCAACTCAGCAACCTGGCAGCAGGCGCTTACACCGTCACCATCAGCGATCAGCAAGGTTGCGCTGACACGGTGACCTATTTGCTGACCCAGCCAGACGCACTGATTTTATCCGATACAACCATCAAAAATGCTACTGACGGCAAGGCCAACGGTTCGGTGAATGTGGGAGTGTCCGGCGGCATAAAACCTTACTCGTACCAATGGCTGGATGAGGTTTTCTTTGAAATACCCAACGAAACCAATGAGTTTATTTCTGCTGCGCTGCCCGGCAAATATGCCATTCGAGTGACCGATGCGAACGGATGTTCCATTTTGTCCGGCTTGTTCGAGGTGAAAAACCTGGTCCGAACGAATGATCCGAATTCGCAACCTGTTTTCCGGCTCTTCCCTAACCCGACCGATGGCCACTTGCAATTGCAGTTGGAATTGCCGGAAGCAATGCCCGTGGAGATAGCCGTTTCAGACATTACGGGCCGTGTGTTGCAAGTCCACAATCATCAACAAACGGACGATTCGACCCTGGAATTTGATCTTTCAGCTTATGCCAGTGGTGTATACTTGCTGCGCATTCGACTTGACAATCAGACTTTTGTGAGGAAGGTGATTTTAGAGAAATAATTTTTAACCATGAGAAGAATCAGCCTCGTTTGTTGTGTGCTTGCGTTGTTGTATGCCAACTGCCGTCGTCTGGCATTGGAGCAACTGAATTTTTTTGACGTCACCACTGGTCCAGTTACCTCCCGAAGTACATTCGATGTCGGTGCTGTGGTCTTGAAAGGTACCCTTGCCAACACCAACGGCACTCGTGTGGAACGCTGCGGGTTCATTTGGTCCAATGATCTGGCCGCTGTCTCGGCAGGAGATTTTTCAAAAACGCAACTGCTTACAGCAGCGCTGCTACCCAATGGCGATGGTGAATTTCGCGACACATTCGAATCTGTAAAACCCGGTGAGCCGCTTTACGTCAGGGCGTTTGCGCAGGATGGCGCCCGTACAGTGCTGGCATCCCAAACTCAGGCATTTTCGCTGGGTGAAATGGTCGCTATGACAAATACTGAACTGGTGAAAGTCAACAATCGGATTACTGCGGAAGGGCGACTTGTAGGTTGGGAAAATGTGACAGCGCGAGCCGGCAAACATGGTCATGTTTATTCAAGCACCAATCCTGATCCCAAATTGGGCCTTGCCGGATGTTTTTTTACCATCAACGACACCTCTGCTTCGGCCGATTATACATTTGACTCAGTGCTTGACAGCTTGGATTTTAACACTTGCTATTACATCCGGTGTTATGCCATGACAGAATCGGACACGTTTTACAGCAAATCGGTGAAAACAAAATGTGTAGAAGATGGATGGGTAGCTCAAAGCGACCTTCCGGGCCTTCACGCAGATGGTCTGGCTGCTGTGTGGGATAATCGGGCTTATTTGGGGTTTGGCTATAATCAGCGCGGGGAAAACCTCCACTATACTTCAATCACCAAGAATTTTCGGCGCTTCCAACCAAACGGTAGCTCTGGGCAAGGAGATTGGCAATCGCTGGCTTCTTTTTCCGGAGATATCCCGCCCGCCAATTCAGTCAGTTTTGTGATACGGGATACAGTTTTTGTGCTGTTTGGTAGTTTTTACCTGAATAACATACCCGGTACCCAGGGAGAACTCTGGAAATACTTCCCCAAAACAGATCAATGGCAATATGCCGACCCGCAACCACCTGACAGTTTGGTTAGAGGGCGGGCGGGAGCGATCGCATTTGTGCTTCATGACAAGGCTTATGTAGGTACGGGCCGCTTGTATCCGACCCCCAGCCAGCCTACAGAAATCAACGATATCCTGGAATTTGACCCTTCAACGGGTATCTGGCGAAAAATGGAGTCGTTGCCTGCACAATACAATGGGACCATTTACCCCGATTGGGGCAGGTGGGAGGCGACGGCTTTTTCACTCGACAACTATGGATATGTAGGTGGCGGGATGCACGAAGGCAATACAGGACTGCGCGACTTTTGGCGGTTTAGCCCGCCTACTATTTCTTTTCCGGCGGGCCGATGGGAACTGATCACAGGTGGTTTGCCGGGCGTGACTCGATGGAGGGCGGTATCTTTTTCTATCAACAACCGGGGTTTCTACGGGCTGGGATATCACTTGCCCGATTCCAATGACCCTGGGGGCCAAATCGGTTATTATCTGGACGACTTTTGGGAATACTCGCCCGCTACGGGCTGGCAAAGCAGAGAAAAATATCAGGGAGGGCGGCGGTCACGGGCACTTGCTTTCGCTATCGGGGTCAGTGGTTTTGTCGGCGGGGGAGAAACAACGGAATTAGACTCTACCCAAACATTTATTCTGGAATACCTGAAGTTCGATTTTTGGAAATATATCCCGTTGAAAAAATGATTTTATGAAAAAACATTGCCTCCCTATCCTGCTTGGCCTATTTTGGATTGTTTATTGCCCGGCCCAGAACCTCTACCCCCTCGACACCGCCACCGACAGCTTCCACATCCGCGTAGTGGCCGCTCAAAACCGCCTCGCCCTCGAATGGCTCGATCGCGCCGCCAATGGTGCCCGCAAACGCGATTTCATGACCGTCACCGACATCCGGCTCGACGATGCCGATCTCGTGCTGACCTATGCACCGGAAAAAGTGAAAAAATATTTTTTACTGTCTGTCGGAATCAGCCTGCGCACCGATGAGGGCGGGGAGATATTCGAACCAAAAGCCAATGAGACCGTCGAATCCGATGCGCCTGGCGGCAAACAAATTACCCTGCTCGATGGCACCGAGCGCACCCTCGAACTGGGCCGTACCTACACGCTGTACGTCCGCAAAAGCCTGCTCGGCCCGGTGGCTTGCGACAAGCCCCGGCCTGTTTTTACGGTCGCCAAACAACTTCCTTATTATGGAGTAGCCGTAGTCGGCGGGGTATTCATGGGTTTTGCTGCGCTGTACGCCACTCAAAGTACCGATGCCAACGACAATTATACGCGGCTTTGGAAAGAAGGTGAACCAGGCGGACAGGACAGCGAAGCCGCGCGTTTTCTAACCAAAGCCCAGGATAAAAAAAAGGCCGCCCGAATTTGTGGCTGGACAGGTGCCGCCATCCTGGCTGCCGATGCTTTTTTTTACGGAAAAAAGTGGTTTCGCTTCCGCGAAAAACAAAGAATCTACGACAAATTTTGCGGGAAAAAACCAGCAGAACTGGGTATTGTGCCAAATGGACTGGGGGTGGGACTGGCGTATAAGTTTTAACGTACCTATTCTGTACACCGGAATGCTATTCCGGCTTTTTCAGTCAACAAACCTGTAGTGGTTGATAAAGGTTGATAAGAGTTTATGAAAAGGTTGATCAACAACCTGCCATGCTACCGCCAACTGGTTCGTACCACTACCCACTAACCTTCTGCCTGATATGCTTCGCTTTGTCTGCATTGCTGCCTTTTTCTGCTGTATCGCTTCCTTTGCCACCGCCCAAACGCCCTGCGACAAAGTGCGCGAGGACGGCAAACGTTTCCTGCGTCAAAGAAAATACGACGATGCGCTCAACCAGTTCTGGGCAGCACTGGTCACCTGCCAGGGGCAACCCAACAGCGAGAACATTAGCGACCTGATCAAGCAAGCGCAGGAAGCTTATATCAGCGACTTGGAAGGTCTGGTCAAACGCGAGCAAAAGGCGCGCGACGAAGCCCTTGTGGCTAAGTCACAGGCCGAGAATGCCAAGCAACTGGAAGAAGAGGCCCGTAAATTGGCGGAAGCCAATGCCCAACGCGCCCTCGAACAAGGCATTAAAGCCGAGTCCCGACGACTCGCATTGCTGGCCGACAATGTGCGCTCCAAAGGTCAACAATCCGACGCATTGTTGCTGGCCTTCCTCGCACTGAAACTTTCGGGTGATCCTACGGCGCAGGCGCCGCTGATGCGGGCATTTGGCGAGGCCGTGCGCGACTCGTTTTCGAAAGTAGTTTTTGACGGAAAAATAGCCATTGAAAATATCCAATGCAGCCCCAATGGGCATCAATTGCTCGTGAAGCAAACCGATCAGTCACTGCACCTGGTGAATCTCGGTGCCCGAACAAATATTGCTATTGCACTGCCCGGCAAATCTCCTGTTTATGCAACATGGTCGAATCAGGGCAAATTCATTGCCACCTGGTCAAACGACCATTTAGCCCGTCTATGGAACGCCGATGGGACTGCTGTGGCCACACTCACAGGGCATACAGAAGCGGTGCGTTTTATTACTTTTTCGCCTGACGATCAAGTATTGGTGACTTGTGCCCGCGACAACACCGCCCGGCTCTGGAGCCCTACAGGCGGCCTGCTGGCCATCCTGGCGGGGCACACGGGCAATGTGTATGAAGCGGCTTTTTCGCAATCCGGCAAGTATATACTCACCCGCTCGTCTGATGGAACGGCCCGCGTGTGGGACCGGCAAGGGCAATCCTTGAGTACCATCGGTTCTCCCGATCAATACCTCTTCGATGCCAAACCCGGCCCCAGCGACGAGCTCTTCATCACAGCCGAAGCCGACGGTTCGGTGCGTTGCTGGAATGCCGACGGCAAACTCTTCCGGGTATTGACCACCCATCAAGGGGCGGCCCGCGAAGTATTGATTGCACCAAAGGGTGAAAATGTGATGAGCCGGGGCACCGACCAAACCGTGCGGTTTGGCGCTGCACAAGTAGAGCAGATGCATCCGGCAGGTCGTGCCCTGCGCCACACAACCGCTATCAGTGGCTTTGTACTCAACTCCGACAAAACCCGCCTGCTCACCTGGAGTGACGACTTTTCGGTGCGGAGCTGGGAAGTAGTATCCGGTCAATTGTTGCAAACATTTACAGGTCATAAAGGGAAAATACTGGCTGCCGCCTTTTGTCCCGAATCACAACTCGTGCTGACCTCTGCCAAAGACGGTCTTGCCAAATTGTGGGACGGGAGCGGCAATCTGCTCACCGAGTGGATCATCAATCCGGACCATCCTCTACCCGCGCAGTTTGTCTCTGATGGTCGGCACATTGTAGTGGCCGACCCAACCAACCACAATGTGTCTTTGTCGCCGCTTCCGCAAGATATATTTCAGAAAATGGAAGTCGCTACGGATTTGAACGGCTCGCAGGTGCTACAGTTGGCCAGAAAGTATAATGTGCAGTTTTTGAATGAGATACATCAATGAAAAATGGGCCGTTTGTTTTATAAAATGCAATCGGCATTCCTTTAGTTTGCTCGAACCTTGAAGTTTCCTATGAGCACCGTCCATTTTCAAAACCTGCCCGAACACCTCTGTCACCATCTCTCGAAAGCACAGTACAACATCCAGGCAGCAGTTTGTTGGTTTTCGCACCGCGATGTGTTCCAGGTGCTCCTGAACCGCCTCGGCGCTCAGGTGCGGGTAGAATTGCTGCTGGAATATGATAATCAGAATATTCGGGATGACGGCCTTGATTTTCAGCGATTTATCCGGGCAGGCGGGCAGCTCTGGGCTTGTCGGGAAGCCTGGCTGATGCACCATAAATTTGTACTTGTAGATGGCCGGATCTTGCTCACAGGCTCTTTCAACTGGACGTATAATTCCAATGCCGAAAATCTGTTGACCACCGATGATGTGGTGATCACCCATTCTTTTCAGGAAGAATTTGAACGCCAGAAATGTCTCGCTCAACGTATATATCAAGTTCGGCGCTCTGAGGTAAAAGGATTTGCCGCTTTCCCGCTGTTTGAAAACACGCGTTTTCAATTGCCCGAATTGCGCAAAAGGGTGAGCGGCGGTGCAGGCGTCTGGCTGGTTCGATTGGATAAACTTAAAACCGATCCGACGACCGTTTTTGATGAAAAATGCCTTCCGTTTGATGCTGCAAATCTGCTAGCGCCTTTTTGGATATCCTATCGGATGTGGGATGATGCTCTTTTTGAGGAGGAAGTGGGCCGGCTGACAACCGGGCTGCCCAACCGCCTGCTGCATGATCTGCGCCGCTGGACCCGGCGAATGAAAATTGGCGACCTGGTTTTTGCAATTGAAAAAGATCCTTCCCTGCGCTCCAATGCTCCTGTTCTTACTGCTATCGGCATCATACAGTCGCACCCGCAGCCATTTGCGGGCGAAGGCTTTTCGTCGTTTCGAGCCGTGCAATGGCTGGAAAACATGGAAGGAATGTCCTACCCGATGCGGGAAAAAATCTCCGGCCAGCCAGTGGCAGCCTATCGTGGGGCGGCACTGCGCGTGTTACAAGAAGTGTTTGGAAGTTAGAAGCCTGGCATCCAATTATTGTACGACGGTCACCGAACCTTTTAATATCACCCGTTGCCCGGACTGTAACATTTTTGAATTTGGCCGTCCATTATGAACCGCTCCATACCCAATCGCATGGAGCAGTTCATAACGAATTGAATCCCTTAATTCACCCCCAACTTCGCCTTCACCAACTTGGTCACATCCAGTGACTCGTCGGCATAAACAATCACTTGGGTGCTGCTGTCGAATACATAGGTAAACTTGTTCTCGATGGCCACTTCCTGCATCATCTTGTTCACTTTGTCGAGGATCGGTTTAAAGAGGTCTTCGCGCTTTTGACCCAGTTTGGTATAAACCTCCTGTTCATAAGCTTTGATTTTTTCTTCTTCCTCGGCGAGTTTAGCAGATTGTACATCATAATCTTTCGGAGCGATCGTGCCGATTTCCTTTTTGCGTTCCAGTTCGGCAGATTTATCCTGAAGTGATTTGACCATCTCCTGGCCCCGTTTGGTGAGTTGGGTCTGAAAATCTTTCAGATCACTGTCAGCGGCTTTTACTTCAGGCAGTTCGGAGAGCAGGACTGAAGAATTGCAGTAACCGAATTTTTGGGCATTTCCTGCCGTCGCCAGCAAAGCAATGAAAGCGAAAGAGAGGATCAGTGTTTTGTTCATGGTATACGAATGTGTTGATTTGTAGATGTGTGGATAGGGCATATTGTAGCCATAATAAACGAATTTGTTGCAGGACATCACATCCTGCAACAAATTCAAGGTGCCATCTTTAACCCTTTTTCAGGATGTTTTTGATGTCTTCTGTCTTGTCGTTTTTCTTGTCGGCATACAGCATTCCGGAAGAACTGCCCTTGTCGAATACGTACTCAAATCCTTTGTCTTCGGCGAACTTTTGGATGGCGGTGTACACCTTGTCCTGAATGGGCTTGACAAGTTCTTCGCGCTTTTTGAACAGCGAGCCTTCCGGCCCGAATTTCTGGCGCTGCATTTCCCGCACGTCTTTTTCCTTGGTCATAATTTCCTCTTCGCGGGTCTTCTTCATTTCCTCGCTGAGCAGTACCTGCTCCGCCTGGTATTTGCTGTACATGCCCTTCACCTTGTCTTGCTCCTGAGCGATCTCTTGTCGCCAGGCTGTAGCTACTTTGTCGAGCTGCTCCTGGGCTTTCTGATAATCGGGAAGGCTTTCAAGAATGGCCGTAACATCCACGTAGGCAATACGTTGTGCAGTAGCCAGTGTAGTGAGGAAAAGGGTTAAAAAGGCAATTGAAAAAACTTTTTTGATCATGGCTTTGCTTAGAATTAAGTTGCTAAGTTGCTGAATGGTTGGTTGTTAGTTGCAGTTGAACGAAGTTCCGAATTTCATTCAGAACGAAAAGTAAGTTCACGTAAAGGTGGTCTGTCAAAGTAGGTACTCCCACTGTTCCCCATTTCACGGCACCTTTTTCGGGTCAAAAGTAGGGCTTTCAACACAGATGCCACATTTTGACGTCGTCTAGTATGAGGCCGTTGCTTGGTGTATTCTAAATTTTTTTTTGTAAATGAAATTTAACTGATTCATTCTCAAAAACTTTTTGTGGTGAAAAACTAAAAATTCATGGGTGCTTTAACCCTCAATTAACCCCACTTTAATGCAATTTAACCTGAAGCACTACCTTCGCTGCCAATTCTCTGACCAGGTTCCGTTTGATTCTGTACAACCACCAACTTGTCCTGAATTCATTTAGGGATTGACCATCCTCTTAAAAATGCACCACATCAGTCCTGACCACCTTTCGCTCGACCATCTGAGTGAAATATTGACCCACCACCACCCAATTGCCCTTTCCAATGAATCCAGACAACTGATCCGACATTGCCGCGACTATTTAGAGCGTAAATTGACCGATTCCGACGAATTATTTTACGGCATTAATACGGGCTTCGGCTCGCTTTGTAACGTTCATATTTCTGACGAAGACATCGAACACCTCCAACACAACCTGGTGGTCAGCCATGCTGCGGGAATGGGCGACCTGGTGCCGCCGGAAGTGGTGCGCATCATGCTCCTGCTCAAAATCCAAAGCCTGTCTTACGGTCATTCCGCCGTGCGGGAAGAAGTGGTGCAACGGCTGATAGACTTCTACAATGCAGGCATTCTGCCAGTGGTCTACGAACTCGGTTCGCTCGGGGCCTCGGGCGATTTGGCGCCGCTGGCCCACTTGAGCCTGCCGCTCATCGGCCTCGGAGAAGTGTGGCACGAGGGCCGTCGGCAACGTGCCGATGTGGTGCTGGCTCTACAGGGCTGGCAGCCACTGGTTTTCAAGGCAAAAGAAGCACTCGCCTTGCTCAACGGCACCCAGTTTTCCGCCGCCTATGCCGTATGGTGCTTGCTCGAAGCCCGGCGAATGGCCGCACAGGCCGATCTGAACACGGCGGTCGGCTACGATGCGTTCAACTGCCGGCTGTCTCCGCTGGATGCGCATATTCACGCAGTGCGCCCCCATGCAGGACAGGTATTTGTGGCGAATAACCTGCTCAATCTCCTAAAAGACAGCGAGATATCGGCTACTGAAAAAGACAGCGTTCAAGATCCCTACGCTTTTCGCTGCGCCCCGCAAGTGCATGGCGCCAGCCGCGATGCGTTCGCGCATGTCGAGCAAATGGTCACGACCGAGATCAATTCAGTGACCGACAATCCCAATATCTTCCCGGATGCCGACCTCATTCTTTCTGGCGGTAATTTCCACGCCCAGCCCCTGGCACTCCCACTCGACTACCTGGCCATCGCACTCTCCGAATTGGGGAGTATCGCCGAGCGCCGCGTCTACCAACTCATCGGCGGGCAACGCGGATTGCCTCCGTTTCTGACCGACAACCCCGGCCTCCATTCCGGCATGATGATCGCGCAGTACACCGCCGCCGCCATCGTCAACCAGAATAAAACCCTCTGTACGCCTGCCTCCGTGGACAGTATCATCAGTTGCAACGGCCAGGAAGACCATGTGAGCATGGCTGCCAATGCAGCCACCAAGGCCCGGCGCGTCGTGCTCAACCTGGAACGTTTGCTGGCCATCGAATTTATGGTAACGATGCAGGCGCTGGACTATCGCAGGCCGCTTCGATCTTCGCAAGTTATTGAACATGTATACGAGCGCTATCGAAAAGTCGTCCCCAGACTGGCAGGCGACCGGGTATTGAGCACAGACATGGAACAAACCCTCGCATTTTTAAAATCAGAAGCGTCGTCAAATTGAAGATCGCTGAAACCTGTACATTTCAACATCACTCCATCGCCTGATTTACCATTTACATACCTATGATGAACCACTACGTCCTGCGCGCCGGCAACCTCGCCGACATGAAGATTCAAACATTCACTTTGCCGGAACCAGCGCCCGGGGAAGTGCAAATATCTGTCCGGGCTATTGGGCTGAATTTCGCTGACGTGTTTGCTATTTGGGGCCTTTACGGAGCGACGCCGAAAGGGGCCTTCACGCCCGGCCTCGAATATGCCGGTATCGTGGAAAGGGTAGGGGAGGGTGTCACCCACCTGCGCTCCGGCGACCGGGTCATGGGTGTAACGCGTTTCGGGGCCTACACCACCCATTTGAACATAGATGCCCGCTACGCATTGCCCCTGCCGGAAAATTGGGATTTCGAGACCGGCGCGGCTTACCCGGTACAAACTTTGACCGCCTATTATGCCATGCTTTACCTCGGCGCCTTGCAACGGGGACAAAACGTATTGATTCACAGCGCCGTAGGGGGAGTCGGATTACAGGCGTTGAAAATTGCCAGGGCTTATGGTTGCTTCACGATTGGTACGGTGGGCAGCGCTTCAAAAGTGAGTTTTGCGAAACAACTGGGCTACGACCAGGTGATTGTACGGAGCGATGATTTTGAGCAACAACTGAAAAATGCCCTCGAAGGCCGTCCGCTCGAACTCGTGCTCGACAGTGTAGGCGGCCGGTATTTTACCATTCCTTACCAAATGCTGGCGCCGATGGGCCGTGTGGTCGTGTTTGGCTCTGCCCGGTATGCCAGCCCCGGCGACCGTCCCAACAAACTTCGGATGCTCTACTACTGGCTCACCCGCCCGAAAATTGACCCGCAACAAATGCCCGAAACCAATCGCGCCGTGCTGGGATTCAACCTGATCTGGCTGTATGAACGGGCAACACTCATGCACCAACTTTTACAGGAACTGGAAGCGCTGCATCTTGCGCCGCCGCATGTCGGCCATGTTTTTTCTTTTGAACAACTGCCCGATGCGGTTCGGTTGTTTCAAACGGGGAAAACGGTGGGGAAAGTGGTGGTGACGGTTTGATTTCTACTAAAAAAAGCGTAACTATACAGCCAGTTTCACGCATACGTCTCTATTGAATTTGACCTCGGAGAGGTCGAATATTGGTAGAAAACCCCGTTAACCCATTGATTTTCGACCTCGGAGAGTAGGCTGTCCAAACCGAAAAAAAACTCTTGCACTTTTTGTAAAAGTATCTTTATCTTTCAAACTTAATTGGTTGATTCCCAAATAAGTACAATTTCGCACCTCCCAAAGAGATT
>Ga0209181_10002971_pt1 | contig 26982 bp, 16 predicted proteins | sample MAT05_FD_187208 | JGI IMG/M metagenome (GOLD analysis project Ga0209181, IMG submission 187208) | Freshwater microbial communities from Lake Fryxell liftoff mats and glacier meltwater in Antarctica - MAT-05 (SPAdes) (version 2) | ecosystem: Environmental > Aquatic > Freshwater > Ice > Liftoff...
TTTGATAATGAGTGGAGCCGCTCTTACCGGGGTACCCATATTTTTTAGAAAAAAATAAAAAAAGTTGTAAGTTATTGATAATCAATAATAAAAAAATGGGTGCTGAACCGTCAAAGTTCAACACCCATTTTTATTTCCACCCTCTCCTGCCTTACCTGAGCAAATGCACGGGCCCTTCCGTGATCACCTTTTTGGAATCGGTGCGAAGAAGCCTGAAGTAATAAGTGGCTTGCGGCAGGCCGCCGCCGTCCCAGGCTTTATAGGGTTTTTCATGGTACACCACCTCGCCCCAGCGATTGACAATCACTATTTCAGTGCGGTCGCGTGGCACGTAATATTGGTAACCTTCCAGCACTTTTACCGGGTCGAAGTGGTCGTTTTGACCGTCGGCGTTGGGGGTGATGAGATTGGGCAACAGAATTTTGATCTTTTTCGGATCGTCGGGCAGGGTGACCAGCACCGTGTCAAAATCCGATTGCTGAAATCCCTGCGTGAGCAACGCATCGCCCTGTGCCTCATGGGTGATGGCCACCTCGCCGATGCTCCAACTCAGGGAGCCGGTGGCGGATTCGGTGAGGCCTCCGGCGGGCGTGATGAGGGTGGTGGAGAGATACTGGGCGTGGAGAGAGATGCATAAAAGAAAGAGGGCTGGTAGGAGGAGGTATATTTTCATAGCAGTTTATTTGCCTGTTGACGTGGGTGATTTGGAGGGTTGAACCGCACTGAGCAATGTTTGTACTTGTGTTTGAAGGAGCGCCATCTGACTTTTTAGTTCGGTGAGTTCGTTCTTTTGCCCTTCGATGATCGCTTGTTGCTCCTGAACTGCTTTTACGAGTGGTACGGTAAACTCGGCATATCGCAAGCCATACAGGCTCTTGTCGTTCGCAGGCGCATCTACGCCGGAGAAGTCGTAGCCGATGGAGCGGGCGGCTTGCTCGACTTCCTGGGCGAGGAAGCCGGAGAATGTCATTTTTTCGATGTCGTATTTGCCTTCCCAGTTGGTGGTGTCAGTAATGCCGAGCAGGGCGTTTTGGCGACGGATGTCGTAATGGTAGGTGACGGGGCGGAGTTTTTGGATGAAGGTGAGGCCGGGGATGTTTTCGGTGATATCGGTTTTGACACGGGAGTCGGAGAGATTTGACCAACCGACTTGGCCACCAATGGAAGTCATTGATGTATTGCCAATAGAGACCCGATTCGAGGCTGTTGCAATTGTTGAATGGCCAATTGATATTGCATTTGTAAAGGATGAATCAAATAGGTCCGAAAATGCTCCTATGCAAATATTGCTTGATCCTGATATATTATTTGTTCCTGCAGATACTCCAAAGAAGCAATTATGATTTCCCGTTGTAGTGTTTTGCCCAGACCAACCCCCAATGAAGGCATTAGATTGTCCTGTCGTAGATTGAAGCCCAGAAGAAAAACCCAAAAAACTATTGCCCTCTCCTTCCGTATTAAATCGCCCTGCATTCCCGCCGATGAATATGTTGTTGACACCCGTGGTATTGTACTGTCCTGCCAGGTTGCCGAAGAAACTGTTCTGTAAGCCAGTTGTATTGCTTAATCCTGCTTCATTACCGAAGAAGCTGTTAAACCCTCCGCTTGTATTGGAAGCACCTGACCGCCAACCAAAAAAACTATTATAACCTCCATTTTCATTAAAACCTCCTGATTCATAACCAAAGAAGCTGTTGTTAAATCCGGTTGTGTTAGAGTATCCGGCATTGTTGCCAAAATATGATTGGCCTTCTGCATTGTTGTTTTTTCCAGCATTTTCCCCAAAAAAACAATTGAAACTCGCGGTTTCATTTTTTTCTCCACTTCCACTACCAAAAAAACAGTTTGAAGCACCTGTAGTATTGGTTATACCAGCCCAGTTGCCAAAAAAACTGTTGCCACTAGAGGTTGTGTTATGGTTTCCCGCTTGATCTCCGAAAAAACTGTTGCCTGCCCCTGTCGTGTTTAGAGCACCGGCCTCAAGTCCAAAAAAGCTGTTAAAACCACCTTCGGTATTAAATCGGCCTGCGCCGGTTCCAAAAAAGCAATTGTAAAAACCTGTCGTGTTCTCGGACCCGGCATAAGATCCAAAGAAACTGTTTGCATCACCTGTAGTGCTTTTAGGACCTGCCGCCTGTCCAAAAAAACAATTGTTATGACCGCTAGTATTTGAAGCACCTGCGTTGTTACCAATTGCCGTATTGCCGACTCCTGTCGTATTTGATAAAAGCGCGTTGGTCCCCACTGCCACCAATTCGATGCCTGATGAGTTACTAAAAAGTGCAGAGTGCCCGATAGCTATATTGTTGTTTCCTATGGTATTTGCACTCCCAGATCCATTTCCAAAAAAACAATTGTAGCTTCCTGTGATGTTCTTCAATCCAACATCGTGTCCAAAAAAGCTGTTTTCAAATCCTGTCGTGTTCGCAGCACCAGCTCTTTCTCCCACAAATGTGTTGGCATTAGCGGTGGTGTTGGAATAGCCTGCTCTATCACCAATAAAACAGTTCTCTCCTCCCGATGTGTTAGATACTCCAGATTCGCTGCCCAAAAAACAGTTATAAAAGCCGGTCGTATTAGAACGACCACTGAAGTCTCCAAAAAAACTGTTGCTCATTCCAGTCGTGGTGTTGATTCCCGTGTTGTAGCCGAAGAAACTATTGCTTTCTCCTGTTATGTTAACATTTCCCGCACGATTTCCGAAAAAACTGTTTCGCTGTCCAGCATTTACCAAACCAGCGCCAAAACCCACGACTGTATTTGAGTTGTCAGTTGCTGAAAGCGAAAGCCGTCCTTGATTATCCAGGCGCATACGCTCTTCTCCATTCACTTTAAATAGAACTGGTCGGTCATCAGTTGTCCCAATGAAATTTAGACTAGTATCAGTGCCAGCATTCCCATTTAGGCTCCACCCTACTGCCGCGGCAAGGGTAGCAGGCTCCCAGCGGCTGTTGGCAACACTGTATCGTAGCACCTGCTCATCGGTAGGCGCTATTGTAGCTACAACTCTCCCCTGGATTTTTGCCACCGTTGGATTGGGGTATGTCTCACTCAGATCGCCACCCGCTGCACCGCTTGGCGGCAGGGTCGTCGGAATCACTCCAGCGGCCAGGTCTGCTACAGTGATAGAGTTGTTGGCGACTTCGTTCGTGCCTACAGCATTCGCTCCAATTTGCAAATTGTTGTAAACACCGCTCACATCGCCGTTGAAATTGGTAGTATTCGTCAAATCGTCGGCTGCGTTGGTATCACCCGTATTGGTCAGCGTGTAGCCGAGGGTGGCGTTGCCAGTGATGTTCAGGCCAGGCGTAGTGACGGCTACGGTAGTGGAAGTGCCGCCAGCGTTATCATTTTGCGGCAGCCAGGTTGTGCCGTTCCATTTCAATACCTGCCCTGTTATTGCGCCTTGCTGTGCAATTTTCGCTCCCGTCACTGCGGCGCTGGCGAGTTCGTTCGCTCCTACAGCATTGGCCCCAATTTGTAGGTTGTTAAAATTACCACTAACGTCGCCGCTGAAATTGGTCGTGTTCGTCAGATCATCGGCAGCGTTGGTGTCGCCTGCGCTGTTGATGGTAAAATTGGGAATACTTCCGGTGATCGTGATACCGAGGCCAGCAGCGTAGTTATTGCCTCCACCCACGCCTGTCTCATCAGCTGCAGCTACCCAAGCCGTCCCATTCCACTTCAACACCTGTCCACTCACACTCCCCGGCACCAGCCGCACAGGGCTTCCAGCCGACCCGTCGCCTACAATCGGCGCAGCAGTAGCCGCATTGCCAGCCCCCACTGTATTCAGGTCATTGTCCGGTATCCAGGCGGTCCCATTCCATTTCAACACCTGCCCGTTTTGCGGCGCAGCACTTGATACAGCGCGGCCTTTTATCCGATCTACCGATAAAGCGGAGAACGTGCCCGACACGTCGCCCCCGGCGGTGGATGTCTTCGTCAGGTCGTCGGTCGGGTCGGTATCGCCTGTGTTGGCCAGGGTATAGCCGTTGGCCGGGCTGCCAGAGATGTTGAGGCCGGGCGGGGTAATCGCCACCGTGGTCTGCCCACCTCCCGTGCCAGGCAGCGTCACTTCGTTGCCACCGGAGATACCGAGTTGGCTGCCGTTGAGGGTGAGTTGCTGCCGCTCGTTGACCACCTCGTCCGCCATGAGTGCGTAAGGCACCGACACGATGGGCACAGCAGCGGTCTCGATGGCGATGGCTCCACCAATCTTAACCTGGAGTGAATACCCGCCCATCGTCCAGTCAATGGCTTGAAAATCAGTTGGGTCCCCTTCTCCCACGCGCAGAGTGAACAATCCAGTGGTCGTGGTCGTGTGATCCGTTTTTTCGGAATACACCTCGGTTCCATTTCGGAGGATGCTGGCGGTTACGGTGACCTGTCCTTTGCTGACAGGCTTACCGTCGGCATCGCGGGCGATGGCTTGATAGTTGAAGGATTGGGGAACCTGGGCGAAGGCGGCGGTGGCGGCGCAGAGCACGAGCAGCAGGAGAAAAATTTGCTTCATTGAGTTGGATGTTGTGAAATAAGGAATGCCCCAACTTGCCGGACGCTTATGCGGACAATAAGTTGGGGGTTAAAATCAACAGAATCAAAAATTTTCAAAAAAATCGTCCCAAACATAGCACTTCCCTGCCAAACAGCCCTCCTTCAAGCCTTGTTTTTTTAAAAGATATCAAAGGCGCGTCCGCCGCCCCATTTCCGCCCACATTTCCTCCATCGTCCGGGCGATTTCCACCGTGAATGGTTGTTGCCACGTAGCTGTTGCAGGGTCTACGGTCAGGCGGATAAACACGGGTTCCAATGCCTGCATCGTACCAACTGTCGTCTGCACTGCTTCAGGCAACACCACAAAACAAGTCACGGAGTCCAGTGTACAATCCACCACAAGGCGGCCTTTCGCGCGGGCACCTGCGGCGATGTAAAGTTGCCCAGCGCGGAATACATCGGCTTGTACCGTGAAAAACACCCGACTGTCAGCCCATGCGGAAGGAGCAGGAATCCCCGCCAAGGAAAGCGATACCGTCGCAACGGGAGAGAGCAGTATATTCGTAGAATCCGAGGGTATGCCGGCAAGGGCGAGGTGGGCAAAGAGCAGGCAGAAAGAAAGCACAGAGGTAGAAAGGCGGCACATGGCGGGGAGCGGTTAAAAGTGAGCAGGGAGAAGTGAGCAGGGAGAAGTTCTTGGTTGTTAGTTGTCAGTACCAACAACTGATAACTAACAACTGACAACTACACTAGAAATTGATATTGGTGTTGTTCATGACGGTTCCGGTGATCATTTGACCGGGTTCCACTACCACACTTTCCCGGGAAAAGCGACCTTTGTAGGTCTGTTCGGCGCCGTTGAGACTGATTTGTTGGCCGTCCACTGCTTGGGCGCAAGTGACTTCGAAAGTGATTTCTTCCGGCAGGTTATAGGTAGCAGGGGTGATGGATTTCACTTTGCCGATTGCGATGGATCCGGTGGCAATCACGGTATGTCCATCCACCACTACATTGGTGCGTACTGTGAACATCAAAACCTTGCCTACCGTGACGGCATCCGAACTGATCTTTTCAGTGGTTTCGAGCATCACCAATGTGCCGGCAGGGAGTGTTTTACAGCTGTTTCCTTTTGGAAAAGGACCGTTGGCAGCGTGAGCGGACGTGGTGCAGAAGAAAGTGATCAGGGTGGCGAGGGTGAAAAGTATATTTTTCATGACACGAGGAAGTTTGATTGTTATGAACCTGTTTTGCTCATTGGTGGAGCCGGGAGCATTCTGGTACCCATTTTTTTGCAGGTATTTTTTTATTGATATTTTTGTGCGGAAATGGGTATCATACGCTCCCTTTTTCCACTCATATTACCTCCTTCATTTTTCCAAACTATGCATAGATATTTATACGGCTTGCTTTTGTTTCTTTTTCTGGTGTTTGTGGCCGAACCTGCCCGCAGCACGTTCATGCATCCCGATGTGCATCATCGTCCGGTTCAATCTGAGAAGGCGTCGCGTACCCATAATGACCCCATCCTGCTGCCGGAGGGGACCATCATTACCCTGGAGTTGTATGAGACGGTGTCTTCCAAAAATCGCCGCGCTGGTGATCTGGTGGAAATGGGCGTGTATAAAGCGTATATGGTGGGAGATAAAACCCTGATCAAGGAAGATGCTTATGCGGAGGGGAAAGTAGTGCTGGCACAAAGGCGTGGTGTCTTTGGGCGGCCGGGGCGGATTGTTGTAGCAGCAATCATGGTTCATGCTGTTGACAATCAGCAAATAACACTGATTGGGCGTCAAATAGACCCACCCGGCGACAACCGGCGGATGCTGGCCTGGGGAGGCAGCGTATTGCTTACTTTGGTCGCGGCCATCGCATTGGTGGCGACAGGCTCCAACCCTGCCATTGCTTTGCCGCTGCTCTTGTTTGGCCTGCTTGTTAGCGGAAAAGAAGTGGAGATTCCAGCCAAAACGAAGGTACAGGCTGTCGTGAAGTACGACACAATGATTCAACCCTAAACCAACTGAACGTCGGGCGAATCCACTCGACGCAACATTGCAACCGCACCTCACCATGAGACACTTTTTACTTCTTACACTCTTCGTTTTCGTCTGCTTTGCCGGACTTGCTCAAGCCAAGTACGACTTGAAGGTGGAGTGGGACAACATGTACGCACACCAATACCCCGAAGTGATGCACGACTTCGTCATGCTGGATGACGGGCGAGTGGCCGTCGTAGGGGAAGTTAATATGCCCGGACAAAAAAAGGACGGCTTCTTCGCTTTGTTTGAGGCAGGGACTTTTCGCCGGATTATGCACAAAACGTTCGGCCAATTCCGGGAAGATGTACTCACAGGTCTTGCTTATGCCGGCGATCAGACTTTCTACCTGGCTGGATATACGGATACGGACAACAAAGGGCGCCAGGGGTGGGTCATTCGGATTGATGCGGAAACCGGAGAAGTTTTGTTCGACAAGCAATTCGGTGACGAGAAGGACGATCAGTTCGACAAAATCGTGTGGCTGCCGGAAGCCGGACATGGCATTTTGGCTGGGCGCAGCGGCTCCTTGCCTTCCGGTTACTTATGGACGGCGATAGCGGATGGAGATGAGGTCACTATTTTGAAAAACAACATTGGGGATGGGATTGTAGGCGAACTGGTTGGAATGGAGAAAGGCCCCAACTGTGTATGGCTGAGCGGTTACACTCAACGGGTGAAAAACTATACCCGCAGCGGCGATGTGTGGGTATTCAAACTGAATACAGAGGGCATCCTGGCTGAATCTCCCCAGATCATCCGCGCGAGTGCCGGGCAGGAACTCTTTGGCATGACCGGTACGATGGATGGCGAACTGTATCTGGCTGGCAAAGTCGGCAATGCCAATGGCGACAGCGATGTGTGGCTGGCGGAGGTGCGTCCGGGACAACGGGAAGCGCATACGCTTACCTTCGGCTCCGATATTCAGGACTGTGCCACATCGCTTTTCCGGACGCCAGGGCATTCCAAATGGCTGGTCGTGCGCAAAACTGAATCCCGTGAATTGACGGTGCAGGTGTACAGCGATACCATTGACCAGAATTATGCAGCGTATGAGGTGACCCGCAACCAGGACTTTTACGTCAACCGCATCCTGTTGATCGGCCCCAATCTGTATCTGCTCGCTGGCACTTCCTACGTCGGGCGCTCCCGCACAGATGGATGTGTGCGCTTGCTGTGCCTTCGTGCGAACGAGAATTTGCGCCGGAAGGGAATCCCAGAAGTCCAGGAAACCAACATTCGATTTGATGACAACAACAACGGCAAATTAGCGCCCGGCGAACGCGGCACCTTGCGGTTTGGCCTGAAAAATACCAGCAAAGAAACCCCCATACTCAAAGGCAGCATTCAAGTCAAACTGGTAGCGGGGTTATCAGGCGCATCCGTCACCTTGTCGCCGCTCAACCTGGGCGAATTGCCGATCGGCGTAGAAAGGACATTCTCGGTTCCCGTAAAAGCAGACAAAACCCTGGAATCGGGTCAGATCACCCTGGAGTTCACGGTGGAAGCCAATGACCGCACTGTCCGCACTTTTCAGGGCGTCATTGTCGCGGAAAGAGAAGCGGCTGTCGCAGTGGTTGCTCCCCCGCAAGCAGATCTATCCGTTACCGAGCCGGATATGGCCGGCAGAGATTCGCGGATCATCATCGCTACCGAGGGGAAAGCCAACGTAACCGTGCGCGCTTTTTCGGGCAATCAAAACCTGAAATCCACAGACTTCAAAACGCGGGTAAACGGACAGGTGCGGCAAGACGACAAAAGCCCGGTGGACATGAAAATGCTGCTTACGCCCAGGCCCAACCGTTTCGAGTATATTTTTAAACAAGAACTGATGCTGAAAAACGGGCGCAATGTGGTTTATTTCGAACTCGAAGGAGAGCGGACCGACTCCATCGTTTTTGAATTTCAACCTGAAAAGCCCAACCTGCACCTTCTGGTAATTGGTGTGCCGCAAAAAGACCTGAATTATACGGTCAAAGATGCCCGCGATTTTGCGAAGGTGATGATCGGACAGCGAGGTGTGGGGTTTTTCAACGAAGTTTTTGTGGATACGCTCACAACAGCCGACAAAACGAAAGTAGACGAAATTGTCAAATCATTCGCCAGGCTGGAGCGGGAATTCCGGATCAACAAGCGCATCAAGCGGAATGATTACCTGGTGATTTTTATGTCTTCACATGGTATCGAACGGAAAAGTGATGCCACCTTCGGCTTTGTCGCTTCTAATTATGACCCCGACTACGAAGAACTTACCACAGTGAGCTATCAGCAGATGGTGGAAAAATACCTGAACCCAATCAACTGCAAAAAAATTATTTTCATTGATGCCTGTCACAGTGGCAAGGGTGGAGGCGCAGAAAAAGTAGAGGGCGCTAAGTCAGATCCCATGGACTTGCAACGCCTGGAAGAACGCATCAAAGCAGCCAATGCCGTCACCAACGGAGCGGCTACCTATTTTTCCTGCAAGGCAGACGAATCCTCTTACGAAGACCCTTCCTGGCAAAACGGGGCATTCACAAAAGCCATTCTGGAAGCCTTCTCGGGCCTGCCAGTCAAGTTGGCTAAAGATATTCCATTGATCACAGACACAGGCGCCGGTATTGCAGACCTGCCATTGATGTCCGAATCATTTGCCAACGACGGGTTGGTTGCCGTCGGTGAACTGGATGCCTTCTTGCAAAAACGAGTGCCTGATCTGGTCAAATTTAAAGGAGCCAAAGTGGAGCAAACCCCTCAATTCGAGATAAAAACCCCCATGTCCCGCGATATCACCCTTTTTCAAATTTTAAAATAACACCGCCTTTCCGATGATTCGCCTCCTTCCTTCCATCGCCATCTGCTGCATGTTGCTTTGCTGCGCAAAAAACAATCTGGTCGCTCAACAGACTTCATACAGTTCGTTTTATCGAGCCAACTGGCAGTCCGTCAACCCCGCTGCGATTGACCGCTCCTACTACCTCAAGCGTTACCACAACACCACCATCATCAATGCCGGTTCTCGCCTGCAATGGATCGGGCTGGAGGGTGCACCGGTCAATTATTTCGTGTCAGCCGAATATTGCCCGGAACTCGGCAACGGCGGCTCTAACAACAAGTTTGGTTTCACAGCATACGGCGACAAAACCGACGCCATCAGCACTTATGGCCTTTACGGCAACTACTCCTACTTTTTCCCGCTGCCTTATAAAGACGGGCATATCCTTCATTTCGGGATTAGCCCGGGTTTGGTGGTGTACGGGGTGGATGTGACCAAACTCCGGGGACAAGACGGACAGCCGGTTACCAACGATCAGGTCGCCATGGACAACAAGCAGCGCATATTTGCTGATTTTGCTTTTGGCATGATGTACCGGATTCGGAAAGAATTTTACTTCGGGATTTCCGTGCCACAGACTTTTGGCCTCAATCTGAAAAAGCGAAGCGACAAAAATGTATTCCAGACGGACCGTTTGCAGCATATCAATTTGCAGGTAGGCGGCTTTATCAATCGGGGCGCCTTTGATTACGGGCTGGATGGTCCACCCATTGTTATTGAGCCATCCGCCATTGTTCGGATAGCCCCTGGGGTGACCTTCAATTCGCTGTTTCCTTCCGTTTTCAACATGGATGCCAACCTGCGCGTACACCTCCTGCGGCAAAGGGTTTATGGAGGAATCGGGGCCAGCACCAATGGCGTGCTCAGTGCCGAAGGCGGCTTCAATTGCAATATCGGCGATGGCGCAAAACTTCAATTGGGCATGGCCTACGGGATCCCCGTATTTTCAAAATACCTGCGCCTGGGGCATAGTGTGGAAGTCAATATGAGTTACTTTTTCCTGTAATAAAAGAACAGCGCGGCGGCAAATACGCCCATCGCTAGTGCCGACCAGCCGATCCATGTCAGCCAGTTTTTGGTGGAAGCCAAATCGGTCAGGGCCTCATCGTTGCCGATACCGATCAACCCTGCCCAGTAGTAGGGATGGGCATCCAGGCCCTGATGATGTTTCAAATAAGCCAATTTGGCTTGGGTGAGGGCGGTGCTTTTATCGCGTTTTTCCCATAAAAAACTAAAAAAAGACCGCATCAAAGAGGGCGTGTGCTGGTCGTCTACATTCCAGAGCGAGGCGACCAGGCTTTTGGCGCCGGCAAACTGGAAGGCGCGGGCAATGCTCAACATCCCTTCTCCGCGGTAAAGCCGTCCGGAGGCTGTTTGGCAGGCGCTTAATACAACCAAATCAGCAGGCAGGTGCAGGCCATAGAGGTCGGAGACGCGAAGCAAATCGTTAAAAGAGTTTGAAGTTTGAAGTTTGAAGTTTGAGGTTTGAAGTTCGGAGTTCGGAGTTTGAAGTTTGATCTCGCCTGAGGCGAGAGAAGTTTGGGCGGGCGTGAATGCAACGAAAGACGCCAGCGGTTCCTGGTCATTCGTGACGCCATGGGTAGAAAGCAGCAAGACCCGGTATTGATCTGCTTCTGCCTGAAAATGCTGTTTGTTTGCTTCGGCATTTTTCCAAACAACCCCGTCTGTCAATAATCGCACAGAATCGGCTTCAGCCATATTGTGCCGGAGCGAGCGAAGTCCGTGTTGATTTCCGTCAAAATTCGGGGCAATGGCCAATAAAGGGAACGGGGCGCTGCTCCGAGGGCGGTGGCATAAGTTGAGCCAGGCCGCTGCTGAATGTGCATATCCGATCTGATGTTTTTCCAGCCAAAAATGGTGGCGGTGAAATCGATGCGCCGCCGGCTCGGCTGCGGTGACCAAGGCTTCGAAAGGCAGCAGACAAAGCAGTCCATCCGGCACGATTAGTACAGAAGGACCTAAAAATGCCTCTACAGGTGCAACCAGACTTCGATAAAGCGTTTCGCCATCCGCACACATTTCAGCAAAAACCTGCTTCCGCAAATCGTCCTGCACGGCGTATGGATTCGTAGAACAATGTTGAAAGAAACGCCACACCCTTTGTTCCTCCGTTTTTGGGAAGGCTAATTCGATGGCGATAAAAGTGTCCGAACGAATGACAAAAGCCCAGGCTTTTTCCTGGCTCCACTGGTAGGTCAGCAGCGACTGATCCGGACGCAAGCGGTGCCGCACGGCCGCCACATCGGGTAAATCCGGCGCATACAGCAGTTTGAACTGAGCCGGATATTGCCGCGCCAATGTCAGCCTGAATTGATACCCCGCTTCGGTCAGGTACCGGATGCTGTCGTCCAGGGCTAAAAAGGTCGAATTGGTGTGATCTTCTCCGGTGCTGCGCAATTGCTGAAAGTAGGCCAGGCGGCGGCTTCGGCTTCGTTCTTCGTTCAGTAAAGACACGGGAAGCCCAAAATCAGATTCCCTGTTAGATTGCCAACTGAGTTGTTGTAAAAAGTTGATCTTGAAATCTTCCGAAAACTGCCACGCCGTTTGAGTCTGCCCCAATGCCAAGGCGGCTTCCACGGCCATATCAAAGGGCGTATCAAATGCCTCCTGCAATTCAATGGCGGAGCGATCGGTGCGCAGGTTGGATTTGAGGGCCTCCAAAGCCGCGATCGCGTCGCGCGCCAAAGCGAGCGTTTTTTCCCAATCAGCACTTTGTTTGCTTTCCCGGCTCCGGTTCAGCCAGAGCTGCCCGATCGCAGTGCGCACCTGAACGGATTCATAGGGAAAGAACACGGCAATGCGAGGGCCCGACGGGCTGACGATGGACTGTGCCCCATGATAAGCAGTCAGCGCAGCATCCCATTGTTGCTGATGGGCGTACCAATCACCTTTGTGCAGCCAGACTGCAAATTGCAGCCCCAATGGCCCGTTGGGAGCCAGGGAGGCAGCCAAATCCCACGCTTGCAGGGTGGCGGGAAGGTCATTTTGTTCAAAATAAACCAGTCCGATCTTGTCGTAACAAGCTGCCAGATCCGCTGCGCTTTGAGGCAGATTGAGGTACAGGTCGAGTGCTTTTTGAAAGTAAAACAGGGACTCTTTGTATGCATGACCATCCAGGTATGCACTGCCGAGGTTCATACAAACTCCCGCTGCGGCGCGGCGGTTCACCCCGGTCGGTGGAACCTGGAGGTAGAGGTTGTATACCACCAGGAATGAATCAATGGCTTCATGCGAACGATCGCGGTAGCGCAACACAAGTGCGAAGGAGTTGGCTGCGGCGGCCTGGTCTGCGGGCGCGTTTGAAAGGCTGGCCCGCGCAGACCGCAGGCTCATTTCCGCCGCTGCGAAATCACCCAGATCGAACTGACAATTGCCGAGGTTGAGCAGGCAGCGTCCGCGCAGGCTGGCGCCCGACGGACTGAGGCTGGATTCACAACGGAGCAGCGCCTTTTGCAGCCATTCAATGGCCTCTGCGGGGCGACCCATAGCGGCACAGGCATTGCCGAGGTTGTTCAGGAGGAGAATATAGGTTTCGTGGTGTTGATCGAGCGTGTCGAGCGGGAGTTGGAGCGCACGTCGAAGCAGGGCAGCCGCCGAATCAAAGTGCAACTGATTGGCTTGTAAATCAGCCAGCGCCAGGAAGCGAATGGCCAGATCAGCGCTTTGAGGACCGCTGATGCGGGTTTCGATGTCCAATGCCTGGCGAAAATAACGCTCCGCCTCCGCGTATCTGGTCAGGTCTGCGCAGCATTGCCCCAGGCTGTTGTAGGTGCTCAATAGTTTGGAAGGGTCGCTTTTAAAGAACCGTTCTTTCAGATCGGCCGCTTTTTTCAACACCTGAAAGGCTTCACTGGTACGACCGAGGTCCAGCAGACAGTTGCCGATATTCTGAAAACTACCCGCCAGTTCGGGATGGCCGGCTCCGTACAAATTGCGCCGGATCCGCAACGCTTCCCGGTGCAGCACCAGGCTTTTTTCCGCATTTCCCTGCTGCCGTAAAGCATTGGCTTGCAGCGAGATGGTGAGCGCCTGGAGTCGGGTCCCGGCTTTTGCAGGCCAAACGTTCAGCAACCCGGCGCAACTGTCCGCCACTGCGGCTGTCTGGCCTTGTCGCAGCAGTTCGCGCCAAGATTCTATACGTGTTTCGGTGGCAGTCGCCCCGGAGGCAGCGGATTGCCCGTTTAGCCGGCCGCAAATAGCCAAAAAGAACAAAAAAGCCCCAAAGCATGGTTTTATGCCCATTGGAAAACAGGAGAGGTACTACTTTTACGAATCAATTTTATAAAGCGAAAAAAATTTTCTGAAAAACGGGTACCCAAACCCGCCTATCTCCACTCATTTATGAAAGTCGTAGCAATGTCCCCCGACAACCTGAAAACCGACTTGTTGAGCACCGACCCCAATCGCCGAAACCGTGCGTTTGCTACACTTTACAAAAGTCCGGTGGTAAACGGTAAAATCCGGGACTGGGCAAAGATGTACAATCTGCGCGATAAAGAACCGGATGATGTACTGCAAGAGGCCATTATCCTGCTTGACGAGCTGTTGCGCAGCGGGCGGTTCCGCGCTGAAAGCCGGGTAGAAACTTTCCTGCTCGGCATCTGCAAAAACCTGATGCGCGATGGATTGAAAAAGGTAAACCGTATCGTGCTGCACGATACCATTCCAGATTCAGCCCTGTATTCCGCCGACGAACTGGCCGACTATATGGTCCTTTCGGAACTGAGTGCGGCTGAACAAAATCGAGATGTTGTACTCCATGAAACCATGAAAAAACTGACCGATAAATGCCAGGAGGCCTTGAGGCTCTACTATTTTGAACAAAAAACCATGCAACAGGTAGCGGACGAGCGCCAACTCTCCAGTGCCGACCAGGCCAAAAAAGCGGTGTTCCGCTGCCGCCAATCCCTGAAAGAATTGATTGGCAATGACCCGAGGTTTCAATTTTAAAGGGCAAGGGGCAACAACTAATAACTGACAACTAATAACCGACAACTAACAACCAACAACCGACCACTACCATGGCAAACAACACCAATTTCGACCGCATAGAGGCTTTTTTGTTCGGCCAAACCACCACCGAAGAAACCCAAAACCTGGAGCAACAAGCGGCACAGGATGCTACGCTGGCCGCCGAGATTCGCCGGCAAGAACTCGAACACCGTGCCATGGAATTGCTGGTGCGGGACGATCTGCGCTCCCAAATGGCCGCCTGGAAAATGGAAAAGGCCATCGAACAGCCCGCCACTCCGGTGGTTCAACTGAAGGCCTCCCGCAGTCTGTTCTACCGAATTGCAGCGGCGGCGACGGTGACATTGGTGCTGGGATTTTTTGCCCGGGGACTCTTCTTCGGCAACAGCGCGGAGAGCCTGGCCCTGCACTCATTGGAAGAAAGCGGTGTGGGCGCCCGGAGTAGCGCAGCGGCTACGGCATTGGACCCGGTGTATGCTGCGATGGAACGGCAGGACTATCGCACCGCGATTGATCAACTCAATAACATTGCTTTATCAGACAACAACCGCCAAACAGCCGCCCTTTTACGTGCTGAATGTCATCTCCGGCTAAAAGAATATGGGGCTGCCGTGGCTGCCTTGAATCAAATGCTCCGCTCCAATCCTTCCGACGACCTGCGTGAAAAAGCCGAATGGCTGTTGCTGGTGACTTACGTCGCCGATGGACAACATCATACGGAAGCGGATGCGTTGTTTGGGCGGATCTTGGGGGATGAGGGGCACCCGTTTCGGGAAAGTGCGCGGAAGTTGCAGGAGGGGGTTGGTAAATAGCGGAGACCGGTCAAGCGCTTATTGCCGCCACGTCTAAAAAAACATCGTGCAAGTGGGTGAAATCCTTGTCGGTGGTGAGTAAGGAAGCGCCTAAAACATGAGCGGTAGCGGCAATCCAGAGATCGTTTTTGCCCATATTGCGAGCAGTGGTGCCGAGCGGATTGCCGGGCAATTTACCTTGACTGAAGGCGTCAATATCAGCGTAAGCACGTATGACATCATCCGTATTGATGTCGGTGATAATAAATTCGGAGAGTAGCGCATCCAGTGCTGCCAAACGTTTGGAAGACCACTGATTTTGAAGTGCAATGGAGCGTATTTCTCCAACTGTGATAACAGAAATCACAGGTCTGTTGCGCGGGTTGGCAGGGTCAAAATATTGCTCAACAAAGGTCTTGACCGATGTTTTTCGGATATAGTGCACCAGGATGTTGGTGTCAAAAAGATAGATCATGGGGTGAGTTGAGATAGAAGTAACTCAACAGGTTCCTGCACATCCATTTTATCAATGGTTCGGTTTAAACGATTGATATCCATGCCTTTGAAATTTTGTTCTTTGATCAAATCTTCTAAAACCAATTGGGGCCGCGTAGGCCGAATCATCTCCGGTGGAATGGTAGCCAACTCGGCGGCAGGTTGGGTTGTATTGGTCGCCTCATCAGCACTGGGAGTGCCCACGACAATCTTCCGTTCGTCCAGCACCTGCTGGAAACGGGATGTTGTCATACCCGCAAAACGGGCTGCATTTTGCAAGGAGTACAGCCCGCGCTGGTAAAGCGACACCGCCACATCCAGCATTAAATCCTGTCGGGAGTAGGCCGGGATACCCAGAACGGAATCAGGAATTTCAATTTCTAGTGTCATTCGTGTGAAGAAAAATATACAAAACAAAGTCAAAGATAAAGTCTCTACTCCAAAAGACCTATTTCGGATGGCTTGAAGATTTTTCTAACATTATATGCGTGGCTCCGACACCCGTCTGCGCAGGGTATCGTATGTTAGCTCTTGGTTTTATCTCCTCCAATTCTTTTGACCATGAAGCAATTTTGCCGCCTTGTTGTGATCCTGAACCACCTTTTTCATGCATGGAGATTTGACAACCTTTATAAAGTTGTCAAATCTGGCGGTGCGCATAAGGTAGGTATCCTCATGGGGCTACTTTTTACAATCGCTGATCTGTCATTTTCCCAGACCATCATCTGGGAAGAAAATTTTTCTGGAGCCAATGCCGGATGGAGTAAAAACTTTACAGACTGCGATGGAACAGGCTTTTGGGGTGTGAGAAATAACCGCTTTGAAGTAACGGACATGGAAGGTAGCCCTTGTTGTGATTTAGGAGGCGGGATCATTGGAGGTGGGAATAACAATATCTGGATGACAAACCCAATCAATATTGTTGGTCAATGTATCTCGATTTCGATTGAATATGGTTTTAGCGGCATCTTGGAATGCTCACCGAACGGACCGTTCTTTGCCTGTACGGGTACCCCGATTGTTGACAATGGGCACGACCAAATGGTCATGGAGTATAAGATCAATGCTGGGAACTGGACACAATTCAAGTATGTCTGTGGCGGTGCCAATGGAACGGCTACCGTGACTGGCCTGACGGGTAACACGTTGCAAATCCGTGTCCTACCCTCATGCAAGGGCATCTCAGAAACCTATTGGTTTGATAACGTGATGGTTACGGCATTGCCTGCTATCTCCATTTCTCAGTTCTCAACGCTCAATTTAACAGGCTCTTTTACCCTCTCCGGCGGCCTGCCCCAAACCAATGGCTCCACCTACGCTTCTGTCACCATGGCCCTGCAAGGCAGCCCCGGCGTGACGGCCACCCTCAGCACTATGCCTTTCACCCACAATGAAACGGTGTCCTTCACCTGCCCGCAAGCGGGGACGTATACGGTGGTGGCGGTGGATGCGGGGGGGTGTAGCAGGACGGGGACGGTGGTGGTGACGAGTGGTGGAGGCAACGGCAATGGCTCCGGCCTACCAGCGGGGGACTGCTGGACTTGGCAGAACCCGCTGCCGCAGGGGAACTCACTGAACGATGTTTTTTTTATTGACAATCAAACGGGGTGGACCGTGAGTTACGACGGCCTCATCTTAAAAACTACTGATGGGGGCACGAATTGGGTGAAACAAAACTCGAATAGTACTGCTACGCTTATTAAGGTCATATTTAATACCAGCCAAATCGGGTGGGCGATTGGTTATTCAAGTACAGGAGGTGTTGTACTAAAAACAGTAGACGGTGGGCAAAACTGGGTTGAACAAAAATTAGGCATGTTCATAACTTCCATCTTTTTCGTCAATAGCCAGATTGGGTATATATCTGGGAATAACGGTACAATTTTAAAATCGACAGATGGAGGTACCACATGGGTGCCCCAAAACTCTACTACGAATAACCGCCTTGAATCAATATATTTCATTGACGCACAGAAAGGATGGGCTGCTGGGTTCAATGGAACTATCCTGAAAACAATCGACGGTGGCCAAAACTGGTCCGCTGTAAATCTTAACACAACGACCTGGTTTCACGCTATCCATTTCATTGATAACCAAACCGGATGGATAGTAGGTGGCAATGGTAGTATAGGTCAAATATGGAAAACAGCCAATGGGGGCGCTAATTGGGCTCTGCAAACGCCCGGTATACCTTACTGGTTTAGAGAGATTCATTTTATGACAGCACAGACAGGTTGGGGTATCGCGTCCAGTATACTTTGGAAAACTACCGATGGTGGGGCAAACTGGACAAATGAAATTTCAAGTACCAATTATACCAGTTTTAAAGGTATGCATTTCGCGAATATCCAGACAGGTTGGGTCGTTGGCGAGGACGGCAGGATTTTAAAAACTACGAATGGTGGAGTAAACTGGAATTATTTTCCGGACCCTGGCTATTTCATTTCTGATATTAAATTTATTGACAATAAGACCGGTTGGGCTTTAGGTGCAAACGCTATTCTAAAAACAACGAATGCTGGAACAAATTGGAGTTCTCAATTCATTGGCTCTACAGGCAATAACATAACCGCCGGCACTTTTATTGACAACCAAACAGGTTGGGCTATAGGCAATGGCAGTAATGGTGGCTTTATATTGAAAACGTTGAACGGTGGTACGGATTGGACAACTCAAAGTTTTCCTTTATCCGATTATATTTTTGATATTCAATTTGTAGACAGCCAAACCGGATGGATTGTCGGTGGATACCAAAATGACAAGATTTGGAAGACTACAAACGGCGGCAGTACTTGGATGCCACAAAATTCTACAATTAGTACCAGCACAGGGCTAACCGCTTGTTACTTTTTAGACAATCAAATTGGATGGGCCGCAGGGGATGAAGGGAAAATCGTGAAAACTATTGATGGCGGAGCAACCTGGGTGTCACAAACGACCGGCACTGCAAATGCACTCACCGATATATTCTTTAATGATGCTCAAAATGGTTGGGCAGTTGGTGATAATGTGGTCGTAAGAACGACTAATGGAGGGGATACTTGGGCTTTACAAAATTTCAACCCCAGTATTGGCAGTATCGGGCTGAATTCAGTCTATTTTACAGATACCCAGACAGGTTGGGCAGTTGGCTCCGCGTTTGATTTGACAATTGGGACCGTTGGTAAAATCCTAAAAACAACTGACGGGGGAGTGCATTGGAAATCACAGGAAGTTGGAATTTACTTGCAAGGATTTAGTTCTGCATATTTTTTAAATTCTAATCTCGGGTGGGCTGCCGGAGGCAATGGAATGATTCTCGCGTACACCCCTTCCATTCCCTCCTGCCTCCCCACCCTCCCCCTCCACCTCCAAACCAACGTCCCCACCGACACCATCCTCACCTGGCCCCCCGCAGGCGGCTGCGAAGACGGCTACCGCCTCAGTCTCGGGACCACGCCCGGCGGCTCCGACTTGCTGAACAACCAAACCGTAGCCGACACTTTTTACCAACCGATTCAACCTCTTCCCCCCAACAAAACCATCTATGTGCGAATTACCCCCTATAACGGCGCAGGGAGCGCAAGCGGCTGCCAGGAATTCAGTTTTACTACAGCAGGCAACATCAACTGTAATCCATACAGCGACTCTCTGGCGCTAGCGCAATTCTATGATAGTACCAATGGTGATGGTTGGAAGACCAAAACGAACTGGAAAACGACGGGAAAAAGTATCGGAACCTGGTATGGCCTGACTGTCAATCCAGATGGATGCGTAACAAAGATCAACCTGCCGGCAAACCAGCTTACCGGTATACTGCCGCTCGAGATCAACCTGCCACTTTTGGAAGAATTGGTGCTGCTGGACAATCAGATCGGGGGCGAATTACCTTCTTTCTCCAACCTACAGAACATCCAAAAGATTGAATTAAGAGCCAATAAGTTTACCGGAACTATCCCTGATTATGATATTCCCAGTTTGCAGCACCTTCATCTGGGTGTTAACCAGTTAGAAGGGAACCTACCTCCTTTTAACCTTCCCAATTTGCGGGTACTGGGTATTTCATTCAACAATACAGAAGGCACAATTCCTTTATTCAACATGCCATTACTGGAAGATTTGGACTTGGCGGCGGGCAATTACGAAGGTGAAATTCCCGACTTCAATATGCCCAATCTTAAATACATGAACTTTTATTTTAACAAGCACACAGGCAGTATTCCTGCATTGAATTTTCCCTTGTTGAAACACTTAAATCTCGGTTATAACCAACTTTCAGGAACGATGCCTAATTCGGTAGGCAACTTGTCTAACCTCGAATCATTGGTTTTAAGCAACAATAAACTTCGGGGGGATGTCCCGAATTTTGCAATTCTGCCTTTGAAATTTGTTGAATTGAATAACAATCGCTTTACTTTCACGGGTATCCCTTTCCAGGTCAGCAAAAATTACCCGACTTTCTCCTACGCCCCACAAGACTCTGTTTTTGAAGATACCCTCATCATCCGTCTTGCCGGTCAGCCCCTCACCATTGATCTTGCCATCGATGCCAGCCTAACTACCAACCAATACGCCTGGTACAAAAACGGCCAACCCTGGACACCCCCTGCGGGCAACTTGAGCAATTCCAATAAACTGATTTTCAACAGCCTGCAAAACGCTGATGCCGGTGACTACCATGTGCGAGTCACCAATCCGGGTGCACCTGATTTGACGCTGTACGGGCGAAAAATTCAAATTCAGGTGGGCTGTGCAGGCATCCCGGCCCCTGTCATCACAGGCCCTGCCGGACTGTGCTCCGGCTCCGCGCCGTTGGATGCGGGCACCGGATACAGCAACTATGGCTGGACAGGACCGGCCGGATTTACCTTTACAGGCCAGAAGCCCACCGTTCTGGCCTCCGGCATTTATACGGTCACCGTGACCGATGCGAACGGCTGCACGACCACGGCTACAAGAGAAGTTCTAACCGGTACGACTGCCCCCACGCCGGTCATATCCGGCCCCTCCGGACTTTGTGCAGGTTCCGCGCTGCTGGATGCCGGCAGTTTTGCCTCCTATACATGGACAGGTCCCGGCAATTTTACCTCAAGTAGTCAAAAGCCAACGGTCAATGTCACAGGCACCTACACTGTCACCGTAACAGACTCGAATGGCTGCACAGGTACCGATAGTCAATCGGTTAGCACTGGCGGACCGTTGCCTGTACCAATCATTGTGGGACCTGCCGTGCTTTGTCCCGGCGCCACTCCAACCCTCGGTCTTTCCATCGCTTATGCAGCCTTCAACTGGTCGAGTGGGGCTTCCACGACCACGATTGCCGTAAATACCGCAGGCACCTACACCGTCACCGTCACCGACGCCAACGGCTGCACCGGCACCGATGATTTTGTGCTGGCGCCGGGTCAGCCAGTCCAAGCCACGGCCGCCACTCCCAACGGCGCTGCGATCACCTGCGCACAGATCAATGTCACACTACAAGCCTCCGGAGGTACTCAATATGCCTGGTCCGGCAACCTGGGCAGCATGGCAACCGCGCTGGCCACAACTTCTAACACCTACACCGTCACTGTGACGGATGCCAACGGCTGCACCGCCACCGCCACCGCTGTCGTAACGCTCGATCAGTCATTGCCGATGGCCATTGCAACGGGAGGCACTCTCTCTTGCAGCAGCCCGATGATCGCCATTCAAGGCCAAACCACCACCCCCAACGCAACGGGACAATGGACAGGCCCCAACAACTTCACCTCCACCAACCTTGCGCCCACCGTGAGCGTGGCCGGGATCTACGAGTTTGAAGTCACTGCACCCAATGGTTGTACCAGTATGGCACAGGCCACCGTGGTCGAAGATGTAACTCCTCCTGCCGCCTCCGCCTCCGGCGCTGCCCTCACCTGCCAGCAAACCAGCGTCACCCTCTCTGGCAACAGCACCACCTCCGGCGCGACCTATTCCTGGACAGGCCCCAACAACTTCACCAGCCCCGCGAAAAACCCGGTCGTCAGTTCGCCAGGCACTTACACCCTCACCGTCCAGGCGCCCAATGGATGTACCGCCACGGCCACTGCGGTAGTGGCGGGTTCGCCTGACTTACCGATTGCTTCAGCATCAGGGGATACCGTGACTTGTGCAGCGCCGAGTACCACGCTCACAAGCGGAAGCAGCCTGCCGGGTACGTATGCATGGACGGGCCCCAACAATTTTACTTCGCTGCTCCAACAGCCTGTAGTTACCAGCCCCGGCACATACACCGTCACGGTGACTGCTTCGCCGGGCTGCACATCCACGGCTACCGCAACGGTCGTGGGCAACCAGCAGTCGCCCGATATTTCTGCCACCGGTGGCACGCTTGCTTGCGTGAATCCGAATCTGGTATTGACAGGCGCCTCCGCCACGCCCGGCGCGACCTACGCGTGGTCAGGCCAGAACGGTTTTTCCTCCAACAGTCAACAGCCAATGGTCACCGTTGCAAGTACCTATACCCTCACCGTGCGCAACCCGGACAATGGCTGCACGGCCACAACCACGGTACAGGCGATCTCTGCTACACCGACACCTACCAGTATTGGCGGCGCAAAACCCCTTTGTCCGGGCGGCTCAACGACACTCACCGCTACGGGCAATGGCGTCTGGACCTGGACCAGTCCCGGCGGTATCCAGGCGAGCGGGCAAATGCTGACCGCCAGCAGCTTGGGCGTCTATACGGTCACCCTTACCGATGCCAACCAATGTACCGCCACGGCTACCGCGAGCATCACTGCTGCACCGCCGCTGAATGTGATCGTTTCCGGCCCCCTGGCTTTTTGTCCCGGCGACTCTACAGAACTCAAGGCAGCCGGTGGCGACATCTACGATTGGACCGGTCCGGGCGGCTTTTCATTCACCGGAGCGCAGCCAAGTGTGAATGTACCAGGTGATTATACCGTCTCTGCCACCGACTTGCAAGGGTGCGTAGGCATCAAGATGATTACGGTCACCCAGCACCCTTTGCCGATCGCCCAATTGATTTCCAGCGATGCGGACAACATCATTTGTACCGGTGATGCCGTGACCTTCACGGCCAGCGGGGGGGCAGCCTACCAGTTCTGGCTTAATAACCTGCCACAAGGCTCCTTCAACCCTGCCAATACCTTCACGCCACCTGGATTGGTCAATGGTTCCAAAATTGAGGTACGCATTGTGGATGTCAATACGTGCCAGGACAGCACGGTGCTGGGCGACGGCCCCGGGCGAGAACCGGTTGTTTTAACGGTACAGGCTTTGCCGAATTTGAGTAGTTGGTCGCTCCAGCGCTTGCCCAGTTGCCAGGAAGACCCGGTGCGCATTCTGGTCAATGCGCCCAACTTGACCAACGGCCTATACACCTTTGATTGGGAATTAGACAACCAGCCCGCTCAGCCCCGCCAGCAAAACTTTGCCAATGGAGTAGCCATTCTGGATTTGGGTGTGTTGCCTGCTGGCCCTCACCTGGGTCGTATTTCCAACATCGGGCTGAGCAATGCGGCTTGCACCGCCACACCGCCCAGTGGCAGCAGCGTGTTTTTTGAAGTAAAACCCGCCATCGAAACCGCGCTCGATACGACGGTTTGCCTGGGGCAGGTCGTAAAGGTGGGCACTCAATCATATACCCAAAGCGGTACCTACCCTGTGCTCTTGCAAACCCCGGCAGGTTGCGACAGCACCGTGACGCTGAAATTACAGGTAGCGACGGAAATTAAAGTGGAACGGACGGCGCAGTTTTGCGCAGACGACTCCTACAATTTTTACGGAAAAATGCTGACCCAGGGTGGTTTTTACCGCGATACGGTGCCGGGACCGTATGGTTGCGATTCTACAATTACCTTATATCTGTCGGCGGCACCCGTAACTTTTGGTTTTGAAACGAGGTATATCTGTCCCGGAGAGACCTATACGCTGGTAGACGGCACTGTTGTACAGGACGCCGGTGTGTATGAAGCTAAAACGATATCAACAGCAGACTGCGACAGCACCATCACGGTGACTTTAAAAATCAGGCCCATCGCAGTGGCATTCAAGGCGGCTGAACTGCGCGTTTGTAAAGATCGGCACATCAAGTTGAAAGCGATCGCGCAGAACTGCGCAGGTTGTAAATTCAGCTGGAGCACAGGCGCGAAGGGTATAAATTTGGACAGCATATCGGCGCCTCAAACCTCCACATCGGCTGTTTATACGGTTACTATTACAGACAACAATATGTGTACGGCCAGCGCTGCCCTGCAACTGACGGTCATACAACCTTACTTCATCGAAGAGAACAAACTGCTTTGTCCGGGCGAAACCCTGAATTTGTGTGGACAACCCATCTTGCAAAATGGAGAGTATCCTTGTCCCTATACCTCTTCGGAAGGATGTGACAGCACAGTGACGTGGTTGGTGGAGATGTTCGATCCACAAGACTTTCAGGTCGCCCGCAACATCACTGTGACGATGCCGCCGGACGACTTGACCTGGGCGTTTGATGTAACCCATAATAACAACTATCCAACCGATTTTCGTCACATCGTCCGTGACCCGCTGCCTTCGAAAGGCAAGGTGGAAGTTCAAAATGACCAAAAATTGCTCTACACGCCCGACCCTGACAAACGGTCCGGTTTGGATGTGGTGCACTTCGCGCTGTGCCCGCCCGCCAATTGCCCGGATGCCTGTTCCGAAGCGGTGCTGACAATCAATCTGGACGGCAGAGCCGTGGAAGAAATCGAGAAAAAAATGCCGAATCTGATCACACTCGGCGACGATAACATCAATGCTTTTTTTGATCCGCTGGCTTATCTGAAAGCAGTAGAGGGAATAGAAGTGGATGCCGGTACGGAAGAGTTGATTATCTACAATCGCTGGGGCGAGATACTACGCCATTTCCTCGAGGGCGAGTATCCGGAGAAAGGCTGGGACGGCACCGATGAAAAAGGGCGGGAAGTACCGCAAGGGACTTATTACTACTTGTTGAAGTACAAATATACGAAGGCGTATCAGCGGAAAGGGCCAGTGAATGTATTGAAGTGAGCGCAGTGATCGGTGCGAGGAAGAGAGGACAACAAAAAACGGCATTGAACTGGAAAGTTCAACGCCGTTTTTTTATTGCTCAAAATCAAGGAGTTAGAGACAAATTTATTTTTTCTGAAAATTTTTTCTCCAAACATGGGCACCCCTAGAAGCATCCATCCACTCATTATCAAACACAACAATCAAACATCGCAACAACATTCAACATCAAAAAAATAAAAGTCATGTTCAACCACACTTCCTTCCGCTTCGCCTTCATCGCTGTCCTTGCTTTCTCTACCGTTTCTACGTTCGCAGCAACTCCCAACCCTACCCCTGCTTTTTTCCAAATGATCACCCTGACGGCCGGCACCCAAGTCAGCCTGATGCTCAACGAAGCCATTGAAGGCGAGTCCGTAGCAGTCGGCAACGCCATTGATTTCACGGTGCGCAGCAATGTCATGGTCAATGGCAAAGTGGTCATCGCCGCAGGTTCCACCGCTACCGGCTGGATCAAAAATGTGAAAAAAGCCTGTAGCGGCAAATGCGCCGAAATCACGATCAGCGTCGAAAGCGCTACCGCAGTAGACGGCCAGACGGTCAACCTCCGCAGCATCCCGCACATCGTAAAAGCACCCTGCTGCGACGGAACCACTACCGCCAATATCGGTACCAACCTGACGGCTCACGTCCTCAACGATGTCAAAATCAATGGATAAGATAGTTTGAACTTCAAACTTTCAAACCTTCAAACTTTCAAACTTTCAAACTTTTTTAAATTCATGAAAAATATCCTCTTTTGCTGCCTCTTTTCCTTCTTCGCCACTTCGACCGTTTCTTCGCAGGAAGATCCCACACCCGCCCCTGTTTTCAAAGGCATTTTTGATAAAGACGTCACCCTCAATGCAGGTACCATCCTGCTGCTTGAAACCAATGAAAAAATCCAGTCCAGTCAGGTGACTGTCGGCAAAACCATCCAGTTCAAAATGCGCACCAACGTCATGGCGCAAAACCGGGTGGCCATTCGGACCGGAGCACTGGCAGTAGGCCGCGTAAAATCCATCGAGCCATACACTTTCAACAACCCCGAAGAAATCCGCATAGAACTGCTCTATGTCCAGGCAATTGATGGCCAGATGGTGCCGCTTACGGGCAATGAACAAACCATTCGCGGACAGTTCCCCGGCCAGGATGCAGCCATTGAAACCGGTACCGCCATCACCGCCAACATCACCAATACCATTGAAATCAAAGTGGACTGAAGTTTTGAACTTGTTTTATGTCAGCCCGGTACCCGCAGGAAGCGGGTCCGGGCTGTTTGAATGTATGGCGACTCTGTTGTTTTTGATGACTCATGGACGGGACACTTGTTCGTGAAAGATAAGTCCCGTACCTTTCTCCCCCCAGTCCCCACCAAAAAAACGATGGCCCTTGCCTTTCGACACCACGCCCTTCTGCTCGTTATTCTTTTGACGACCTTATTGGCCTTCCAAGCGGCAGGATGGCTCACCGCTTGGAATGTTGCCCGCATGGACGCTCATTTTTCAGCGCAACAAATACTTTTTCAAGATAATACGCCTGTTTCTTCCATCACCCTGCTCGCCACAGATCTGCCTGCATTGCGTGTCGGAAAACGAGAAATTCGGCTCAACGGAGGCCTTTATGACATCCGTTCCACGCATGTGCAGGGCGACTCGGTGCGGCTCGAACTCTACCATGACTGGCACGAGGAACAATTGTTCAAAATATTGAGCCGGGTGCTGTCATCAGATGATGATGGACCTTCGGCTTCTTCCGCGCTTCAAATTTGGCTGGCAAAATGGTTGGGTGCCTCCTTTTTGGTGCCGCAACAACCGATCTGTCCGACGGCTACTCTAGCCCTGCCGCCAGGTGTTGCCATTTTTACTTTTTTATCACCGGCAGCACAATCTATCCCGGGTACTTTTTCACCACCACCAGAGGGTGGGTTTCTGCGGGTAATTTCTTGCGGGTAATTTCTTGCGGGTTTTATAGTTCATCATTCCCTTGAATGTGGTTGGAAAACATGGCTGAATCATTTTGTCACAGACAGGATGTTTCGGCACCGTGTGAGCGCGTATCAAAGCTGGGGCATTCACGCTTCGTGCTTTTTGTACTGCGCATCTTTCAAACCCTCTCACCTAGGAACGGTGCTGGAATAAAGGTCCAAATTAGGGGAGACGGTTTTGTTGTTGTTGAGGCATGAGGAGGGCGTTTAGTGGTACCTAAACAACCGACGAGTAACGAAAACAGCGGCAAAACAAGTCCCTCTAATTTGGACCTTTATTCCAGCACCGTTCCTTAGGAACGCGGCACCAATAACTTAGTCATTTGATGCCACCCTTTGTTCCATCATACG
>Ga0209181_10002976_pt1 | contig 26956 bp, 23 predicted proteins | sample MAT05_FD_187208 | JGI IMG/M metagenome (GOLD analysis project Ga0209181, IMG submission 187208) | Freshwater microbial communities from Lake Fryxell liftoff mats and glacier meltwater in Antarctica - MAT-05 (SPAdes) (version 2) | ecosystem: Environmental > Aquatic > Freshwater > Ice > Liftoff...
GGACTGATCAAGGTGCCGTCGAAGGGCAAAGCCCGTCACCTCGAGGCATTCGACGCTGCGGCGCAAGTGCCGGCGAGGCCAGCGCGAAAGGCGTCACGATGATCGCTGTCGACACCAACGTCCTCGCCCGCTTCTATTGCGATGATCCCGACGATCCCGAGTCGCGCAAGCAACGCCCGCGCGCGCGCGCCGTGATGGTGAACTCGCCAGCAATCTTCGTCCCCTCCACGGTCGTTCTCGAGCTCGAGTGGGTAATGCGCGGCTTCTATGAGCTCCCACCGGAGTCGTTCTGTGCAGCGATAGAGCACCTGCTTGGCATGCCGCACGTGACGGTCGAGCGATGGGACGCGGTGAAGGACGCGATCGACCTGCACCGGCGCGGGATCGACTTCGCCGACGCGCTGCACTTTACGAGCAGCGCTGCGTGCTCGGCCTTCGTGACCTTCGACGATCGCAAGTTCGTTCGTCGCGCCAGGCGGCTCGGCCTCATTCCTCGGGTCGAGCTGCCAGCCTCCTGAGCGCGACGTGCGAGTTCGCGCCTCGCGCGATGTCTGTCGCATCCCCGGCGCGGCTCCTCTACCCTGCCGGCATGTCCGCGGAAGAGACGCTTCCTGACGACGCCGACGCGACGCGCTGGCTCGGCCGCGTGCTCGACGCGCGCTATCGGCTCAACACCGTGCTCGGCTCGGGCGGCTTTGGACACGTGTTCCGCGCGAAACATCTGATCCTCGGCCAAGACGTCGCGGTAAAGCTGCTGCACGTGCCGGATGCCGCGGGCGGCACTGCGCGCGCGCGCTTCGAGCGCGAGGCGACCACGCTCGCGACGGTGAACCATCCGAACATCGTGCACGTCACTGACTACGGCGTGTCCGACGGCACGCCCTATCTCGTGATGGAGCTCGTCGACGGCGAGAGCCTGCGCGATCTGATCGATCGTGCACCGCTCGCGCCGGAGCGCGCGATCACGCTGATGGTGCAGATCCTGCGCGGCCTAGGCTACGCGCACGAGCGCGGCATCGTGCACCGCGATCTCAAGCCGGGGAACGTGATGGTGCAGTCGCTCGGCGCCGAAGAGCACGCGAAGCTGCTCGACTTCGGCTTCGCGAAATTTTTCGCCGATGCGCCCGTCGACGTCGAGAACACGCTCACCGCGCCAGGCCAGGCGTATGGCTCGCGCGGCTACGTCGCGCCCGAGGTACTCGGTCAGCAGAGCGTCGATGGGCGCGCGGATCTCTACGCAGCGGGCGTGATCTTGTTCGAGCTGATCGCCGGCAAGCGCCCGTTCTACAGCGACGACGCCGTCGCGGAGCTGCGCGCGTCGCTCACGCGGATGCCAACGCCGCTCGCCACCGCGCGGCGAGAGCTCGCGAGCGAGCCGCTCGTCGGCGCGATCGATCAGGTGATCGCGCGCGCGATGGATCGCGATCCCGCCGCGCGCTTCATCAGCGCGGGCGAGATGGCCGGCACGCTACGCGCGCTGATCGGCGAGCGAGAGAGCCTGCCTGCGAGTAAGCCGACGCCAAAGCCGCTGCAGACGCCCGCGCCGCCGACGCGCAGCCGCAGATCGCTGCTCGTCGTCGCGGCCGTCGGCATCGTCGCGCTCGTTGCGTCGACGGGAATCGTGCTTCTCGTGCTGGACGACGGCGACACGGACACGACGCCACCCACGGCGCAGCCGACGCCGATCGTCACTGAGCCGCCGCTCGAAGACGTGCTCCTCGGCCCGCCGATCGGCGATCGCCCTCCGCCGGCCGATCCGTGGGCCGCCGCGCTCTCGCCCGAGCTCGCGGCGATCCGCGAGAAGCTCGCCAGCGGCGCCGCGCTGACCGGTGCCGAGCTGCGCGTGCTCAACGAGCGCACTCATGACGCGCCGTGGGATCCGCGCGCCTTCCTTCTGCTCGCGAGCGCACACCGCAATCGCGGCGCGCCGATCGCGGCAGTACGCGGCTACGAGAGCGCGTACCGCGCGAGCCCTTCGTGCCGCGGCGACGTGCGCATGTTGCGCGACCTGTTGTTGCTCGTGCTCGATGCGCGCGCAGGCGACATGGCGGGTGCGCTGATCGCCGAGATCTACGGCAGCGAAGCGCTACCAGCAGTCGATCGCGCGCTCACCATCGCGGACGCCGCGCCGGGCGCAGAAGAGCGCTTCACTGCGCTCCGCGCTCGACTCGCGGCGACGTCGGACTGAGCTGCGGCTGACTGCGCAACGTCGCACGGCGCGTCTCTCGCCGTGATGCGACCTGCGCTTTGCCGACAAAACCTTTCGGCGCGCGCCGCATGGGGCTAAGTTGCCACTCATGGCTGACGCTCCCGCGACCTACGACACGTTCAGCGCCTTTCTCCACACCGCGATCCTCCGCTACTGGACCGGCTCGAAGAACCGCGTGAATTTTCTGGCGCTGTTGTTCGCGACGCGCGAGGCCTGGGACGTCGCGTGGGATCGCGCGACCTCCCCCGGCTCTGGCAAGAAGGTCCTCACCGGCGCCGCAGGTGTCGCCGTCGTCGCGGTGTTGGTGCGCGTCTTTCTCGGGGGCCCGATTGGCCTGCTGCTCACCGGCGCGTCTGCCGCCTCGCTCGTCGCGCTCTACGTGAAGAACCACGAGCGCATCTGGCAGCAAGTCGCGCGCTACAAGCAGCTCGTCAGCGCCTATCGGCCGAAATACGACGCGTGCCGCATCGACTACATCGAAGGCAAGGTCGCCCGCGAACAGATGGAGCTGATGATCGACGGCCTCCTCGGCCGCTTCCTCGCGGAGCTCGACATCGACCCGCCGAAGTCAGCGGACATCGCGACGCGCGACGACGGCGGGAAGCCTGAGTGAGCGCGGAAGGGCCTGAGCGAGCCCTCGTCGACGGAGTCGCGCACTGCACGTGCGAGAGCGTCCGGCTGCTCGAGGCCGCCTTTGCCGAGAGCCGGATGCTCCTCGCGGAGAGCCAAGCGGGCAGCGCTCACTTCGCGGTGGCGCGGATCGGTGCGAGGTCGAGCGCCGCCGCGATCGGCACGAGCACCGCGATCGGCGGCAGCTGCTGCTGGAGCTCGCCGCAGCACGTCCACAACACACTCGCGTGCGCGCTCAGATCGAGGTGCGCGAGCGCATCGCGCGCCTGCGCCGGCTGAAAGAACTTGATCTGCGGGTTGGCCCAGCTCAGCGCCGTGGCGACACCGCGCTTGAGTGGATTCGACAGCACCGTGGTCACGACGGCGAGGCGCAGCGGCTGCTCACGCGCCACATCCTTATGCATACGCACGCGCTGACTGGTGCTCGGCGCGCCGCCATCGGTCAGCACCAAATGGCGCATGTCGGCGGTCGCGACGCCCTTCGTCGCGGCGATCAGCCGATCGAAAGCGACGTTCCACTCGTTCTTCGGCGGCTCGTTCGCTGTGTGCAGCCACAGAGCAACGGCATATCGATCGAGCTGAAGCGTGGCGAGGGAGAACTCCATGCCGGCCGAGTGTATACAGATCATCGACGATCGGGATGTCGAACGCGCGGGCTGAACGCATCGAGTGGCAACCCTCGTCCCGGCACGCCGCCACGACCCGTGCGGGCGCGACTCCCGCTCAAGCGGTGAACACGCGAGTCTCGAGGCGCGCGCGCTCGAGCCACGCGGCGCCGCCGAGCACCGCGACAGCCTCGGCATCGCGCGATCGGATGTCGTCGCAGATGCGGTGCGTGGCGCCCAGGGAAAGCCAGGTGATCGTGAGCATCTCGGCGGCGGCGTCGATGTCGGTGGTCGCCTCGAGGATGGTGCGCTCGGGCCATCGCCTCGAAGCGCGAACGCGGTGACCTCCGGAACTATTTGGTCATCACCACTTGTGGACTTCAGTCCGCAGATGAGCTGCGATATCCCCGGGAAAGCGGCGCGCGGCGCGACAGAGCGCGGCGCGGAGCCGCGGCCGCGTCGCCGAGGAGCTCATGGGCGAGCGCCGCGCGGCCCCGCCGGAGCGTATGCTGGGCAAAATGCCGCACCCGCACGACGACGCCGACGCATTCTTCGACGACGCGCCCATCGGTGCGGCGATCACCGAGCTGGATGGCACGTGGCGCCGGACCAATCGGGCGCTCGCGGAGATGTTCGGATACTCAGCCGCGGATCTGCTGGGGACTTCGCTCCCCGCCATGACGCACCCCGACGATCGCGCGGCGGTCAACGAAGCAATGCGCAGCGTCGTCTCGGGTGAGTCCGACAGCTACGCGCTCGAGAAGCGGCTGCGCACGCACGATGGCAGCTATCTCTGGGTGTACGTGACCACCAAGCTTCAGCGCGGGCCGGATCGCTTCATCAAGTACATCGTCGACATCAGCGATCGAAAGCGCGCGGATGCTGCGACGCAGGCGTCGGAAGCACGATATCGGCGGCTGTTCGAGACGGCCAAGGATGGGATTCTGATCCTCGACGCAAGCACCGAGCGCGTCGTAGACGCGAATCCATTCATGACTGCCCTGACCGGCTTTGCGCGTGAAGAGTTCGTCGGGAAGAAGCTTTGGCAGATCGGACCGCTCACCGATGCCGCGAAATCGCGCTTCTCCTTCGAGACGCTGCAGACGAACGACTACGTGCGCTACGAAGATCTGCCGCTCGCGACGCGCAGCGGCGGCACGGTGGACGTCGAGTTCATCAGCAACGCCTACCTCGTCGACGGCCACGAGGTCATCCAGTGCAACATTCGCGACATCACGCAGCGTAAGCGCGCGGAGGACACGCTGCGCCAGCGTGAGCGCGCGATCGAGGCGGTCGCGCAAGGCATCGTCATCGCGGCAGCGGAAGGGGACTACGCCATCGAGTACGTAAGCCCCGGATTCACCGCGATGACTGGCTACACCAGCGCGGACGCCGTCGGCAAGAACTGCCGCTTCCTGCAAGGACCCGCGACGGATCGGAGCGCGATAGCGACGCTGCGCGAGGCGCTCGATGTGGGGCGCGGGTGCACCGTGGAGCTGCTCAACTTCCGCAAAGACGGGACGGCGTTCTGGAACAGCGTCGCTATCTCGCCCATTCGGGAGCTCGATGGCCGACTCAGCGGCTTCGTCGGCGTCCAAACCGACGTCACCGAGCGAAGGCGCCTCGAAGCGCAGTTCTTACATGCGCAGAAGATGGAGGCGGTCGGCCTGCTCGCGGGCGGCATCGCGCACGACTTCAACAACATCTTGTGCGTCATCTTGAGCTACGCCGAGTTGCTCGGCGACGACCTCGGGCCGGACGATCCGCTGCGCGCCGACGCCGCCGCGATCATGGTAGCGGCAAAGCGCGCGGCCGAGCTCACGCGACAGCTGCTCACCTTCAGCCGCCAGCAGGTCTTCGAGACACAAGTGCTCAGCCTCAACGCGGTGCTCGATGGGATGGAGCCGATGCTCGCGCGCCTACTTGGCGCGGACATCGAGCTGACGATTCTCCCGGGCGTCACGCCGTGGAACATTCGCGCCGACGCCGGCCAGATCGAGCAAGTGGTGATGAACTTGGCGGTCAACGCGCGCGACGCCATGCCGCTCGGCGGGCAGCTGACGATCGAAACGTCGAACGTCGACCTCGACGTCGAATACGCGCGGGTGCACCACGACGTACGACCAGGCGCGTACGTCCTGCTCGCGGTGAGCGACACCGGCGCCGGCATGAGCGGTGAGGTGATGGCGCGCGTCTTCGAGCCGTTCTTCACGACCAAAGCGAAAGGCAAAGGCACGGGGCTCGGGCTCGCCACGGTGTTCGGCATCGTGAAGCAGAGCGGCGGTCACGTCTTCGTCTACAGCGAGCCGGGCCACGGAACCACCTTCAAGCTCTATCTGCCGCGCGCGAACGAGAAGCTCGACACGACCCGGCCGCTACCCGTGCCGACGATCCCACAGCAGCACCGCGGTGGGACCGTGCTGCTCGTCGAGGACGAAGATCAGGTGCGCGTCCTCGCGCGGACGATCTTGCGTCGCAACGGCTACACCGTGCTCGATGCGCAGAACGGCGGAGAGGCGCTGCTCGTCTGCGAGCAGCACGCGGGGAACATCGATCTACTGCTCACCGACGTCATCCTCCCGCGCATGAGCGGACGACAGCTGGCCGAGCGCCTCTCGGTGCTGCGTCCGTCGATGAAGGTGCTCTACATGTCGGGCTACACCGACGACGCGATCCTGCAACATGGGCTCATCGACTCCGGCGTCGCGTTCTTGCAGAAGCCGTTCACACCGACGTCGCTCGCTCGGAAGGTGTACGACGTGCTCGAGAAGAGGCGCGCGGAGTTGAGCGCGGTTGCGCAATAGAGACCGAGGCGGTCCGAGTCGTTCGACGCGAATGGCGTCGACCGCGTCGGCCAGCTGTTCAGTCGCGCTCGCGCTTCTTGCGCTTCTTCTTCTCGTCTTTGGCACCACCAGTGAAGAGGCCGATGAACCAAGAGAGCACGCCGACGATCAGCGCGCCGAGCATCGCCGGGAGGAGCCCGTTCACGCTGAAGCCGGGGACGAGCCACGCGGCGAGCCCGAAGGCGAGGCCGTTCACGACCAAGTAGAAGAGCCCGAGCGTGATCACGGTGATCGGCAACGTGAGGATCACCAGCAGCGGTCGCACACACGCGTTGATCAGGCCGAGCACGAGCGCAGCGATCGCGAGCGTCGTGAACGAGCGCACGCGGATGCCCGGCACGAGCTCGGTGGCGACCCACAGGCTCACCGCGACGGTCGCCCAGTGGATCAGAAAGCGCATCGGCGATCAGCTTCGCTCGGGCGGCAGGCTCGGGCGAACACTGGCAGCGACGCCACCCGGGCTCGACGACTCTTTCTTCTCGCCTTCCGGTGTCGCTTGCTCGCTCTTCGTCGGCAGGTTGCGCACCGGGCGCACCACGAAGGGCCGGTCGCGTAGCGCCTTCTGATCGGCCTTGTCGGCGAGCTCGCGCACCATCGCGAGGAAGCGCCGCTGGCTGCGCAGCAGGTCTTCTTCGGGTCCCGGCACCTTGCGTACGTAGCTGCCATCGGCCTGCAGCAGCCAGGCCTTCACGTTGTCTTGCAGCTGGATGCCGAGCAGCTCGCGCACCAGCCGCGTCTTGATCGCTTCGTCTTCGATCGGGAAGAGCACCTCGACGCGACGCTGAAAATTGCGCGGCATCCAGTCGGCGCTGGTCGCGTAGAGCTCGCGCGCACCGCCGGCCTCGAAGAGGCAAATGCGCGTGTGCTCGAGGAAGCGATCGATGATGCTGGTGACGCGGATGTTCTCGCTGATTCCCGGCAGCCCAGGGCGCAAGCAGCAGATGCCGCGGATGATCAGGTCGATCTCCACGCCGGCGATCGAGGCGCGGTAGAGCGCGAGGATGACGTCGGGATCGACCAGCGAGTTCATCTTCGCGATGATGCGTGCGGGGCGGCCCGCGCGTGCATTGGCGGCCTCGCGCTCGACCAGGCCGAGGATGCGCTCGTGCAGGCCGAGCGGGGCGACGGTCAGCTTGCGCCAGGTCGGCGGCGCGGTGCACGAGGTGAGCAAGTTGAACAGCGAGGTCGCGTCTTCGCCGAACTCCGCGCGCGCAGTAAACAGCGAGACATCGGTATAGAGCCGCGCCGTCGACGGGTTGTAGTTGCCCGTACCGAGATGCACGTAGCGCTTGAGCTGGTCGCCCTCGCGGCGCACGACGAGCGCGGCCTTCGCGTGCGTCTTCAGGCCGACGAGGCCGTACACGACGTGTACGCCGGACTCTTCGAGCTTGCGCGCCCAGAGGATGTTGTTCTCTTCGTCAAAGCGCGCCTTGATCTCGACGAGCGCGGTGACCTGCTTGCCGTTCTCGGCAGCGCGCACCAGCGACTTCACGATGGGGCTGTCACCGCTGGTGCGATAGAGCGTCTGCTTGATCGCGAGCACGTGCGGGTCGTGCGCGGCGAGCTCGATGAACTGCACCACCGGATCGAACGACTCGTACGGGTGGTGCAGCAGCACATCACCGCGCGCGATGATCTCGAAGAGGTTGTCCTCGTCGCGGAACGGCGGCAGCGTCTGCGGGCGAAACGCTTCGTCGCGTAGCCCGGGCTCTTTCTCGAGCGGCTGCGCGAGCGCGGCGAGGTCGACGAGGTTGAGCGGCCCATCGAACGGATAGACGAACTCCTGCGAGAGATGGAGCGACTCGCGCAGCATCTCGATCGCCTCGGGCGAGGCGCTCGCGTCGATGGTCAGGCGCACCGCGGCGCCACGATCGCGGCGACGGATCTCTTGCTGCACGCTCTCGAGCAGGTCCTCTGCTTCTTCGTCGTCGACCGAGAGATCGAAGTTGCGCACCAGCCGAAACGGCCATGCGCCGAGGCAGCGGAACCCGGGGAAGAGCTCGCCGATGTTCGCGGCGATGATGTCGTCGAGCAGCACGAACGCGGCGCGCCCCTCGACGCCCGGCACCGGCACGAGGCGCCGCAGCACGCCGGGGACCTGCACGACGGCGAACGCAGGCGGCGCATCTTTCTGGCGCGCGCCCGAGAGCATCGCAATCAGGTTCAGGCTCTTGTTGCGCAGGTGCGGAAACGGATGTCCCGGATCAATCGCGAGCGGCGTGAGGACCGGCAGCACCTGCGTGCGGAAGTGGTGGCGAATGAGCTCGCGCGATGGGCTGTCGAGCTCGCGCATCGTGATGATGCGGACGCCGTGCGCGGCGAGCTCGGGGAACAGCTCTTCACGCAGCGCGACCGACATCTCGTCGAACATGCGGCGCGCGCGCACGGCGATCGCGGCGAGCTGCTCGGCGGCGCTCATGCCGTCGGCCTGGTGATCCTGCACCTGCGCGACGCGCTGACCCATCAGGCCGGCGACGCGCACCATGAAGAACTCGTCAAGGTTGGCCGCGACGATGGTGAGAAATTTTAGCCGCTCGAGCAGCGGCACTTCCGGGTTGCGCACCTCGGCGAGCACGCGCTGATTGAACTCGAGCCACGAGAGTTCGCGGTTGATGAACAGCGCGGGACCGGGCACGAGGATCGGCGGTGCGGGCGCCGAAACGGACTCGCGCGAGACGTCGCTGGCGCTGCTGGGTTCGGCGCGGGTGGCTGCGTCGGAGCGCTCGGAGAGGGTCTCTTCCATGGATCGCCGCGGGACGCGCGGCGCTGCACAGGATCATCGTGGCCCCCGTGAGAGTCAAGTGAACTGTCGCCGCCGGGGCGGCCGGATCCGAAGTAGTATCGCGGACCTATGGCCGACTCTGGCACATCCGCAGCGAGCTCCGAGAGCGCGCGCGCGAGCCGCTATGACGAAGTGGCGCAATCGATCGCAGCGCTGCTCGAGGGCGAGACCGACTGGATCGCTGCGATGGCGACGACCGCGTGCGAGCTGCACCACGCGTTCGCGCACTACGACTGGACCGGCTTTTACCGCGCCGTGAGCGACGAGCTGCTCGTCGTCGGTCCGTACCAGGGCGGGCACGGCTGCCTGCGCATCGACTTCGCGCGCGGCGTGTGTGGCGCCGCAGCGCGCACCCGGACGACGCAGCGCGTCCCCGACGTCGCGCTCTTCCCCGGGCACATCGCCTGCGCGAGCTCGACGCGCAGCGAGATCGTCGTCCCGGTGATCACGCCGGACGGACGGCTGCTCGCGGTGCTCGACGTCGACAGCAACACGCCCGACGCATTCAGCAGCGTCGACGCGCAAAAGCTCGAAGCGCTGTGCGCCGAGCTCGGCCGGCGTTTCGCGGATACGACACAGCGCTGAGGCGCTCAGAGCGCGCGGCGCGCCTTAATCTCGAGGTAGCGATTCACCGTCGCGACGGCGAGCTCACCGGGCGGCGCCTCGACGATGGCGATGCCGGCTTTGGCGAGGTGAGCCTTCACGCTCTCGCGATCGGCGAGCACATCGGCTGCGGCCGCGCGCAGATACACGTCTTCGGCGCTGTGCGGCGCGACGTCAGCGAGGCGGGTCGCTATCGGATCGTGCATCGTCACGCACACCGGCAGATGTTTCTTGCGCAGCACGACGGCGTATTCGGCGAGCGGCATCGCCTGCGCCTCGTCGAGCAGATCGCTGAACATCACCAGCAGCGCGCGACGCGGCAGGCGCACGCGCACGTGCTCGACCAAACGACGAAAGTCGACGTGCGTCGGCTGCGCTTCGACCGCGTAGAGCACCTCGAGCAGCTTGCGGTATTGGCCCGGTCCGCGACCCGGCGCGACGAACGCCTTGATCGTATCGGCGAACACGACGAGACCGACGCGATCACCCTGGCGCAGCGCGACGTATGCGAGCAGCAGCGACGCGTTGATCGCGTGATCGAGCTTGGTGAGCCCGGCGAGGCGCGTCGCCATCATGCGACCGGCGTCGACGGCGATGACGACGATCTGGCTGCGCTCTTGCTGATACACGCGCGTCACCGGACGCTGCCGCTTGGCCGTGCTCTTCCAGTCGAGCTCGCGATACGCGTCGCCGGCGACGTACTCGCGCAGCTGCTCGAACTCGCCGCCCTGCCCGGCCACGCGAATGTTTCGGAAGCCGATCGAGCGCAGATCGCCGAGCCGCGCCGCCAGCTCGAAGCGACGCGGGCCGAGCACGTTCGGATAGACGCGCGCATCGGCCGCCGCGGGCACGCGCACCAGCGCAGCGCCGAGCCGCGCTGCACCCTCGAGCCGCAGATGCACGTCGCCGAAGCGGTAGCGCCCGCGCCGCGGCGGGACGACATCGTAAGCGATCTCGCGACGCGCAAAGGCCGGCACCTCGAGCGTCTGCTCTTCGGGCTCGGCGACCCAGCCATCGGGCAGCTCGTCGCGCACGGTGACGCGAATGCCGCGCGAGGTCGGATTGTGCAGGCGCACGACGATGCGATTCTTCGCGCCGACGACCAGGCGCGCGTCGAGCACGCGCGTCGCGACCGGTGTACGGCGCGCGAGGCTGCGCGCCTCGAGCGCCGCGGCGCCGACCAGGAGGCCGTCATAGGCGAGCGCGGCGACGACGCCGAGCGGACCGCCGCCACCGGCGAGCGCGAGCGGCAGACCGAGCGCGGCGAACGGCGCGAGGCGCGAGCCCGCGGAGAAGCGCATGCCGGCGGGCGCGTCGCGCACCTCGCGCGTCATCGCGGGACCGGCACCGTCGAGGCGATGCGATCGATGACCTCCACCGCCGAGAGACCGTCGAGCTCGACCTCGGGCGCGAGCACGAGTCGATGGCAGACGACCGAGTGCAGCACGCGCTGGATGTCGTCGGGCGTGACGAACATGCGGCCGTCGAGCGCCGCGACCCAGCGCGACGCGACCATCAGATGGATGCCGGCGCGCGGCCCGGCGCCGAGCAAGATCATCGAGGTAGCGCGCGTCGCGCGGACGAGATCGCGAATGTAGAGGCGCACCGCGTCGTCGACGCGCACCTGCGCCGCGAGCGCGCGCGCTTCGGTCAGCTGCTCGCCGCTCGCGACGGCGCGCAGGCCCGCCTCTTCGAGCCGGAACGAGCCGACACCCGAGCCCACTTGCTGCAGGATCCGATCTTCTTCTTCGGCGTTCGGATAGCCGACGACGATCTTCAGCAAGAAGCGATCGAGCTGCGCCTCAGGCAGCGGATAGGTGCCCTCTTGCTCGACCGGGTTCTGCGTCGCGAACACCGTGAAGTGCTGCGACAGCGCGTGGCGCTCGCCGTCGATCGAGACCTGCCGCTCCTGCATCGCCTCGAGCAGCGCGCTCTGCGTCTTGGCGGGCGCGCGGTTGATCTCGTCGGCGAGCAGCAGCTCGGTGAAAATCGGGCCCTTCGCCAGGCGGAACTGCGCGGTCTTGAGGTCGAAGATGTTCGTCCCGACGATGTCGCTCGGCATCAGGTCGGGCGTGAATTGCACGCGGCCGAACTGCAGTCCGAGCGTGCCTGCGAGCACGCGCACCATCAGCGTCTTCGCGGTGCCGGGCACGCCCTCGAGCAGCGCGTGGCCCTGCGCCAGCAGCGCGATCAGCAACCCGTCGAGCGCCTCGTCCTGGCCGACGATGACCTTGCGAACTTCGCCGAGAACAGCGTCGCGCATCGCGCGGAGCTCATGAACGTCCTTCATCGACTCTCCTGACAGTAGGAACACACTTCATTTTGGCCCGAGCTCGTCTTTGGTCGCGGCCGCGAGCGCAGCGTCGATCTCGCGCGCGCGGCTCACCAGCTCCGCGCCACCGTTGACGGGCGCCGCGGCGAGCATCGCGATGCGCTGCACCAGCGCGGCGTCTTCTTTGCGGCCGCGATCGTCGAGCGCCTTGGTCAGCAGCGCAGCATCGGCGTGCGGCAGGTGATGATGCGCGGCGATGCGCACGAGCGCGCGCTTGGCGAGGATGCCGGCAGTGGCCACGGGATCGGCGGCCTTCGCGTAGAGCGCGGCGATCCCGGCGACGTACGAAGCGGTGCCGGCGGGCGGCGGAGGCGCTGGGCGTCTTGTGCCGCCGAAGCGCGCGCCGAGGCGCCACAGCGCGAACAGCACGACGATGAGCACCTGCAGCAGCAGCGGTCCGCCGCCGAGATCGCCGAGATAGCGCACGATCGAGCGGCGCTCGCCGACGCCGAGGTGGTACTCGTCGAAGATCACCGGACCACTGCGCGGAAAGGCGCGCAGAACGCGAGCGAACAGCGCGCCACCATCGGCGAGGCGCAGCTCGCGGTTCTGCAGCGGGCTCGCCGACGCGAGCGCGATCACGGCGCCACGGCCCTTGCGCACGATGACACCAGCCACGCGCTCATCGGCGAGGCGCAGCACGACCACCGCGTGCGCCGTGTCGTGCACCTCGAGCAACGCCGGATCGCGCACCGGCACTGCGCCGAGCCCCTCGAGCGGCGCGCCGACACTGCCGGCCCACTGCACCGGCGGCAGCGGATCGAGCTCCGTCGCTTCGGCGATCGCCGCGGCCGGATCCATCGCGATCTGGGCTGGCGTGGGCACACCGGCATCGACGGGCTCTAGCGGCGCTGCGCCGCCATCTTGCGATGCGCGCACGATCCGGCCGAGCAGCCCAGCCTGCGGATCACACGCGCCGTCCGCGCGCTCGAGCGTCACGCCGAGCTCCGGCGAGAGATAGCCCTGCGCGCCAGCGACGAACAACACGCCGCCGCGCTCGACCCACGCGAGGAGGCGCTTCTTCTCGTCGCGGGAGACCGCGCGCGACGAGAGCAGATCGCAGCCGCCGAGCGCGACGATGACGCTCTGCTCGGGCAAGCGGCCGAAGTCTTCCGCCCAGCGCATCGGCCGTCGACCGAGCGACTCCGTCAGCAGGAACAGCGCGCGCGCGCCGCTCGGTCCCGCGCCGTAGCTCGAATACGCGACCGCGAAGCGACCACGCGCCGCAACGCGCTGCGCGATGAGCGCTGCGCCGCCGAGGCCGACGAGGACGAGCAGCGCGATCGCTGTGCGACGTGCGGCGGTGCTCACGCAGCGGCCTCCGCCGCGCCCTGCGCGACGATGCGTGTCGCGAGCGCGCGGCAAGCGTCGTAGTCGGCGCGCGTGGTCGGCTCGGCGCCGTACCACTTGTGATCGAAGATGCGAGTGAAGTCGGCGAACAGCGTGCGCGCTTCACTGCGGGGCATCTGCCGCAGATATTGCCAGTTGGTGCGGTGCGGATCGAAGGTGATGAGGCGCCGACGATCGAGCGCGACCAGCGTCGCCAGATAGAGCGCGCGCAGCGCCTCGCGCAGCTGGCCCTTCGCTGCGAGCGTGCCGGCGTCGTCGAGGAATTCTTCGGGCGGGCGCTCGCGTAGATCGGTCGAGCTGATCGCGGCGACGGCGCTGCCCGTCGCGCTGGTGGTCATGCGCAGCCGCGTGAGCAGCAGATACGCGATGACTGCAAGGACGAGCCCGGCGCCGATGAGCATGAAGAACCAGCCGCCCGGCAGCGGCACGTTGAACATCGGGAGCTGCGGGACGCGCTCGGCCTCACGCGGGCGAAACAGCCACTCGAGCAGCTTCGACAGGAACTCTTGGATCGCTTTTCCGCGCGCGTCGGCGAATTCGCGAAACTCTGGGCGCGCGAGGACGTCGTCGACCTTGCTGCGCACCTCGGTATCGCCGAGGTCGTCGGAGAACGAGGTCGCGAGCGGCTCCACGGCCGGCTGCTCCGTCGGCGCGGTGCTGCTTAACTCGTTGGGCGCCAGCGTCGGCGGATCTTGCGCGCGCGCGCTGCCAGCGCCGAGCGTGAGCAGCGCGACGAGCACGAGCGCGGCGCGCACAGACGACGACGACGACGAGGCGCTGGTACTCGCAGACGTGCTGCTCGCGGAGCCGCTGCCGGGGCGCGTCGTCGCGGCGATGGCGTCGTCGACGGCGGCGCGCAGATCGAGCCCTTCTTGGCGCACGCGCGCGTCGACGAATTGCACCGCGGCGCTCGCCGCGCGGAGCGGCTCGAGCAAGACGAGCGACGCGAGGAACACGCCGAGCAACACGAACGCATTGTCCGGCGAGAGGAACGCGTCGACGAGCGCCAGCTCGAGACCGAAAAACGAGCGCCCGATCAGCGCGCCGAAGCCGAGCAACGCGTAGAGATTGATGGTGAGGCCGAGCGCGCCGAGCAGCACCAGGGCCTCCATCAGCACGCCGGCCGCGCGCGTCTCGGAGTTGTCGCTCGCGGCGCTGAGGAACGCGCGAACGCCGCCGACCGGGCTACAGCCCGCGCGCGCGATCCAGCTCGGCGCGACTGCCCCACGCAGCGCGAAGAACGGCAGCACCAGCACGACGCCGAGCGCGCCGCCGAGCGAGCCGGCGACTAGCAGCCACGCCCACACCCAGAGGCCGAGCCCGACCACGAGCGCGGTGCGTACGACGTCGATCGGCCGGCCAGCGCCTTGCGGCAGCGGCATGCCCTCCCACAGCGCGAGCGCCCCTTCGCGCGCCACGCCCGACGCGATGAGCGCGCGCAAGCACCACGCGACGACGAGCGCGAGGCCGAACAGCGGCCGCAGACCGCGCACGCCTTCGACGCGCTCGAGATAGTAGATGCCGGCGATGACCGCCGCGGGCACCGCGCCGGCGAAACACGCGCGCCCCGCCCACGCGAAGCCGCCGCGACGCGCGAGCAGCAGCGCCCGATCGAGCATGTCGATCGGGCCCGCCGGACGCAGCTCACGCGCGCTCATCGCACACCACGCAACGCGTCGCGCATCACCAGCCCGAACCTGGCATCGCGACCTCGACGAGGCTCCACGCGAGCAGCGCAGCGAGCACGAACAGCGCGCTCGCGCTCAGCCACGCGACCCACGATGCCGCCGCCGTCGCGACGCCCTCGGCGCGCTTGCCGCCGACGTCCGCGAGCTTCGCAAGACACGACACGCAGTAGTTGATGCCGTCGACCTTGGTCACGCATTCGGCGCAGACGCGCGTCCGGCACTCGACGCAAATGCCGAGTGCCTCACGCTCCGGATGATTCCGGCAGGACGCTGCGTGGGCCAGCATGGCCCAACCTTCTAGCACGCCGCAGCGCGCCTCGGATCACCGTTGGGCGCAGTCGCGGCCTCAGCTGCAGATGCCGGTGCCCGCGGGCGAATACGGATACGCGCGGCAGCTGCCTTCGTCCGACGGGCAGACACCGGGGCCGCCATCACCGAGCGCGCAGATGCGCACGCACGTCCGCGCCATCAAGCCGGCGCAGAAGAGCCCCGGGAGACACGCGCTCTCGCCGTCGCACGTGCCGCCGACCTCGACAGTGCCGGCCGCGCGGCAGTCCGTATCGCCGCGGCTCGACACGATGTAGCAGCCGTCGCCGCTGTCGCAGCTGGCGGGACCGAGCACGTCGCAGGCGCGCGTCGGGACGCAGCGCCCCCAGCGCGTCACGGTGCCGTCGATCAGCGTCGGCGTGCTCGCGCAGCGCGCGCTTACGCCGCACGCGGTGTCGTCACCTGGGCAGCACGGCGTACCGCACGAGCCGCCACCCGCTGCGCTCGCGAAACACACCAGGCCAGCGGCGCAGTCGTCCGCCGTCTCGCAGCCGGAGTCCGCCGACGCCGTGCCGACTATGCCGACACAGACAGGTCCATCGGCGTCGAGCCGGCAGCCGTTCGTCGCGTCTGGCCCACACGGACGCTCGAGCCGCGGATCACACGGGATGGCGCTGCACATCGGGCCGGCGTCGATGGCGCTCGCGTCTTGCGTCGCAGGTGCATCGATCGCCGCGTCGAGGAACACGATGGCGGCGTCGACAGCGGCCGCGTCGAAGCGCGCGCCACCGTCCGTTGCGGGCCGAGGGGAGTCGCCGTCCGCCGCGCAGCCGCCGAGCGCGAGCGCGACGAGCAGCGCACGAGCGCCTCCCGCGAGCGACCGCGCAGCAAATCGCTGCGCGCGCCTGATCTGTACAGCTGGTTTCACTTCACTCCGTGCTGCGCGCCGTGGCGCGCGGGGTTGCGGCGCAGATCAGGTCGGCGAATCGCACGTACCAAGGTTCGCGAGCGGCGCGGGGATGCCGAGCGACGTGCAGACGTCCGTACCGGTGCAGCCCGGATCCATGTCCATCGTGTCGCACAGCTTGCGGCACGTGGAGGGGCCACCCGCGACGCCATAGCAACTGGAGCCGCTCGCGCAGTCATTGGTGTACGTGCACACAGCGCCCGCGGCGCGAATACCCGGCATCAAGCAGTCGGTCGTGCCGTCTCCGCCGGTCGGGTAGCAAGCGTCACCCGCGGGGCAGTCGCTGCCGAAGATCGCGCAGTTGGACGCTGTGCGGCAGAGGGCTGCCCCGGTGAGCGTGCCGTCCATGTTCGTCAGCTGGATGCTGCACATCGCGCCCGTCGGACAGCCCGCGGACGAGCCGACGTCGCAGCAGTACTTCACACACATGCCAGGCGTGCCGCCGGCCCCACCTTGGCAAGTGAAGCCTGGCGCGCAGTTGCTGTACGTCGTGCACGAGGCGCCGGTCATTCCGATTCCGCTCGCTGCGCAGAGCGGCATCGGCGGCATGCCGGCGCCCATCGCGAGCAGGTAACACGCCTCCCCTGCCCCGCATCCGTTGGTGACGAGATCACACTCACCCGCTGGGCACATCCCGCCGCCGCCGCCATCAGTGCCGCCGCCTCTACCGAGATCGATGGGGCCGAGATCCACGCCTGGACCAAGGTCGACCGGAGTCATGTTCATGTCGACGCCACCAGTGCCGAGATCGCGCGGTGTCACCCGCGTATCGTCGTCGCCGCAGGCCGTGAACACTACGCCGCAGAGCGCGGCTACCAGGATGATGCGAAGCTCGTTCATCGTTTTTTCCTCCGTCGGGCGGAATCGCCCGGCGCCTCTCCCACGAGCCGGGAGTATGTCAGAGCCGCGCCACGCTGGCGAGTAACGGAGAGGGCAGACTGCACGCAGCGTGCCCGCGCTCACGGGTGCTGAAACGCCTCGCGAATCGTGCGTATCGTGCTGCACCGCCACGCCGACGCGGCCACGGAGCGCGACAACCATGTCAGTGCGCGCCGCCCGCACCTCGCTTGCCGACACGCCCGAGGTGCGCGTCGAAGAAGTGCGAGCCGTACGCCAGCGAAGGTGCGCCGAAGCGCGCGCCGCTCAGTGAACGACGCCGGTCGACGTCGAGGTCGGGCTCTCCGAGGCCGGGCGCACGCCGGTCGTCGCGCGGGTGAGCGCAGCCTCGACGAAGCGGGTGAAGAGCGGGTGCGGCGCGTGCGGCTTGCTCTTGAACTCGGGGTGGAACTGGCAGCCGATGAAATACGGATGTGCTGTCTGCGGCAGCTCGACCATCTCGACCAGGCGCTTGTCCGGCGAGAGACCGCTGAGCACCAGGCCGCCCTGCTCGAGCTGCTCGCGGTATGCGTTGTTCACTTCGTAGCGATGGCGGTGACGCTCGCTGATCTCGGTCGCGCCATAGACGTGCGAGGCGAGCGAATTGGGCGAGAGCGTGCACGGGTACGCGCCGAGGCGCATCGTCGCGCCCTTGTCGGTGAGGCCCTTCTGGCCTTCCATGAGGTGGATGAGCGGGTGTGATGGCGTCGGGTTGAACTCGACCGAGTTCGCGCCGTCGAGGCCGCACACGTGGCGCGCGAATTCGACGACCGCCATCTGCATCCCGAGGCAGATGCCGAAGAACGGGATCTGCTGCTCGCGCGCGTAGCGAATCGCTTGGATCTTGCCCTCTGTGCCGCGGTCGCCGAAGCCGCCGGGGACGAGGATCGCGTGGTGTCCGGCGAGCTTCTCCGCGCAGCGCTCGGGCCGCGCGAGATCTTCGCTGTCGAGGTAGTTGAGCTCGAGCTTCACGTCGTTGGCGAGCGCGCCGTGCACGAGCGCCTCGTGCAGGGACTTGTACGAATCCTTCAGGTGCACGTATTTGCCGACGACGGCGATCTTGACGACGCCTTTGCTCGGCTTCTTCAGGCGCTCGACGGCGCGATGCCAGTGATCGAGATCCGGCTGACGCGACCAGATGTTGAGGCGCTCGACGATCTGATTGTCGATGCCCTCGGCGTGCAGCGCGAGCGGCAGCTCGTAGATGTAGTTCACGTCCGCGTTGGCGATGACGGCGTCGACCGACACGTTGGTGAAGTGCGCGATCTTCTCCTTGAGCTCGCGCGTGAGCGGACGCTCGACACGACAGACGAGGATCTCCGGCTGGATGCCGAGGCCGAGCAGCTCCTTCACCGAGTGCTGCGTGGGCTTCGTCTTCAGCTCACCCGCGGCCGCGATCCACGGCACCAGCGTGACGTGCACGCTGACCGAATTGCGCGGGCCGAGCTCGAGGCGCATCTGACGAATCGCCTCGAGGAAAGGCAGCGACTCGATGTCGCCGACCGTGCCGCCGACCTCGACGATCGCGAGGTCCGCGCGCGAGCCGGCATCGTAGACGCGCGCTTTGATCTCATCGGTGATGTGCGGGATCACCTGGATCGTCGCGCCGAGATATTCGCCGCGGCGCTCCTTCGAGATGACCGCGTCGTAGATGCGACCGGTGGTGAAGTTGTTCGCGCGGCGCATCTTCGCCGAGGTGAACCGCTCGTAGTGGCCGAGGTCGAGATCGGTCTCCGCGCCGTCGTCGGTGACGAACACCTCGCCATGCTGATACGGAGACATCGTGCCCGGATCGACGTTGATGTACGGGTCCATCTTGATGTGCGTGACCTCGAGGCCACGCGCTTCCATCAAGGCGCCGATCGACGCGGCCGCGAGGCCCTTCCCGATCGAGCTGACCACGCCACCGGTAACGAAGATGTACTTGGTGTGCTTCGCGCTCATCGGATTGCCTCTTTGCTCTCTCTGGTCGAGCTACGCACGAAAAAACCTTTGGCCGTCTGCCGCCGCACGGCGGGAGCCCTCAGCTGCCGCGCGTGGAGGCTGGAGTCGACCTCCGGACGAGGAAGAAACGGCCCGCCGGAGCGGCAGTGAGGGTGTGGTTCGAGGTAGAGCCGCGACGAGTGAACTGCCCTCGAATCACGGACGGCGACTGTATTTGTGTGCAGCGTGTGTGTCAACGGGGAAGCTGGCCTGCGGCTTTGCGGCGACGGTCCGCGCGAGCCTGCGATACATTGTCGACTTGACGCGTCGGGATAGTCGGGTTCACCTTCCGCCGATGGACATGACGTTAATACTGCCTCTCGGCGGCGGAGCGCTCATCGGTGCGGCGGCGGCGGCGCTGCTGGTTCTCGGCGGACGTGTCGCTGGCATCAGCGGGATCCTCGCCGGGGCGATCTCCGGAGCGCGCGAGCGCACCTGGCGCATCGCGTTCGTCGTCGGGCTGGTGCTCGCCGGTTTCATCGCCGCGCGCGTCATTCCGGGCGCCGCAAACGCGCCGCCGCGCACGTTTTTCTTGGTGCTCGTCGCGGGTCTGCTGGTCGGCGTCGGGACGCGCATCGGCGGCGGGTGCACCAGCGGTCACGGTGTGTGCGGCATCGGCCGGCTGTCGAAGCGCTCGCTGGTCGCGACGCTCGTCTTCATGGCGACCGGCGCGCTCACCGCGTTCGGCGCGCGCGTGGTGATCGAAGCGATCTCATGAGCGACGCCGCACGTTCGCGCTCGCTGGTCGTGCTCGGCTTCGCGTCGGGGCTGGTGTTCGGCTTCGGGCTGGTGCTCGGCGGCATGACGCGACCGGAGAACATCCTCGCGTTTCTCGATCTCGGCGGCCTCACCAATGGCTCGTGGGATGGCCGACTCATGCTCGTGATGGGCAGCGCCATCGCGGTGTTTCTGCCGGCGTGGATCTTCGTCTCGAAGCGCGGTCGCCCTCTGCTCGCGCAAAAGCTCGCCGTCCCGCCCGACGCGCCGATCGACGCGCGCTTGCTCGGCGGCGCAGCGATCTTCGGCGTCGGCTGGGGACTCGCCGGATATTGCCCGGGCCCGGCGCTCGTCTCGCTCGGCGCGGGCCTGCTCGACGCCGACATCCTCGCGCCGGCCACGATCTTCGTGCTCGCGATGATCGGCGGACAGCGCCTGGTGATCCTCAGCGAGCGGCGCGCGCCGAATGACGCAGCGGCCGCGGCGACGCAGAGTCAGAGCGCTTGTTCGCCAGATGCCCCGGACGCGGCGGAGTGAGCGCAAGCCGGCGCGACCCGCGGCGTCAGTCATCGCCGTCGTCGCGCACCTCATCGAGCAACGCCGCGCGGGTGAGCATCTTGCCCCCGAAGCGATCACGCAGCTTCGCGGCGACGTCCTCGAGCTGCTTGCCGCGCGCGATGCGCGGATCTGGGAAGAGCAGCGGCGCGTCGTCGGGACGGCTGCTCAGATCGCTCAGCGACACGCCGACCAAGCGGATGCCGCGGCGCAGTCCCGGCATGCGCGCGAGCTGGCCGCGCGCGGCGCGAAAGATCGAGTCGGTGTCGCAGACCGGCTCGTCCAGCGTCGTCTGCCGCGTGCGCGATTGAAAGTCCGCGTCCTTGAGCTTGAGCGTCACGGTGCGACCCCAGAGGCCATCGCGGACGAGGCGCTCTGCGACGCGCTCACACTGCGCGAGCAGCGGCTTCTCGAGCTCGGCGGCGGTGTGCAGGTCGTGCTCGAAGGTCTGCTCGCCACCGACGGACTTTGCATCGTGATCCGGGATCACCTCGCGATCGTCGTGGCCGTTCGCGAGCGCGTGAATCGAGCGTCCCCACGAGCCGAGCAGCGCCTCGAGCCGCGCCGGATCGGCGCCGGCGAGATCGCCGATCGTCGCGAAGCCCTGCGCGCGGATGCGCACCGACGTCTTCGCGCCGATGCCCCACATACGCTCGACCGGCATGTGCGCGAGAAAGCCGGCGATGTCTTCGGGCACGACGACGAGGCCATCGGGCTTCTGCAGATCGCTGCCGATCTTCGCCGCGAATTTGCACGACGCGACGCCCGCCGAGCAGGAGAGTCCGAGCTCGTCACGGACCGCGTCTTTGATCTGCTGCGCGATCACCGCTGGCTCGCCAAACAGCCCGCGACTCCCGGTCACGTCGAGGAACGCCTCGTCGAGCGACAGGCCTTCGACGAGCGGCGTGAAGCGATGAAAGATCGCGAACACCTGTCCGCTAATCTCCGCATAGCGCGCCATCCGCACCGGCACGACGATCGCGTGTGGCGCGCGCCGCAGCGCCTCGCCCATCGGCATCGCGGAGCGCACGCCGAACGGGCGCACCTCGTACGAGGCCGCGCAGACGACGCCACGACGCGACGGCCCACCGACGATGACGGGCTTGCCGCGCAGCTCCGGATTGTCGAGCTGCTCGACCGACGCATAGAACGCGTCCATGTCGACGTGGAGGATCCCGCGCACGCGCGCAGCGTACCCGCGGCTCGCAGCGCCGCCACGTGAGCGCGCCCACTACGCTCCCTTGTGCGCCGCGCGTCCGCTCCGATAGGCTTGCGTGCATGTCGCCGCGCTCGCTCTTCTTCGCCGCTCTGCTACGCGTCGCTGGCATCACGATCGCGACGTCGGCGCTCGGCGCTTGCGGCGATGATGACGACGTCGCAGCCGACGCCGCCGTCGATGCCGAGGTCCCAGTCGATCTCGGCATGCGCGATCTCGGCGTCGATCTCGGTCCAGCCACTCCGACGGATCTGTGCGATCCGACGGCGGCGCCGCTCGGTGCGTATCCGGCTCCCGGCGCGTATCCGCCGAACGCCGGCCCCGGCGTCCCCGCGGTGAGCTTCACGACAGAGCAGCTGTTCGTGAACTGCGCCTACCTCGACGGCGGCGAGATCGACGTCTCCGATCACCACAACCTCGTGACGATGTACGACGGCTATCTGCTGATGCCGGCGGCGCCGGAATTCGGACGCGGCGGACTCACGCTATGGGACCTGAGCGAGCCGTGCAGCCCAGTGCGTGTCGGCTACGGTGCGTCGGACACGATGCGCGAGACCCACGCGATCGGCTTCTCGTCGCTCGGCGGAAAGTGGGCGGTCGTCGACCAGCTCGGCGCGGCAGTGCGCGTGGGTCGCTCAGGCATTCAGTTCTGGGACCTCTCCGACTCGACGGCGCCCGTCGCCGTCGCCGATCTCGAGCTGCCTGGGAGCAACTATCCCGATGCGTATGCGCGCATCACGCTCAGCGTCTTTTGGCAGCCGCCCTATGTGTACGTCGGCGGCGCGGACAATGGCATCTACATCGTCGACGCCGCGGACCCGCGCAATCCGTTCTTGCTCACGCGCTACGCCGTCGAGCCGACGATGCGCGTTGGCCAAGTGCAAGTGATAGGCGACCTGCTGGTCGCGACCACCGCCGAGGGCGCGCGCACGGTGCTGCTCGACGTCAGCGACCCGACCGATCCGCAGCCGATCCCCGGCGGCGACTTCCAAGCGACGGACGCGACTGGCACACCGCGAGAGGCGTATTTCTCGAACATGACCAATGGCCACGTCTTCTATGCGCGCAAAGAAGGCGGCGGCGGCTTCATGGTGCACGATATCCGCGATCCCATGATTCCCGTGCACGCCGGCTCGTACAGGAGTGAGGGCAACGGCGGCTATGTCTCCATTCACGAGAATTTCGCGTTCGTCGGTGAGTCGAGCTTCGCGCAGATCTACGACATCACCGATCTCCGCGACATCCAGGTGCTCGCGCGCCTCGACCTCGAAGGCGACCTCGACACGCTGACGCCGCTCGGCCATCTCGCCGTGCTCAGCGTCGACGACGAGGCGATGCCGAATCAGGGCTCCGCGATCGCGCCGTGGCAAACGACTCCCGACATCAACGCGCCGCGGGTGACGTGGAGCTGGCCAGTCGCAGGCGCTACCGACGTCCCACGCGGCGCGCGACTCGGCCTCAGCGTGAACGAGTCGGTCGACGTCGCGAGCGCGTGGCAGGGCTCGGTGCGTGTCTACGAGATGGGCACGGATCCCGCGACGACGCGCGTCGACGGAATCGTCAGCGCCCAGGAGACGACGGTGAACTTCACGCCGCTGTGTCCGCTCGAGGCGAACACGATGTACGTATTCGAGGCTCCTGCTGGCGGGCTGCACGACTTCAGCGGCAACGCGATCAGCGAGCCCTTCAGCATCACGTTCACGACCTCCGGCTGACCATGAAGCGCAGCGCAGTCGCCGTACTCCTACTCGCCGTCGTCGCGCTCGACTTCGGCTGTGGGGACGATGACGCGGCGAGGATGGACGCCGGCGTCGACGCGTCACTCGACGCCGCGATCGACGGTGAGCTCGTCGACCTCGGTCCGCTGCCGCTCGCCGCAAATGCGGGACCGGCGCTCTATGCGCTGGTCGGCGAGAGCGTCCGGCTCGACGCGTCTGCGAGCACCGGCGCGACGCGCTATCAGTGGACCTTCGGCGATGGAACGCGCTGGGACGCGCAGCGGGACACGCCGATCGCCGACGTCACCTACACGCGACCCGGCCGCTTCTCCGCGGTGGTGCAGGTGTTCGACGAGACGGGCAGGCGCCGCAGCGACACGGCGGTCGTCACCGTAACCTGGCCGCACGACTTTTCGCCGAGCAGCAGCGGCACGGTGACGCGCGTGCGCGACGCGGATCGCGTCGCGGTCGTCAGCAGCGATTCCAACGAGCTCGTCCTCGTCGACTGGGACGCGAGCGCGACCTTCACGGTGCGCGCTCGCGTGGCGACCGCGGTAGAGCCGCGCAACGTGCTCGACGCCGGCGACGGCTGGCTGGTCGTGCCGTGTGATCGCGGCGCCGCGGTGAGCTTCATTCGCAGCGATGGCAGCGGCGCGCGCGTCGACGTGGCGATGCCGCGCGGCTCGCGACCATTCGCGGCAGCGCGCGTCGGTGAGCGCGTCTACGTGACGCTCAACGCGACCGGTGAGCTAGCCGTGCTCGCGATCGACACGGCGGGCGGCGGTCCGCGGCTGCTCACGCGCATCGCAGCGATTGCGGACGCGCGCGGTGTCGCCGCGCTGCGCGACGGGCGACTCGGCGTGACGCGCTGGCGATCGCCGGAGACTGGCGCCGAGCTCGCCATCATCGATCCGAGCGGCGCGCGCGCGACCGAGACCATCACGCTCGCGGTCGATCCGCAGATCGCGTCCGACACCGAGATCGGCGGCGTGCCGTCGTATCTGCAGCAGCTCGTGGTTTCGCCCACCGGCCGCGAAGCCGCGCTACCGTCGCTGCAGACTTCGCTGCGCGAGGGCAGCTATCGCAGCGGCAGACCGCTGACGTTCGAGACGACGCTGCGCTCGGTCATCAGCTACGTCGATCTGCTGAGCGGGCTGGAGCGCGTCGAGGACCGCAAGCAGCTCGACAATCGCGGCTTTGCGAGCGCCGCGGCGTTCACCAGCCGCGGCGATTTTCTGTTCGTCACCGACCGCGGCGCGCGCAGCGTCGAGCGCATCGACGCGCTGACCGGTGGTGCCTCGGGGAGCCTGCAGAACGTCGGCTATGCGCCCGAGGGGATCGCGCTGTCCGCGGACGATCGCTATTTATTCGTCGACGCATCGCTCTCCCGTGAGCTGGTCGTCTACGACGCGCGTGAATTCGGCGACGCCCCGGAGCCGCTGGCGCGTATCTCGATCGTCGTCACTGAGCCGCTCGATCCGGTCGTGCTGCGCGGCAAGCAGCTGTTCAACGACGCTCTCGATCCTCGCCTCGATCGCGACTCGTATCTCGCCTGCGCGCACTGCCATCTCGACGGACGGGGCGATCATCGGGTGTGGGACTTCACCGATCGCGGCGAGGGGCTGCGCAACACGACCTCGCTGCTCGGCCGCGCCGGCGCGGGACACGGCCCGATTCATTGGAGTGCCAATTTCGACGAAGTGCACGACTTCGAAAATGACATTCGCAACGCGTTCCGCGGCACTGGCTTGCTGAGCGACGCGCAGTGGGAGAGTGGCACTCACAGTGACGCTCTCGGTGCGAGCAAAGCCGGCCTCAGCGCCGACCTCGACGCGCTCGCCGCTTACGTCACCTCGCTCGATGTCTTGCCCGACAGCCCAGAGTCGACTGGCGGTGCACTCACTCCAGCGCAGGCGCGCGGTCAGGCGCTGTTCGAGTCCGCGGCGCTCGGATGCACTGACTGCCACGCGGGCACCCGGCTCACCGACAGCGCGTTCACGTCGCCGGGCGTGCCGCTGCTGCACGACGTCGGCACGCTCGGCCCAGGCTCCGGCATGCGCCGCGGTGCGTCCCTCACAGGCATCGACACCCCGACGCTGTTCGAGCTGTTCGACTCCGCGCCGTATCTGCACGATGGCTCCGCTGCGACGCTGCGCGAGGTGCTGACGACGCGCAACGCCGGCGATTTGCACGGTGTGACCAGCGGGCTCACGAGCGCGCAAATCGACGATCTCATCACGTATCTGCGCGCGCTTTGAAAGATGCGAACGGCAGGCCCCGAGGCAACGGAATACACCGGCTTCAAGCGAGTCGTCGCGCTCTGAGTCGCCGCTCACCCCGACGGAAAATCGGTGTCCATCAGAGCCGACGATGATCACCGTCGCCGGGCCTCAGTTCACGCCGCTCTTCACTGACTCGGCGTATGCGAGCGCCTCGTCGAGCGTGCCGCGGCCGACCTCGACGAGGTCGAGCAACATCGGCAAGGCGATGAGCGCCTGCGGCGCGACGCGCGCCGTCTCGACGAACAACATCCGCGCGAGAGCGCGCAGCGTGGGATCGTCCTCGAGCGCGTTGCCCGTGGGGCGACCCTGCACCAGCTGCCGGACGGCGCGCGCGATGTCGGCATCGCCGGCGCCGCTACGCGCACGCAGGTCGCGCAGGCGCTCGCGCCAGCTCGCGGATGTGGCGCCGTCGTCCTCGGCCGAATGACCGATCCGGCGGAGCATGTCGTCGATCAGCCCCATCGGCATGCCGTGTCTCTGCGGTTCTCGCAGCCTTTCGCGCGTACTTACGGCGCGGCGTCCACATTTCTCCCCACGGCGTCCGCGCAACGCGGTGGACCGACCATGCCGCGGCCGCAGCTGCTACATTCGCCGGCCCATGTCCTATACGGTGCTCGCCAGGAAATACCGTCCGCAGACGTTCGCGGACCTCGCCGGTCAGGACCACGTCACGCGCACGTTGGCGAACGCGATCCACTCCGGCCGCGTCGCGCACGCGTTCCTGTTCACCGGCGTACGCGGCGTCGGCAAGACCACCAGCGCGCGCCTCCTCGCCAAGGCGCTCAACTGCGTCAACGGGCCAACTCCGGAGCCGTGCAACGCGTGCGATCAGTGCCGCGAGATCACCGCCGGCAACGATCTCGACGTGCTCGAGATGGATGGCGCTTCGAACAACAGCGTCGACGATGTGCGTCGGCTGCAAGAGTCGATCCCGTACCGGCCGGTGCGCGACCGCTTCAAGATCGTGATCGTCGACGAGGTGCACATGCTCTCGACCGGCGCGTTCAACGCGTTTCTGAAGACGCTCGAAGAGCCGCCTCCGCACGTGAAGTTCATCTTCGCGACGACGGAGTCGCACAAGGTCCCGGTCACCATCCGCTCGCGCTGCCAGCGCTACGATTTCCGGCTGATCCCGCAGAGCATCGTCGCCAAGCGCGTGCGCGAGATCCTCGTCGCGGAGAACCTGAAGGCCGACGACGCCGCGGTGCAGATCGTCGCCCGCGAGGCAGCCGGCTCGATGCGCGACGCGCTCACGCTGCTCGATCAGATCGTCGCGTTCGGCGGTGAAGATCTGCACGGTGAAGAGGTCGCGCGGATGCTCGGCCTCGCCGAT
>Ga0209181_10002978_pt1 | contig 26951 bp, 26 predicted proteins | sample MAT05_FD_187208 | JGI IMG/M metagenome (GOLD analysis project Ga0209181, IMG submission 187208) | Freshwater microbial communities from Lake Fryxell liftoff mats and glacier meltwater in Antarctica - MAT-05 (SPAdes) (version 2) | ecosystem: Environmental > Aquatic > Freshwater > Ice > Liftoff...
ATTACCCTACGATAAGGGATTTGATGCATTGGATAATAATTTTAAGAGTTATGTTCAATTTATTGAAGATTATTTAGGAACTGATGTGGGTGTTATTTCATTGGGACCAGAACGCCACAAAACGATCATGCGTTAAACATGAAAATTATTTGTATTGGCAGAAACTATGCCGAGCATGCCAAAGAATTGCAAAATGAGATTCCAGACGAACCGGTAATTTTCATTAAACCAGATACTGCCGTATTGCGAAATAATTCTCCTTTTTACATCCCTGATTTTTCAAAAGACGTACATCATGAGGTTGAACTTTTCGTAAAAATAACAAAGGTTGGCAAGTCTATTCCCTTGCAATTTGCGTCAACTTATTACAACCAAATTGGCTTAGGAATTGATTTTACCGCGCGTGATTTACAAGCAAATTTAAAAGCCAAAGGTTTACCTTGGGAAAAAGCCAAAGGATTTGATTATTCCGCCGTCATTGGAAAACTATACGCCAAGGAGAATTTCGATATTCACAATATTGATTTCACTTTGGTTAAAAATGGCGAAACCATACAATCCGGAAATTCATCCCAAATGCTTTTTGGAGTCGACTCAATAATTAGCTATGTTTCCCAATTTTTCACTTTAAAAATTGGAGATTTTATATTTACTGGCACGCCACCAGGAGTTGGTCCTGTAAAAAAAGGCGATTGCCTTGAAGGGTTTATAGGTGAATCGTCTGCCTTTCAGTGCGAAGTTAAGTAACCTCCTCTATTTCGTTTCTATTGAAATAATATTCGGATTTTTGCTCGAATAATGGATGATGAATTTCATTTTATCATAATGGTTCTTCTTGAAATTTTCTGCGTTATCTCCCATAGATACGCTTTGTTTATAGGCCTTTCCATTTACAACATAATCCACGGTCAACCATTCGTCCTCTAACATAAAATTAGTGGCAATGGCACTTTTAGAATAATGCTCCAAATGATACGATCTTCTAATATTTTCTGCACGAATTGTCAGCGCAGGAATAGCAAAAAACATCGTTAAAAATACAATTAATATATACTTTTCAGCACTCACTTTCTTTTGTAATATCATATTTCTGATTTCAAAATACCGGTAAATTTTTTTTAGTGTCCATACCATTGTCATTAAGTATGCAATCGCCAATATCACATTGCTAATCATGGTGATATCTGTATAGGGTTTCCAGTAAAAATGATCGAACAACATCAACAACAGAAAAACCATAAAAAAACCCAATACTAGCAATAATTTTTCTTGGACTATTCCCTTTTTTGCTGCATCTAACTTTTCAACTGAATGAATTTCGTTCGGCGGTTCAATATTTTTTGTTAAATCTTCGTCTGCCTCACCTAAAACTGGATTTCTTTCGCTATTGCCAAATTTTTTATAAAGTGATCTGCTAATTTCAGAATTTTTCTGCTTCAAATAATACTTTAAAAGCATCATGTCATAAACCCGTTTTTTTTCAGGGTCAGACAACAATTCGTACCCTTTGGTAATTATATTGAGATATTCTGCAGCTTTTTCATCGCCTTCTTGAAATGCTCCAGAATATTGATGAACCTTCAATATATATGCCTTTTTTATGTCCTCGATTGTTGTTCCAACCGGGATATTTAGCAATTTATAAAAGTCGAAAAAGTCCATTCTTTTAACAAAAATAACGAATTTCTGAGCAAATCATTTTTCATTCAATCTATAAAATCAGAATTGCAAGCCGTGGAATCCAAATTATTTACATTCAATTTGGTTGAAAACAGTTATAATTGAATTAATTTGCAGCATGTTTCAAACAAGGAAACGATTCCGTTTTGTTTTCGTATTTGCATTGTATTTGATTTTGTTTCCAGGTCACATATTTAGCTCATCTCCACCAGCTTCCATTTATAATTTATCACCCCCATCTTGGTACGCTGGATTCTCAGATACGTTTTTGGAAATTGTTTTTCATGCCGAAAATGCCGATCTTTTAGAGATATCCATGGAAGATTATATGGGGGTGCGTTTTTTAGGTAAAACCAATTCTGCCAACAGGCATGTAGCATACCTGCAATTAAATATTAGCCAAAAAACAGAGCCAGGGGTATTGAAATTTTCCGCCAAACCTGCTTTTCTTAGAATTAGATATGTAAAATCGTTTAAGTTTACCTATACTTTGCATGCAAGATCCAGTAAAATTTCTGAACTAGAATCTAAAGATATTGTATATCATTCTGTTTTGGACAAATTTTACAATGGAAACCAAAACAATGACAAGGTATATTTAAAAAATCCATACGATTTTAACACCAAAGACCCTATGGCAAGGCAGGGTGGGGATTTAACAGGTTTAATTAATGGAATTGATTACTTACATAATTTAGGTGTAACTGCACTTTGGCTGAACCCCATTCAAGAAAACGATGCCCCTATGCGCAGCGCATTTGGCAGAAGTATTACGCACCACTATTTGGTAGATCCACGACTGGGAAGAAATGACCAGATTAAACCTTTGCAAAATGCGCTAGCCAAGGCAGGCATTAAGCTTATCATGGATTTAGATATAAACCAAATAGGCTGGTTCCACTGGTTGAATTTGAATTTTGACACGGGTTGGTTTAACAGCCCAGATAGCGCTATACATTCATTGCCTGACCCAGTTTTTTTCAACAATTCAAACTTAAGCGAAACCGAAAAAAAATGGATAGCCAACCATTGGATGGATCCCACTTTGCCTGATTTGAACCAAAAGAATTTCCACATTCGCTATTATTTAAAACAATTTTGTATGTGGTGGACAGAGTTTGCAGGCGTTTCTGCATGGATTGTACCCGACCCTCAATTGATTGAAAAGTCCTTTTCGAATTACATTCAATGGGAAGTGCAACGTGATTTTCCCAATGTAAAGTTCATCGCCAACACTACAACAAACAGCACCAAATCGCAATCTGATTATGTTTTAAACAAATTGTCGTTGAAGCCTGTTCAAAGTTTCAATGGCATTGCAGATTATGCAATTTTTAATTGTTTAACGCAAATTGCCAAAACAGATACCTGTGATCGAAAATATTGGAATGATTTATTTAATACATTAGAAATGCAATGCGTTTATTCAAAGCCACATGAAAATTTAATATTTATGGATGAAATTTATGGCAAAGGTATTTCGGCAAGTTACAACCAAAATAAAAACCGATGGAAAATGTTAATGGGGCTAAGCTATACACTGCCAGGTACTTTGATTACAAATATGGGGATTGACCAAATTTCCAAAGGTAGCTTTAACAATGGCTCCTTTTATCCCTTGGGTATTTTTACCAATTGCGGAAATCTAAATTGCGCGAAAGAATTGCAGACTACACAGGATTTTGAGTTTAACAAACAACTCATTAAAATGCGTAAAAACAATCCTATTTTAACGGAAGGTGAATTTAAATTATATGCACCTGCAGATGGCGTTTTTTCGTATTTCAGAATATTAAATGAAAAGAAAGTGCTGGTTTTGGTGAATGACAATTCCAATGAAAAAATGATAGTTAGCGCCCGTTACCAAGATGAATTAAATGGGTTTAGCCATTTTAAAGACTTGATGTTTGGCGACCATGGAATGCTGGGTGCGTATTTCATTGTACCCAAACATTCCATAGTGATTTATGAATTAATGCCTTAAAATTCTTACAAGGCAATCAATTTTTCGAATACATCCAAACGGTCTTGGATATCTCCTCCCGTTATTTCAGCAAGGCGATCTGTTCCAAACTTCTCTACACAATAGCTTGCCATGCAACTTCCATACATAAGTCCACGCTTCATACCGCCAAAATCATTTCTGCCACTTGAGGCTATATAGCCCAAGAAACCGCCGGCAAAGGTATCTCCAGCTCCAGTAGGATCAAATACTTCCTCCAATGGCAAAGCGGGACAGAAAAAAGTTTGTCCATCTGGTCCAAACAACAAAGCACCGTGCTCCCCTTTTTTAATAACAAGGTACTTAGGACCCATTTCACGGATTTTTCTTGCTGCTTTTACCAAACTGTATTCCCCACTCAATTCACGCGCTTCTTCATCGTTTACTGTAAGCACGTCCACCATGGTTAAAACTTGTTTTAATTCATCGATGGCAATTTGCATCCAAAAATTCATCGTGTCCATAACCACCAACTTAGGACGCTTTTTCAATCGATTTAGGGTTGTAATCTGCACCGCAGGTGCTAAATTTCCAAGCATTACGTAATCAGGACTGTCCCATCCTTCTGGAATAATAGGGTCAAATTCACCCAAAACATTCAATTCTGTAACCAAAGTATCCCGGCTGTTCATGTCCATATGGTACTTTCCACTCCAGAAAAAGGACTTTTCGCCCTTTTTAATTTGAACTCCGGTGGTATCTACACCCCTACTTTTGAGGTCTTCTAAGAAGGCCATATCAAAATCTTCACCCACCACTGCAACCAACCCTACCTTGTCGTAAAGCATTGATGTGGCTAGAGATATATAGGAAGCACTGCCCCCAACTATTTTACCCGTTTTGCCGAAAGGGGTCTCTATGGCATCAAATGCAACCGACCCAATTATTAGTAAACTCATTTATTTTGCAAAAAAACTACAATTTTTCTTGAAAAAAAACAAAAGACTTCTTATTTTTGCACCCCGTTAGCGTAAAAGTTAACAAAATAACATTCCTTGATAGCTCAGCTGGTTAGAGCAATTGACTGTTAATCAATAGGTCGCTGGTTCGAGTCCAGCTCAGGGAGCAAAACTAGACAAGTCTTCAGAAATGGGGACTTTCTTTTTTTATTTTCTCTCCAAACCCTTGATATCATTGAAGATTAGAGAAGCCAAAATGCTCAGTTGGGTGGTCCGATATTCTCCATCTTCAAAAATCAAATAATCCTTAAATATCAAACCAACAATTTCTTGTTTCTCCCTTACATTGGCATTTTTATAAAGATTTGTTACCGTTTTATGTATCATTAGTATAAGTAAATTTCAGATTTGATCATGGTTTGCCTGAATATTCATCAATAATGGGTTAGTGACTTTTGGATGAATGCCCGCAGGGTATTTCTAAGGTCGAATATTTTGGGTTCTGTAAACGTATTTTTTATGCGGGAATCAAAGTCCATTGATATTGCTTGAATTTCTTCATCTATAAACCATGTAAAGTAGAGAATGGATGTGAATGGTGGTAATTGTTGGTTTTTGATGGGAAATGCATGTGGGAAGTGAGGTTTATACACTTTATACGGCTTATATTCCAGGTAAAGTTGGGTTCACATTCCTAAAGTACTTAAGATCAAATGTTGGGAAACTCTAGAAGTAGCTGCTCCTTTAAACGATAATCAAGATATGAACCGTAAAATTCCCATATTGAAATCCGACGGTTTAAAAACGCTTTTTCCTTTAGAGGTCTAAATTCATCAGCGTATTTATTGATCTAGATATTCCTCCAACTGATTATAACAGAAATTTTTATTATAAAGCTACAACGGAATCGCATCCCTGATGCTATCAAAGAACGAATATTAACAAAACCTTGACTCCGGGAAACACTCGGAAAGCAATGAATTTACACAATGCCACTGACTCTTTCAGCAAACATTAAATCGGACAAAATTGTCCTATTTAATGTTTTTCAGTTACCTTTGAAAAAAAAATCATACCACCAAACATCAATCAATGAAAAATATCACATCTCACACATTTCACATCCCAGTTATGGGTCTTGCTTTTACAATTGATACGCCAATAAAAGTTGCAAAATTCGGAATTTCCTCGGTAGTTTCAATTATAGAAGATGAATTAATAGAACAGATGCGCGAAGTGCATTGTAAAATAGAAAATATCGCTTTTGAAAGTATATCCATCCATGAGCCAGATTACAGGGCAAAAAGGATAACCGCCTATTTGAACCTGATGCAGTGCATAGTAGACAATCAGATTGAGGCTATTAGCAAGGCTGATTTTGAAAAAGACAACACTATCAGGCAATATTTTGAAATGTTGCCGGATTCATCAAATGCGAAAAAAATATATAAGCATATGCTGTTAAGCAATGGGAACGAAAAGCTTCTTTTACAGCAGACATTGCGACAATCCGTAGTGCCTGGAGCCATTGATGTGAATATCATGACCAAACTGGATAAAACGAACTACGACACGGAAGGGCAAGAACTGCCAGTGGAATATTGTGATGCACATTCCGCTTTGAGGGGATTTGCAAACAGCCGCTTAAGATCTTCAATAATTTTTTCTGCGGGTCTGAATCCAAGGCTATATGCTTACTGCGAAACATTCAAAGATTTTTTTCCAGATGCAAATGGCATCGTCAATAAAAAGATTATCCTGAAGGTCAGTGATTACAGATCGGCTTTAATACAGGGAAAATACCTTGCCAAAAAAGGGTTATGGGTATCTGAATTTCGAATTGAATCAGGCATCAATTGCGGAGGCCATGCTTTCATCGCGGAAGGTTTATTGCTTGGCCCAATACTTGAAGAATTCAGGGAAAAAAGAGAAGAACTTTACAATGAAATGATTGGCATTTGCAAGGATGCCTTAATTGCCAAGGGTTGTCGAACATTTAAGGCAGATCCTCAATTAAAAATAACGGCCCAAGGAGGAATTGGAACCTCAGATGAAAATAATTTCCTGATTGACTATTACAACCTGGATGCAACAGGTTGGGGAAGTCCATTTTTAATGGTTCCGGAAGCTACGAATGTTGATGATGGAACATTGGATAAATTGGTGAAAGCGCAAAAAGATGATTATTACTTGAGTTTAGGTTCTCCATTAGGTGTTCCATTCAATAATTTAAGGACTAGCAGCTCCGAAATACAAAGAAATCTTAGAATTACTAAAAACCGTCCAGGAAGTCCCTGTTATAAGAAATTCCTTTCCTCCAATACTGAATTTACTGAACGGCCAATCTGCACGGCATCGCGTGAATTTCAAAACTTAAAAATCAAGCAATTACAAAGCAACATTACAGACGAAAACTTGCTGGAACTTGAAATCTCTAAAATTACTGAAAAAGATTGCCTTTGTGAAGGTTTAGGTGCATCTGCGCTTTTAAAGAATAAAGCAAAATTATCACATAAATTGAGTGCAGTAACAATTTGTCCAGGTCCCAACCTGGCTTATTTTTCTGGCATTTTTACTTTAAGGGAAATGCTGGATCATATATATGGCCGTGCAACCCTTTTAAATACGTTACCTCGTCCGCATGTTTTTATTAATGAATTGCAATTATATGTGGACCATTTAAAAAAGGAAATAGGGAAACATTTAACTCCAATGACAAACAAGGAGCAAAGTTACTTGGTGAAATTCAGGGAAAACCTTTTGAAAGGCATTGAATACTACAATTCCATTTCCGATAAAATAAACATCAAAAGCAACGAAACCTATGAGCAAATGATGTTACAACTTTCAGATTTTAAAAAAATGCTCCAGTCGCTTTCACTTGAAGACAGTCCGAGAGAATTTCCCATTCTGAATTGATTAATTTTCAAAGTCATGAATACTCCCAATATCATTGATAAGATAAATCAGCTCCGGAAAGATAAAAACGCTATCATCCTGGCACATTATTATCAGGAACCTGCCATTCAGGATATTGCTGATTTTGTAGGAGACAGTTTGGGATTGTCTTTTAGGGCGGCAAAAACAAATGCCGATATCATAGTTTTTGCAGGGGTTCATTTCATGGCTGAAACTGCTAAAATACTAAATCCAAATAAAAAAGTTCTAGTACCCGACATGAATGCAGGGTGTTCATTGGCTGATTCATGCCCTCCTGAAGCGTTTAAAGCTTTTCGAGAGCAACACCCGGCTCACATTGCAATCACTTATATTAACTGTTCCGCAGAAGTAAAGGCGCTAAGCGATATTATCTGCACTTCATCCAACGCAAAAAAAATAATTGATTCTATACCGAAAGACGAGCCCATTTTATTCGCACCGGATAAAAATTTGGGCAATTACCTTATCAAGGCAACTGGTAGGGACATGGTCTTATGGCCAGGCGTGTGTATGGTGCATGAAGCATTTTCTCTGGATAAATTGATGGGATTAAAAATCCAATATCCTAAATCAATAATTGTGGCACATCCTGAATCGGAAACTCAGATTCTGGAGACAGCAGATTTCATTGGCTCTACGAGCCACATGATTGATTTTATCAAGAAAAGTGAAGCAATGGTATTCATCATTGCAACCGAGGTAGGTATATTACATCAGTTGATGAAGGAAGTAACGGATAAGCTCCTTATTCCCGCACCTGTAGAGGAAAGTAATACTTGTGCTTGCAGTGAATGCGGATTTATGCGATTGAACACTTTAGAAAAACTTTACGTTTGTTTGAGTGACGAAAAAAACGAAATTTTAGTTTCGGATACCATTGCAAAGAAAGCCTTAGTGCCTTTGGAACGCATGCTTAAAAGTTCTTTATGAAATGATAGAAAAGGATATTTTAATAATAGGTTCAGGAATTGCAGGCCTCTCCTTTGCACTGAATATCGCAAAAAAGCGCCCCGACCTTTCGATTTGCATATTGACCAAAAGCAATAAAGCCGAAACCAATACAAGATATGCACAAGGTGGCATCGCAGTGGTGATGGATATTATTCATGATTCGTACCAGGAACATATCAATGACACCTTAAAGGCCGGCGGAGAACTTTGCAATAAAAAAGTGGTTGAAATGGTTGTAAAAAAAGCGCCAGAAAGATTAAGGGAATTAATGGAATGGGGTGTGAAATTTGACATGGCGCTAAAGAACCGATTTGATGTAGGGCTGGAAGGTGGCCATTCCCATGCAAGGATTTTACATCGCAAAGATATGACAGGTTATGAGATTGAAAAAAAACTCCTTTATCATACCAGCCAATACAAAAACATAAGTATTCTTCCTCATCATTTTGCACTTGATTTAATAACAGGTTCTTCATATATAATAGGCAAGAATACCACAACTTGCTATGGCGCGTATGTTTTTAGCCAAGAGTATAAATGCATCAAAATCTTCAAGGCAGGCATCACCATGCTGGCAACAGGTGGTTCAGGACAAGTTTTCATAACAACAACCAATCCATTAATTGCGACCGGTGATGGGGTCGCAATCGCACACAGGGCACATGCAAAAATCAGGGATATGCAATTCATCCAGTTTCATCCTACCGCATTTTATGAGCATCATTCAAAACCTTCCTTTCTGATATCTGAAGCAATCAGGGGTTTTGGTGCTTATATCCTGAATAAAAAGGGTTCCCGATTCTTGTTTGATTACGATAATAGGGGCGAGCTAGCCACCAGGGATATTATTTCAATGGCAATACATTGTGAGCTGTTAAAATCTGGCGAAGCATGTGTCTTTCTCGATTGCCGCCATTTGGACCATAAAAAATTCAGGAAGCACTTCCCGGGCATTTACAAATATTGCCAAAAAAAAGGAATCAATACAGACAAAGATCTCATACCAATAACACCTGCGGCCCATTATCAATGCGGTGGGATAACAACCAATAGAAAAGCACAGACTTCCATAAAAAATTTATATGCCTGCGGTGAATGTTCAAGCAGTGGGTTACATGGTTCAAATCGTCTGGCATCCAATTCGCTTCTGGAAGCGGTTGTTTTCTCACATGAAGCAGCCGCCCACATTTTGAAAAATTTGGATTCTACAAGAACTAAACTAGAATTCACTTTCAATAAGTACACATTAAAAAAAACAAGCTTCAAAAAACTGAGTGCCATGAGAATGGAAATAAGGCAAATTGTAAGTCTTTATGCAGGTATTGAAAAATCAAAATCAGGTTTGCTCAATGCAAAGGCATTACTTAAAAAATTCGATTTGATGATTAAAAGAAATTACCCAGATGGAACATTGCAGACAGATTTCTGGGAAGTTAAAAACTTGCTGACTGTTGCACAACTTATCGTTGATCAATCGCTGAACTTCTATTATAAAAAGCATAAACAAAATGAAAAACAAACCCATGGGAAATAGATTAAGAACATTGACAGAACCTTTCAAGATAAAAATGGTTGAGCCGCTAAAAGTGACCACTGAGGAATACAGAAAGAAAGCACTGGAGCAAGCGGGTTACAATCCATTTTTACTCAAATCCGATGATGTATTCATTGATTTGCTAACGGATAGTGGCACAGGCGCAATGAGTGATAAACAATGGGCTGGAATGATGACTGGTGACGAAAGTTATGCCGGTTCTCGCAGTTGGGAACACTTAAACAAAGTTGCAAGTGAATTGACCGGTATGCCGCATATACTCCCTACACACCAAGGCCGCGCTGCTGAAAGGATACTTTATGGCATTCTTGGTGGCAAGGACAAAATTTTCATCAGCAATACACACTTTGATACCACGAGGGCGAATATTGAATTTACTGGAGCTGTAGCCATTGATATTGTTTACGAAGAAGCAAAAAATCCTGAAACAGATTTGCCTTTTAAAGGAAATATCAACCTCGAAGAACTGCAGGAACTTGTTAATCAATATAAAAAGGAAAATATTGCCGCCGTTATCATTACGGTAACCAATAACTCATCGGGTGGTCAGCCGGTTAGTATGGAGAATGTAATATCCCTCAGGAAAATATGTGATGAACATCAGCTTCTTTTGGTAATTGATGGATGCAGGATTGCAGAAAACGCTTATTTCATCAAACACCGCGAGATTGGATACGGGCATAAAACATACGAGGAAATCGCAAAAGAAATGCTTCGGCTAGGTGATGCATTTATAATGAGTGCAAAAAAAGACGGAATGGTAAACACGGGCGGATTGCTGACAGTGAGGGATGAAAAACTTGCATTGAAATGTAAAAACCAATTGATCATTTCAGAAGGATTTACTACCTACGGAGGTCTCACTGGCCGCGATATGGAGGCATTGGCTATTGGCCTAAAGGAAGTTTTTGATGAAGACTACCTTCATTACCGGATTCGAAGCACCGCCTATCTGGGAGAAAAACTGAAGGAAAAAGGTGTGCCGGTGGTCTGGCCCATTGGTGGACATGCAGTTTATATTGATGCAAAAAAACTATATAGCAATATTCCCGTAAATGAATACCCCGGGCAGGCACTTGTTTGTGATTTGTATATAAAAGGAGGCATAAGAAGTGTGGAAATTGGGAGTTTAATGTTTGGGAAATATGATGGTGACGGAACACTTATTCCTGCAACAAATGAACTCGTAAGGCTCGCAATTCCAAGGCGGGTATATACACAAAGCCATATTGATTATGTACTTGATGTATTTGATGATATTGTGGAAATGCGCAACCAATCAAAAGGCTATCATATTACTTATGAACCGTCATTTTTACGACATTTTACGGCACGCCTGAAAAAAAACAATACAGAAATCAATTTGCAATCTGCAAATATTTAAAACGAAAGTAACTGAATATTAAAGATGTTAAAATCAAATGCCATACTTGTATTTTTAATTTTGAGTTTATCATTTCTCATATACTCATTCAGCATTTACCTTAAACCGATGACTGCAAAAGAAGATATAAGGTTCAACAGGGGAAAAGCGTCGGAAGGTAGACTTGTATGGCAATCCTATAATTGCCAGAGCTGTCACCAGTTGTATGGATTAGGAGGTTATCTGGGTCCGGATTTGACCAATATAATTTCTAATTCTAACAAAAGTAGAAAAATAATTCAAGCGATAGTCGGGTCAGGCACCAAACAAATGCCTGCATTTAACCTGTCCGATATTGAAATGGATAAACTTATTGAATTTTTAAAATCTGTGGATGCAAGCGGAACAGCCGATCCACGAAATTTCAGGCATGATAAATTCGGCATGATAGAAGGCAATGAAACTAAATAAAATTAATATTGGCAACCTGTTTTTAATAACCTCATTATGTATGCTGGTAATGGGTTTGTTCTTTGGCATATTGGCAGCGCTTATCTACCTGTTCCCAGAATTCCTGAAGGATGGGATTGGCTTTATTTCACTTAGGCCGTTACATGTTTCTTCAGCCATGTTCTGGATTATTTTAGGTGCTACAGGATGCGTTTATAATGGATTGAAAGATTACACAAAGCAAATTTCAACAAATAAAATTGGCCTCATCCAATGGGGTTTGTGGATTGTAGCCATTACGGGAATTATTACATCCTATTTTACCAAAAATTTCGGGGGTAGGGAATATTGGGAATTCAATGCTGTATGGGCCTTGCCAATAGCCCTTGCGTGGGTTATGTTTTTAATTAACTTTTATTCACTGGCAAAAAAAATAAAGGACTGGCCGGTTTACATCTGGATGTGGATGACCGGAATCATATTTTTTCTTTTTACTTTTTCAGAAAACTACCTGTGGCTTTTCCCATATTTCAGGGAACATTTCATAACAGACATGACCATTCAGTGGAAAGTAAACGGTTCGCTGGTTGGGTCATGGAACCAAATTTTGTATGGAACAGCCTTCTTTTTAATGGACAGGATTTCAAATACCAAAAACACCGGCAGGAGTAAGCTTGCCTTCATGATGTATTTTCTTGGTTTATTCAATCTTATGTTTAACTGGGGGCATCACATTTACACACTTCCAACCGAAAAATATATCAGGTATATCGGCTATACCGTCAGCATGACTGAATGGATTTTTTTTGTTAAGATAATATATGACTGGAGAAAAAGCATCAATACCATTCAGAAGAACTATCATTACTTTCCATACCGATTTATTATTGCAACAGATATTTGGGTATTTATCAATATGGGACAAGCTATAATGATGTCTATTCCCGTCATAAACATATATACACACGGCACCCATGTAACAGTTGCACATTCAATGGGAACGACCATCGGCATCAACAGCATGATACTTTTCGCGGCCTGTTTTGAGTTTCTTAATTACAATGCAGTTGCAAAGCCTTCAGGCAAGAGTATTTTAAATGTTACCTTCTGGATATTGCAAGGCAGCTTATTTGCATTCTGGCTGTCACTGAATATGGCGGGCCTTAAAAAAGGCATCTGGCAGATGAGTGAAAACCAGACAAGTTACTCTAAAATGATGGAATCCCTTTACCCCTATTTTACTTCATTTTTATTATCAGGCATTGGTTTGTTTATTGCCTTTTCAATACTTGCATTCATCCTAATAAAATCAAGTATTAAAAAACATCTTGCATTTAAAAACAAAATCCTATAAACATATTATGGAATCAACCGTTGACCTGAAAGATTTAAAAACAGCGTATCGCAATAAAAGCAATCAAGAGCTCAGATATACGTATTACATTTTTAAAATTTTACAATATCCAAAGCTGACAGGTTTTTTGACTGCTTGCGCAAATGCCATCATCAAATACAATCTGCCGTTAAAGTTCAAAATTAAAAAAAAGTTTTTAAAATATTTTGTGCAGGGGAAACCGTTGAAGAAGCATTTAAAATAATCAAACAACTTGAAAAACACAAGATTACCAACCATTCCTCCAAGGTTACATTTTCACAATTATATGGCATGAGTGACCATATAACAGTTAACCTGGCCGCCAAGGGTTATAACACGGTCAAGTACTTGCCTTATAGCGAAGTAAAAAAGGCCCTGCCATACCTAATAATGCGATCTGAAGAAAACTCGTCAATCAACGGTCAGATGTCAAGTGAAATTATCAGACTGAAACTTGAAATGGAAAGGAGTTGCTTATGACAAAAACAATCAAGACAAAAATATTGTTAAATGATAAATCAGATTTTTTTTTCGATTTGGTATTTTTAATTTAGATTTGGAACGAATACAGCACTATGGTTTTTTCTAAAGCTTGTGAATATGGCATCAGGGCAACGGTATATATTGCAAGGCAATCCCTGAACCAAAACCGTGCGAGCCTGAAAGACATCTCAAAGGAAATAGATTCCCCTGTGGCGTTTACTGCAAAAATTTTGCAGGAATTGGTGCGACATGGCATAATAAACTCAGTAAAAGGGGCAACAGGAGGATTTGAAGCTGATCTGAAAAAAATGAGGAAAACAAAGTTAATGGACATTATTGTGGCAATTGATGGAGGCCTAGATGACAATATGTGCATACTCGGATTAAAGAAATGTTCTGCTGTCCACCCATGTCCAGTTCACCATAAATATAAATCCATCAGGAAAGATTTTCAGAAAATGCTTAATACCACCAGTTTATCAGAAATGTCATACAGCTTAAAGGATGGATTGAGTTGGTTGAAAATTTAAGCCTGTAATTTCAATCATATTTCCTGTAATTTCAATCATATATAAGGACAATTTAATATGTTTTATTTGCATAACAATTAATTGAATCCTAATGAAGTTAAGGTATACTGCTTATAAAAAATATTTATTCTATCTGAATAATTTCGCGACGCAGAAAAAACTGAAAAACATATTTGATAATAATTTGGAATATAGGACTGGTAAAACTGAATTGAGGAGTTATCCCTATAAAATCACTTTTGATCCCGGAAATATATGCAATCTCAGATGTCCAGGTTGCCACACTGGCATTAAGCATCCTGAAATGATCCATCCTTCAATGATGAACCTTACCAATTTCAAGCTGATGTTTGAAAAGGTAAAGGATCATGTAATGAATATAGCATTGTATAATTGGGGAGAGCCCTTCTTAAACAAGCATATATTTGACATCATTTCATATAGCAATGAACAAAAAGTGGGGACAACCATCCATTCAAATTTCAATCATTATAATGAAAATATGGCGAATGAAGTGATCAAATCCAAACTGACACATATTTATTTATCAATAGATGGGGCATCGCAAGAAATCTATTCGAAATACCGGGTTAGGGGAAAGATTGAACAGGTGATACACAATCTTGAAATGCTGGTTGAGAAAAAAAAGAAGGCGAACAGTAAATTGCCTTTCATTACTTGGAAATACTTAAAGTTCCCTTTCAATGAGATGGAAATCGAATCGGCAAGAAAAATCGCTGAAAAAATCGGGGTGGATAATTTTGAAGTGTTTAACGCTGTTACAAAATTAACAGATATTTATGACGAGGCAGATAAGTATAAAAACAACCCTCAAATGTTCAAGTCATTGAAAGACAATTGTAAAAGCCTGTGGTCAAGCATCTACATTGAACCGGATGGCACAGTGTTCCCTTGCTCGCTTTCCTTCCGAGAAAAGGAGTCTTTTGGCAATCTGATAAATTCAAATTTTATGACCCTATGGAACAATGAAAAATACATTTCTGCTCGACAGCTATTCTCAAAAATTCCATCGCTGGAAAATGTTCCCCTTCCATGCAAAGGATGCAAATATTACCTTAAATGCTGCATGGGGATATAGTGTAACCCCTCCATCAACTGATAAATGATTGCACAAGCCACTATTGGGTATTTTCGAGATTGAACAATACACTTTTGAATTTGTTTGAAATGACATTTTATCTTTTATTGGATGGTTTCGTTGGCATCGCTATTTATTTCCCAAGCCTATTCGTGGAGAGCAGTATCAAACATGCGGACTTTGATTGCTTTATTTGGGTTTGCCATAATTTGGATTGGAGAGCAAAAGTGAATCGGTGAGAGTTTCAAGGAATTTTTTTATACATAATTTATCGAAAGCAGTAAGGTTTAATTTGGTGCTTTTATTATTTTTGGTCATAATAGGATCTAAGGAAGAAGTGCTGTGTACTTTGGAGTTGTAATGTTCTATTGCCTCATCTAAAGTTGCGAATCTACCATCGTGCATATAAGGACCTGTAAGTGCAATATTCCTTAAAGTGGGAGTGCTGAATTTGCCAAAATCAATTGGATTGGAGGTTATAAGATATCGGCCACTGTTAAAAGCAACATTGAAAACGGAGTCGACCCCAATATTATGGTAAAGATTGTCGGTGAAAAGAGGTGCAGAATGACAGTGGAAACAGTCTCCCTTTTCAGAGTTAAATAATTCAAAACCATATTGTTCCTCCTGTGAGAAAACTGCTTTTCCCATCATGAATTTATCATACCGTGAGGATGCAGAAACAATACTTCGAAGAAATTGCGCAATTGCTTGTGCCGTTTTATCGGCGAAATAATTTTCTGTAAATACCTCTTCATCGGGAAAAACTTTCTGATACAATTGTGCATATTCGGAATTGGATTTTACGTTAGAAATCACTTTCTTCATATCGGAATTGAAAAATAATGGACCAAAATCACCCACTGCAATGTGGTCTAGGTCTGGTTCTACTCCGTACCAGCCAAAGTCTGGATTCCACGCAAGGTTGATTAAAGGCGGTATATTAAGATAGATATTGGGGTCCAAATAATTATCTGAATTTTTTACCATAAATGAATTTTCCTGTAAATGGCACGAATTGCAGCTTCTTCCATTGGAAGATAAAATGTTGTCATAGAATAATTTACGACCCAGTAAAACACCTTCTACAGTCATTGGATTGTTAGCAGAAAGATAAGGGGATGGAAATCCTTTAGGTACGAGAAAAGGATACGGTGTCAAATTGTTTTTTGCCGGCTCATGATCGCGAGCACATTGCCATAAAACAACTGTGATCAGAAATAGTGAAATCAGTATTTTATTTAGTAAAGATATCTTCGGCATTTTTCTTTATCTTAGACATTGCAACTGGATTTCCCATGGTGTAATTCCCATCCACATTAAAGTCATAAATCACTGGATTTTTAAACCATTCCGTAATATTCATTGAAAGTGAAATTCGATTTTCACCAGGTTCAATCTGAATACCAGTATTTGGAATTCTGATTCGTATTACATTTTCATTCCTGCCTATATGTACCGCGTAACCGTGGTTTCCAGTGGCATCTTCATACACGCCTTCCATTTTTACAAAATGGTATCCACCACCCATCAGAATAGGCCAAGCCATATTCAAATTCTCAACCGTTGTTGGCAATTTGTCTGTTTGATTTAATAGAGAATCTAAGCCCACAGCGAATGTGATTTCCTTGTATTTTCCTTGCGGCAAATTGGATAAAACAAGAGTGTTATTTTCTGGAATTAGAGCATCAATATAGTGAAAGCCATTGTCTATATAAAGGTCACCGTTTTCTTTAACAGCTGTGAATCGAGAAATGTAATATTGTAATCTGGTAACACCAAATAGATAACCTGCGGGATGTGTAAATACAGTTTTATTCGGTACGAACAATAGCGAATCCATTTTATAGTTTATGGTGCATTTTAAATTACTGCTGGTATTTTCCTTTTTACAATTGCACAAGAAAAGCGCAAACACTGAAAAAAATAAAACTTTTGTATATTTCATTTCCAACGAATTTCGTTCTTAACAAGCAAAAAATACGTGACTTATGTTACCAAGACTGGACTTGCTACATTTGTACGGACTTTAAGTTAAGTCATCACACAGGTGTAAGCCACCTCTACCACCTAAGAAAATTTTTTTTAAAAAAAATCCCCTTCCCTTCTAAAATTTTTCAAACCGATATCGCGCAGCCGACAACATCTTAACCATTAGGACTTTTTCAACTTTTTCACAAACGACCACAAATCGGTAATAACGAAAATGGTATTTGGGACAGGTCAACAAATTAAGACGAAGTTAAATGGGAACAAATTCAACAGAAACTAAATGGACATTTGGGTCAACTCAAAATGGACGAAAATAAAAATTGCCGCTTTCATCCAAGAAATGACAAAGCATGAAAAGAGCAATAGACAGACAATAATTAAAAAGTATTTTGACAAATGACCAAAAAGCATTGTGAATTGAATAAAAATACGTTCATTAACAGCAGCAACTGTTGCCCAACACTTGCGCAAAAGGCAGAAATAACAATGGAACTTTCAATCATAAAATTTGAAGAACAATATCAACCCTATTTAAACAGGGTTGATGCATTGTTTGATAAAAATATTGTCGCAGATTCCTCCAATAGAAAAAAGCCAGAAGAATCCTTTCAACTGATCAAACAATACGAAGACGAGAACCACGCCATACCCTTGCCCAACGCCATTGAAGCCATAAAAATAAAGATGGAGGACCTTGGCGTTAGAAATAAAGATTTAGTGGGTAAAATTGGTAGCAAAGGCTATATTTCATCGCTTCTAAATAAACGCAAACCATTGACCCTGGAAATTGCCAAAATATTTCATAAAGAACTCAATATCCCTGCAGATGTTTTGTTGGCTTGATTTATCTGGTCCGTCGCTTATTTAATAAGTTCCGCAAACGACTGACGAACTAAACGTTCTTGAAATGTATTGGGTTCAATTTAATCTAACTCTTTTCTAACGTTCATCTAAGCCATGCACCGTTTAACGAAAACTATTCACAATCTGGGCAAACTGCCCTCCGTTTGCATACTTTTGCCTAGTGTCAATCATTTTAGAAACACGAGAAGTTTGCAAAACTTATGGTAGTAGCAAAGCTGCCGATCATATCTCCTTGCAAATTCCTCAAGGCAGCATTTATGGACTTTTAGGGCCTAACGGGGCGGGCAAAACGACATTAATCCGCATGCTCACAACCATTACTAAACCGGATACTGGCCTAATCCTTTTCAAAGGGGAGCCTTTGCAAGAAAACCATGCCTCGCGCATGGGCTATATGCCAGAAGAACGGGGTTTGTATAAAAAAATGTCTGTTTTAGACCAGTTGCTGTTTTTTGCTGAAATCAAAGGAGTCAAGCCCCAACAAGCGAAAATAACCGCTAAAAAATGGTTGGCGCGATTGGATATGCAAACCTGGGAAAACAAAAAAATTGAAGAGCTGAGCAAAGGCATGGCCCAAAAAGTGCAGTTTTTAACAACCATTATTCACAATCCAGAATTTATCATTTTAGACGAACCCTTTTCTGGCTTTGACCCTGTGAATGCCGATTTAATCAAAGACCTCATTTTAGAGTTAAATAAAAACGGCGCAACCCTACTTTTTAGCACCCACCGAATGGACAACGTGGAAGAACTCTGCGACTATTTGTGCATTGTAGATCATGGTCAAGTAAAACTCAACGGCGAAGCTGGAGGTTTAAGACGAAAAATGTTCAAGAATCAATACGAAGTGGGATATTTAAAATCCGTGAGCTTCTTAGAAGATTATTTACAACCCATTTCTAGCGTGCAAACAGCAGATGGAAGAAATATTTATACTTTTCAGTTGCAAAACTCTTCTGAAGTAGAGATTCTACTTTCCTTGGCCACTAAAAAAGGAGATTTAATTCACTTTTCTGAGGCTCTTCCAACCATTCACCAAATATTTGTAGATACAATTAAAAACAATTCCAATGGATAAAATTTGGGTTATATTAAAAAGAGAATACATCACCAGGGTTAAGAACAAAATGTTCATCATCATGACCCTTTTAGGGCCTATTCTGATTGCCCTATTTTATGGAGGTATTTTTTTAGTAGCTACACAAGATGCTAGCGATAAAAAAATACGTCATGCCTTGTTTAAAGACAACAATGGTTTTTTTGCGGACAAACTAGACAGTTTTGATAATTATAAATTCAAAACCACAACGCTTGCAAAAAGTGAAGCTTTGAAAAAAGTATCCTCTGGCGAATATGATAGCTATTTAGAAATAAACGACAAAGAACTACAAACCATTGACAGTATTGATTGGGTTTCGAAAAAAACCCTCTCTTTGTTGCAAAGCGAAAAACTAGGAAATTTATTGGCGAGCAAGGTCTACAAAACGCGGCTTCAAAACATTGGATTAAGCAAAGGTAAAATTGACTCTTTAAAGCCTGCAGCAAGCGTTCATACCATAGAAATAGATGAGAATGGAGGTTTGAAAAACAGCAGCAGTATGGCCAAAAGTGGCATTGGTATTTTTCTAGCCTTTGTGGTGTACATGTTTATTTTCATCTATGGCTCCATGATTATGCGAAGTACTTTGGAAGAAAAAACAAATCGAATTGTAGAAGTAGTAATATCATCTGTAAAACCCTTTCAATTGATGATGGGTAAAATACTGGGCGTTGCGCTGGTAGGGTTAACCCAATTCGCAGCTTGGATTGTATTGAGTCTTGGCTTTATAACCGTTATCTCTGCAGTAATTGGTGGTAAAATGATAGAAACAGCCCAAAAACTACCTACAGGCATGCCTGGACCTGGCGCGGCTTTATCCAAAAACGCGGCAGGTGGTCAAATGCTTGAAGTCTTTTCCAATTTGCCTTACGGACAAATCATCGTAATATTTCTCATATTCTTTTTGGGAGGTTTTCTCTTATACAGCAGCATGTTTGCCGCTATTGGATCTGCCGCCAATCAGGAGACTGATACCCAACAATTTATGCTGCCTATTTCATTGCCTTTGGTTTTCGGCATTGTGATTGCACAAACCACGGTTTTTCAGGATCCACATGGCCCTATGGCAAAAATATTTTCTCTGATTCCTTTCACCAGTCCTATTTTAATGGTGGTTCGTTCTCCTTTTGGCATTCCATGGTCCGAAGTTGCCCTATCTGCACTGATATTGATTGCCACTTTCGTATTCTTTGTATGGATGACTGGCAGAATTTACAGAATTGGCATTTTAATGTACGGCAAAAAACCCACTTGGAGAGAATTGGGAAAATGGATTTTCAGAAAGAATTAACGCTGATATTACCTTGTAAATCTCAAGAATGTGCCCAAGGGTAATTTCTTTTTAAACTTATCTTGCAAATAAATTTCGCCGGTTTCAGAATCGGTAATATTAAAATTTGTATGTACAAGGTTCTCTGTAATAAGTGTGGAAAAACCCATACTGTATAAATTGATTAAGAAGAATGCATCTTTTTCTTCTAGCAATTCATTGCACAAATAAAGCAATTCATTGATTTGTTTTTCAAGAAGCCACCTTTCTCCATCGGGTCCGCGGCCATAAGCTGGTGGATCTAGGATAATACCTTGGTATTTATTGCCTCTTTTCACTTCGCGTTGCACAAATTTAAAAGCATCTTCCACAACCCATCTTATATCCGCCAATCCACTAGATTCCATATTTTCTCTGCTCCAAGACACCACTTGTTTCACGCTATCAACATGCACAACATCTGCACCCGCTTGACATGCAGCCAAGGAGGCTCCACCGGTGTATGCGAACAAGTTTAGGACTTTGGGTTTTTCTCTATTTGTACCTACAATTGTATGTACAATTTTTGAAATATAATCCCAATTCTCTGCTTGCTCCGGGAATATGCCGACATGTTTAAATGAAGTTAATGCAAGTCTCATTTTCAAATCCAAATGCCCGTTTTTATATTGTACCATCCATCGGTCTTGCATTCCCGGTTTCACGGTCCAATTGCCTGCTTCGGCATCCTTTTCACTCTTTCTCTGAAATGTTGCGTGCGCCTGTTTCTCCCATTCAGCATCTTTCAAACTTTTACTCCAAACCGCCTGAGGCTCTGGTCTGCGCAAAATGTATTTGCCAAATCTCTCCAATTTTTCAAAATCCCCCGTGTCAAGGAGTTCATAATCTGGCAAAACAGGAGGGGTTAGTTGACGGAAAGACATTGTGCAAATATAGGAATTAGTAAATATGGGGAAGACATAATGCCACGTTTTTGAAAATTAAAGATATCTTCATAAAAGCATTCAAAAAACACGCTTGTGCATTTCCAAATATACAACTACAACAAATTCAGTTGGTCGGTATTTTTGTTTTCTTCCGCAAATTGCTCAGCTACTGTTTGAGATGGAGGTACCGGTGGATGACCCACTTTTTCACCTTGCAACAATACTTTTTTCACCACATCGGTTGAAAGTCTGCTACCTACGGTTTTCCAACCTTGTACTTCCATAAATTCCGGAAATTCCAAAATCCAATCACCCTTTACTTTCTTTTTATCCTCAGTGGTAAAAAGCACAGTACTTTCTTCATTGGTGCATGCAACCGCCAATGTGGTGCCTTTTGCTTCTCCAATAAATACAAATTTCTTACCTATGGTTGTGGTTTCAATCTGAAATCTTTTAACGAAATAATTTTTTGTTTTACCATCAAAATAAATACAGTTCACAACCATTTCTGACCAGAATTTTTGTATTAAATAGACAGTTTCTGGTTCATACCTGTTAATGAGTTCGTAATTGGTTAATTCATAGGAACCGTCATTGTAAATTACTAAAACTTTATCGTCGCCATCGAATTCCCCAATAAAAATACCTCTCCCTTCACCGTTTAATCTGCCTGTGTTGTCGTCCCAATATATTTTAACTCCACCTAGGGTAGAAATACCCTTTTCTTTCAAATCTACTTTCCGAACTGGGTAACGGGTTAACAGATTCCCTTGGGAGGATTTTCCTTTTATGGCAAGTTGTGCAAAGTCGTAATCGAATTGTTTTACCCGAGCATTGGCGATAGAACTTAAATGTATAGCAACCTTTTCCGCTTCTCCGTTCTGATTGGCCGAAAAATACAAAATATCACTGCCTTTAGAACCAATCGTCATATCATACTCTTTGTCTCTAATAAGTCCCGTAGCATTAAATCGTTTTACCATAGCCCGTTTGGCGGCGCCGTCCCAATAAATTACATTATAGGTGGTACGTTCATCATTTTTTCGCCAAACATCCACTAGCATCAAATCTTTGCCATAAAATGTTTTTTCATTCACTTTACTTATCATGTATTTGCCATCTGCCCTGAAAGCTATTATGTCGTCAATATCGCTGCAATCGCAAATAAAAGTTTCCTTTTTAAGGCCTGTGCCTACAAAACCCTCCTTTAAATTCGCATATAATTTCACATTGGCTGCAGCAACTACATTGGCTTCAATGGTGTCAAACAATCGAATTTCCGTTTTTCTCTCTTTTCCTTTGCCGTATTTCTTGATTAAATTTTTATAATAATCAATGGCATATTCAACCAAATTTTCAAGATAGTGCTTAACCGTTTTAATATCTTCTTCCAAGCTGCGCATCAGCTCGTCGGCTTTAAATCCATCAAATTTTGAAATCCTCTTAATCCTAATCTCCGTCAACCGAACAATATCTTCTTCGGTAATTTCACGAATAAATTTTTTCTTAAATGGTTGTAATCCTTTGTCGATGGTGGAAATTACGTGTTCCCAAGTGGTGCTTTCTTCAATATCGCGGTAAATGCGGTTTTCGATGAAAATTTTCTCCAGAGATGAAAAATGCCATTTCTCTTCCAACTCACTCAGTCGAATTTCCAATTCTCGCTTTAACAAGTGCAAGGTATTCTGCGTATTCTCTTTCAGAATTTCATTCACATTTAAGAACTGAGGCTTGTTGTCTTTAATTACACATGCCAAAGGAGAAATAGATACTTCACAATCTGTAAAGGCATACAATGCATTAATAGCCATATCCGGATTGATACCGGGCACCAATTGCACCTCTATATCTACGTTTGCTGCGGTATTGTCTATTACCTTTTTTATTTTTATCTTACCGTTATCATTGGCTTTAATAATAGACTCAATCAAGGATCCAGTTGTGGTTCCATAAGGAATATCCCTTATTGTCAAAGTTGTTTTATCTTTTTCCTCAATCTTTGCTCGAACCCTAATTCTCGAACCTTTTTTACCGCCGGCATACTGACTAAAATCGGCAGATCCACCCGTTGGAAAATCGGGTTGAATGTCTGTTTTCTTTCCTTTTAAGATATCAATGCTCGCCTCGCACAATTCTATAAAATTATGGGGCATTATTTTGGTACTTAACCCCACAGCAATGCCTTCTACCCCTTGTGCCAATAGCAAAGGAAATTTCATGGGCAACGTTACTGGCTCTTTCTTACGACCGTCGTAGGAGAGTTGCCACTCGGTGGTTTTGTCGTTGAAAGCCACTTCCAGTGCAAAATGCGACAATCGAGACTCAATATACCTAGGTGCAGCAGCGCTATCGCCAGTCCTAACATCCCCCCAGTTTCCTTGGGTATCTACCAAAAGTTCTTTTTGACCCAAATTCACCAAAGCATCGCCAATTGCAGCATCGCCATGCGGGTGATAAGCCATCGTTGCCCCAATAATATTGGCTACTTTGTTGTATCGGCCATCGTCCATCACATGCATTGCGTGCATAATTCTGCGCTGAACTGGCTTTAAACCATCTTCAATCGCAGGTATGGCGCGTTCCAAAATTACATAGGAAGCATACTCCATAAACCAGTCGCGATACAGGCCACTTACGGGCTTTACGCTTCCAATATGGGTTTCTTCCTTTGGATTTTGATCGTCTTCTAAATGCGCATCTGGGTCGTATGCCATGGAACTGCGAAAAAAAACAAAAATTGGGAAAGGTTCAAAGGGAGTTGTTCACAGAGATGAATTATTGTTTAGTATTATCTTTTAAAGGAGTTACAAAAATTTATATTTGAATAGAAACTAGGCTATCTGAAAAAATTCAAAAGCTTATAATCTCTAATTAAAGTGTCTGGCTTACCCCCGGTTTTTGAATTTGAGTTTTCTACATCAATATACCTTAAGCGCACAGGACCAAACTGATATGAAAGATAAATCTCATTCGAATGGTAAGAAAACGAATCCTTAGAAAAGTACTTGGAGACACTGTCAATTTGGGATTTATAAGTATCATAGCTTCTATTTTCAATTGACTGCACCAATAAGGGGGAAAAGTAATAATATGAAATATTATTTTGCGGAGAAACTCCAATATTCAAAAAACTTTGAAAACTATTCGAAAGTGAGTTTATGGAAAAAATTGGGTACTGAAAGCCCCTCGCATCTAAAAAATAGACATCATATTCATTACTTACGACTAAAAATGTCCTTTTAACTTGAGTCAATAAGGAATCAGCGCTTAAAGTGTACCTAAACACGTACCTACCTGCCAAACGAATACTATCCTTAAGTCCAATCCACAAAAAATCTGCCGATTTTGTGACATTATTCAAACTACGACCAGTATATAACGAGTACTTCCAACGTAGGCTTGAACCAATTGGCCAATAGTATCCACCTTTTAAAATTTTTGAAGTGTCTTTTTGAATTGAAGCACTATCTACTTTTAACTTATCCGACTTTCTGCATGAAAGTATACCAGAAAAAAAACACAATGAAATTATAAAAAAACAACTTTCGTCATCGCGTTTTAAACCGTTTAAGTAGATAAATATATCTATTTGTGTCAATCTTGTTAACTAAAAAATGCTTATTTATTCTTTCATGAATAATTTTCACTGGTCCGACATTGCCCTCTAGATATATTTCCCAACGTGACTTAGAAAATTTTGCATTTGTTCCATAGGGCTCTGTTGAATCAATTGATATACGAAGCGCGTTACCCTTGCCCCATGGTGATGCTAATTGCAAAGGTTTAGTATAGAAATTTGAACTAAATGGATATTTTATATCATTCAACGAGTGGGTTTTAGTTGTCAAATTGTTGACTGAATTTATATCTATATCTTTTGTATTCATAATTTCCAAATAACTATTGCCCAACAAAATGTATGAAAATTCAAAGTTAGTAGAAACTGGGTAAAAAAATATTTGTAACGCATTGCTATCAGCGCCTACCCAGAGACTATAATATTCAAGTTTATTTTTTTGTTTCAAATATTTAGGGAATAACCAATATTCGCCAATAGTTTGGAACAATCCATTGTTTTTCTGTTCATATTTATCAAAATACCAATATTGAGTTTTTTCTAAATTCCAAAACTCGCTGGTATATGGGCCTGTTTCGTCAATCAAATAAATTGGTTTGTTGTATCCCACAATGTCTTTTTTACAAGAAATCAGAATCAACACAAAATATATTAATGTAAAAAAACGACTCAATTTAATTTGTAATTAATTCCTATTTGTAATTGCTGTGCCCATCCATAAGGGAAAAAGTTAATTGTATAATTAAGATTCTTATACTTTTCAACAGATTCTATTTTAAAGTATTTTGTAGTATTTATTTTTTGCAGTTTGTAAGCAATATTTAAACTAAATCTGCTATTCTTAAGTGGCACTAATGCGGAAATACCGGAATAAATATTTGTACCAAAATCCTGTTTGATATAAACATTGTAGTAACCACTAAAATTGGATAATACCCAAGGTTGGGTTCTTTGAGGTATGCTTCCAGTAATCTGCGGATAAAAAGCATATTTAAGCGATAATCCTACAAATGGAATTAATTGAATTGAATTTTTCAAATTCAAACGACCTAAATTGCCTAATAACGGCTCACTGTTCCATTGCAACACAAACACCTCTGGCCATTGCATCTATGGTGTTGTTTATATCTTCTAATGTGTAAATTATTGAAAAGCCACTTGGGTTCTGATATTCTCCACCTTCGTTTTGTGATTGATGCTCACTTAGGTTAGTGTTAGATTTTCGTTTACAATTGCTGAGGCCTAAAGCTGTTATGACAACTATTGCGAGACTTAAAAAAATGAATTTGTTCTTTTTCATGTGATATTTATTTTAGAACTGCTAAAATAATAGATACAAACTTATTTAATATTTATTCAATTTATCCACATGAATCAAATTGCAGTAACAGTAGGCAATAACCTTAGAAGGTTAAGAGCAGAGAAACAATTGAGTCAAAAGGAAATTGCAGACTTTATACATATTGACAATTCCGTCTATTCTCGAATCGAATCAGGCGAAATAATGGCTAGCGAAGATAAATTGATTCGTTTAGCGGCATTCTACAAAGTTGATATGAACAAGATTTATGAAGGGGCATTTGCTCAAAATCCGAACAATTACGATTCTGTTATTGTGCATTCTCAGATTATGAACAACAATATAACCAATAATTGCCCAACGGAATTTACCGACCTAATCAAAGATTTACAATAAATTCTAATGAAAATTCAAAATAAAATGAAACCTTAGATTACAATTTAAATTTCAAACTGCGGGTATTCAATATTTTACTGCTTTCAAATGAACAACTTACGGTAAAAGACACAAATTTGAATTTTTTTATCTGAAAAATATCAGCCGTTTACGTATACCCCCTCACCCCCTTTCGATAAAAATCAAAAACAAGCGACAAA
>Ga0209181_10002980_pt1 | contig 26942 bp, 26 predicted proteins | sample MAT05_FD_187208 | JGI IMG/M metagenome (GOLD analysis project Ga0209181, IMG submission 187208) | Freshwater microbial communities from Lake Fryxell liftoff mats and glacier meltwater in Antarctica - MAT-05 (SPAdes) (version 2) | ecosystem: Environmental > Aquatic > Freshwater > Ice > Liftoff...
CGACCATCGCGGTGGCCGCACCGGCGGTGATGAACGCGATCTTCGCCGCCACCGGCCAGCGCATCCGCACGCTGCCGATCAAGAACCAGCGCCTGAAACGGGCATGACCGTGCGCCCGGCAAGCGCAGGCGGGCGGCTTCGTCGGCTGGGCCCGCTGGCCGGCGGCCTGCTGCTGGTGCTCAGCGCACCGGTCTGGGCCCAGGCCGGCGACGCGACACGCGGCGCGACGATCGTCGCCAGCCGCAGCCAGGGCCTGTGTGGCCTGTGCCATGCCCTGCCCGGCCAGCCCGAGCACCTGCAAGGCACGCTGGGCCCGCCGCTGCACGGTGTGGGCGCCCGCTACAGCACGGCCGATCTGCGGGCCCACCTGCTGGCGCCCGAGCGCTTCAACCCCGACACGCTGATGCCGGCCTATGGCCGGACCGACGGCCTGGTGCAAGTGGCGCCGGCGCTGCGCGGCAAACCGCTGCTGGCGCCACAGCAGATCGACGACGTGGTGGCCTACTTGGCCAGCCTGCGGTGAGCTACGCCCGGCGCGACTGGATCAACGCGGCCGGCGGCCTGGCGCTGGCGCTGGCGGTGCGCCCGGCCAGCGCGGTGTCCACCACCACGTTGCAGGAGGCCATCAAGCGCTGGGCCGGCGGGCAACCGGTACGGGTCGGCCGGGTCCTGCTGGACATTGCGCCGCTGGTCGAAAACGGCAACGCCGTGCCGATCCGCGTCACGGTGGACAGCCCGATGAGCGCCACCGACCGGGTCACCGAGATCATCGTCTTCAACGAGCGCAACCCGCAGCGTGACGTGGTGCGCTTTGCCTTCGGCCCCGCCAGCCCGCGCGCCGAGGTGGCCACCCGCATCCGCCTGGCCACCTCGCAGCAGCTGGTGGCGCTGGCACGGCTGGCCGACGGCAGCCAGTGGATGCACGCGGTGGACGTGGTGGTCACGCTGGCCGCCTGCATCGAAAACTGAGCCGCCGAACCCGACCCGCCCATGGCCGACAGCCCCAAAGTCCGCAGCCTGATCCACCTGCCGGAGGTGATCCGCAAGGGCCAGCCGTTCGAGGTCCGCACCACGCTGGGCCACCCGATGGAAAACGGCCTGCGCGCCGACGGCTACGGCAACGTCGTGCCGCGCAACCTGGTCACCCGCTTCGAGTGCCGGCACGATGGTGTACTGGTCTGCAGCATCGATTTGTTCCCCGCCATCGCCGCCAACCCCTACCTGGCGTTCTGGGTGCGGGCCGAGACACCCGGTACGCTGGCCTTCGAGTGGCTGGGCGACAACGGCTTCCGGCACCACGAGTCTCGCGCCATCGGGCTGGCGTGACGGGGCTGACGTGACCGCGGTGACGTGACAGAGCGCTGATGAGGCCAGACAGCCACCCGGCCCGGCGGGCGCTGGCGCTGAGATCCGCGCTGAGGTCCGCGCTGGGGCTCCTGCTGACGGCAGCCCTGACGGTCGCGCAGTCCCAGCCGCCCGACCCGCGCCGCTCCGGCCTGGACTTCATGAGCCCGGCGCTGCAGGCCCTGCAACGCGACGACAGCCAGAACCCGGCGATGCTGTGGGTGCAGGACGGCGCCGCACTGTGGCGGGCGCCGTCTGGTGCCAGCGGCAAACGCTGCGCCGATTGCCACGGCGAGACCGCGCAAAGCCTGCGCGGCGTGGCCGCCGGCTACCCGGCCTGGGACGAGCCCGGCGGCCGACCGGTCAACCTGTCCGGCCGCATCAACCAGTGCCGCCAGCGCCACCAGCAAGCCCCGGCCCTGGCGCCCGAGCACCCGGACTTGCTGGCGCTGGGGCTTACGTCGGCCTGCAATCGCGCGGCCTGCCGGTGGCGCCGCCGCCCGATGCCCGGCTGGCGACGCTGCGCGCCCTGGGCCAGGCGCTGTGGCAGCAGCGGCTGGGCCAGCTCAACCTGTCCTGCACCCAGTGCCACGACCAGCGCGCCGGCCAGCGACTGGGCGGCGCCACCATCCCCCAGGCCCACGCCACCGGCTACCCCAGCTACCGGCTGGAATGGCAAGGCCTGGGCAGCCTGCAGCGCCGGCTGCGTGGCTGCATGGTGGGTGTGCGCGCCGAGCCGTTTGCGGTGGACGCGCCCCAGTACCTGGCGTTGGAGGCCTGGCTGGCCGTGCGGGCGGCCGGCATGGCGGTCGAAACCCCGGCGCTGCGGCCCTGACGCCTTGACGCGCGCCAGGGCGGACAGTTCAATTGATCAGCGCCGCAGCGCGCCGTGCCCGCTCACAGCAGCTGCCCCACGTTGAACAGCGTCAGCAGGCCCAGCACCGCAAAGATCGCCGCCGCCACGCCGTGCACCAGCGTCATCGACAACTTCCTGGCGATCTGGTCGCCCAGCAGCACCGCCGGCACATTGGCCAGCATCATGCCCAGCGTGGTGCCGGCCACCACCGCCAGCAGGTCGGTGTAGCGCGCGGCCAGCGCCACCGTGGCAATCTGGGTCTTGTCGCCCATCTCGGCCAGGAAAAACGCCAGCACCGTGGTGCCGAAGATGCCGAAGCGCTGGCCACCGCCCGCCGCCTCGTCGTCGTCCAGCCGGTCCGGCACCATCATCCACACCGCCATCGCCAGGAACGAGCCGCCGATCACCCAGCGCAGCAGTTGCGGCCCCATCAGGCCGGCGATCCAGCCGCCCAGCCAGCCGGCCAGCGCATGGTTGGCCAGCGTGGCCACCAAGATGCCGGCAATGATGGGCACGGGCTTCCTGAAGCGCGCCGCCAGCAACAGCGCCAGCAACTGCGTCTTGTCGCCCATTTCCCCCAGGGCGACGATGCCGGTCGAGACCAAAAAAGCTTCCATGGTGTTCTGATTACGGGTAATCCCGCAGCATAGCGGCTGGCAGCGACCGCACCCGGCAAAGCCCGACACCGCACCGGCCAGCGTGCGCGAACACCCTGCGGGAAGCCGCGATGGCGGCGCGGCCGGGATTGGCATAGCCTGACGGACAACCCCCCCTGAAAGCAACCCACCATGACCGACCCCGCCGCACTGCAAGCCCTGCTGGACCCGCTGTTCCCCGGCCTGATGGGGGTGCGCCTGACGGCACTCGCGCCCGACCGGGTGGTGGCCGAGATGGCGGTGCGGCCCGACCTGTGCACCGCCGGCGGCATCCTGCACGGTGGTGCCTACATGGCGTTTGCCGACACCCTGGGCGCGGTGGGCACGGTCATCAACCTGGGGTTGGGGCAACGCACCACCACCACCGACTCCAGCACCAAGTTCATCGCCGGCGCCAAGGTCGGCAGCACCGTGACCGGCGAGAGCCTGGCGCTGCACCGCGGCCGCACCACCCAGGTCTGGCAGACGATGATCCGCAATGCCGAGGGCAAGCTGTGCGCGGTGGTGACGCAGACGCAGCTGGTGCTGGGCGGTGGCGGCGCCTGAGCACCAGCCCAGGCCAGCGCCCGCCAGCCGGCCCGACGATCAGCGGCCCAGCACCTTGGCCACCGGCGCCGGCCGCAGCCGATAGGCGTCGGGCAGGCCCGAGCCCAGCAAGGGCCGCAGGTACAGGCGGAAGGCATCCGTCACGTCGGTGCCGGCATCGTTGATGAAGGCATCGTCCATCACCCGGGTCTTGCCGGCCACCGCTTCGAGCGGCAGCAGGGTGTAGTCGGCCGAGTAGTAGCCGGTGCGCAAGATCGCCACCGAGCCGTCGCGCAGCTCACCGTTGATGCCCCACATCGCGTACTGCACCGCCTTCTCGCCGACCTCGCGGGCCTCGCGCTGGTCCACGTCGGACACGCAGCCGATAAAGCTGCGCTGCAGGTAGCCGAAGGTGTCACCCCGCACCCGCTTGATGCCGAGTTTGGTCTTGATCTCCTCGCACAGCAGGTCGGCCAGCGCGCCGGTGCCCGACAGCTGCACGTTGCCGTGGTCGTCGCGCTCCAGGTCTTTCGCCAGCTGCGCCAGCATCGGCTGCCCGCCGGCGTCGTGGATGCCCTCGCTGACGGCGATCACGCAGCGGCCGTGGCGGGCATACACCGCCTTGACGTCGGCCAGGAACCGGTCCAGCACAAACACCCGCTCGGGCAGATAGATCAGGTGCGGGCCGTCGTCCGGAAACTTCTTGCCCAGGGCCGACGCGGCTGTCAAAAAGCCGGCGTGCCGGCCCATCACCACACCCAGGTAGACACCCGGCAGCGCGGCGTTGTCCAGGTTGGCGCCGGCAAACGCCGACGCCACAAAACGTGCCGCTGACGGAAACCCCGGCGTGTGGTCGCTGCCGACCAGGTCGTTGTCGATGGTCTTGGGGATGTGGATGCAGCGCAACGGGTAGCTGGCGGCGCGCGCCTGCTCGCTGACGATGCGTACCGTGTCGGACGAATCGTTGCCGCCGATGTAGAAAAAATGCCCGATGCCGTGTGCCTGCAACACGCCGAAGATCTTCTGGCAGTACGCCAGGTCGGGCTTGTCGCGGGTGCTGCCCAACGCCGACGACGGCGTGCCCGCCACCAGCTCCAGGTTGTGGCTGGTCTCCTGCGTCAGGTCGACAAAATCCTCGTTGACGATGCCGCGCACGCCGTGGCGGGCGCCGTAGACCAGGTCGATGCCGCGGTGGCGGCGCGCCTCCAGCACCACGCCCACCAGGCTCTGGTTGATCACCGCGGTGGGGCCACCACCCTGGGCGACGAGGATCTTGTTCAAGGCCATGGTCAACTCCCGGCGCCGACGCGGCGCGCTGCAAACCCGCAGCGTAGCGGATGTCGGGGGGGCCAGACGCGGGCAATATGCGGGCCATATGCGGGCCATATGCGGCCCATATGCGGGCGACAAGCGGGCCCTGTGCGGACGACAAGCGGGCGACAAGCGGGCGCACACCCACGCGGCGCTCACACTGCGCACGGTGGCGGCACAATCTCCGGCCGTGCTCTTGGCGCAAACTGTCCGCACCATGGTCCTCCTGAATCTGCTGGCCGAACACCAGCGACGCTTGATACTGCTGCTGCTCGGCGGGCTGGTGCTGGCCATGGCCGCGCTGCAGGCAGCGCCCGTGGCAGCGGCCGTTGTCGGCACCGCCTTGCCCGCCACCCGGCTGCGCATCGTGGGCGGGCTGGGCAGCCTGAACCAGTACACCCGGCTTGAAGAACCCTTCTGGCGCGTCACCCTGCCCGCGCTGACCGCCGGCCGGGTAGAGGCCGATATCGCGCCCATCGACCGCGCCGGCATCCGGGGCCAGGACATGCTGCGCCTGCTGCAGCAGGGTGTGGTGTCGTTCGGCACCGCGCCGCTCAACCTGGTCGGCGCCGAGGACGCCCTGCTGGCCGCCGCCGACCTGCCCGGCCTGAACCCCGACATCGCCGCGCTGCGCCGCAGCGTGGCTGCGTTCCGCCCGGCCCTGGCCACCCACCTGCGCCAGCGCCACGGCCTGGAGCTGCTGGCGGTTTATGCCTATCCAGCGCAGGTGGTGTTTTGCAAGCAGCCCTTTGCCACGCTGGCGGAGCTGCGCGGCCGGCGGGTTCGGGTGGCGGGCACGACCCTGGCCGACCTGGTGGAGTCGCTGGGCGCCGTGCCGGTGCTGTTGCCGCTGGCCGAGACCGTGACGCAGGTGCGCGCCGGCCTGCTGGACTGCGCCATCACCGGCGCGATGTCGGGCAACACCATCGGCCTGCACGAGGTCACCAGCCACCTGCACAGCCAGGCGCTGAGCTGGGGGCTGTCGCTGTTTGCGGCCAACGGCGCGGCCTGGTCTGCACTCAGCCCCGAGTTGCGCAGCCTGCTCAAGCAACGCCTGCCGCAGCTTGAGCAAGACATCTGGGCCGCTGCCGACCGGGAAACCCGCGAGGGCGCGGCCTGCAACAGCGGCGCACCGGCCTGCACGACCGGCCGTGCTGGCCAGATGCAGCGGGTGCCGCCCAACAGCGCCGACCGGGCGCGCCTGCATGATCTGCTGGGGCAGACCACGCTGCCACGCTGGCTGGCGCGCTGTGGGGCCGGCTGCGCCGAAATCTGGAACAACACGCTGGCCGGTACGGCAGGCGTGACCGCGCCGGCCACTGCCCGCTGACCCCATGACCGGCGAAAACCGCTTGAGGATGATTCTGTGGGCTGGGGCGGCGCTGTTCGTGGCCGCCGTGCTGCTGACGGCGGCCGCCTTGCTGCGCTCACAACAGACCGAGGCGCAGGCCAGCAACCAGGCGCGTGTCACCCACTTTGTCAGCGGTGCCGAGGCCGCCATCAACCGCAGCTTCATGGGCACCGACCTGCTGCTGGCCGGCTTGGCCGAGCCCTTGGCGGAGCTGACCGGCCCGGCCGCCACGGGCCGGCGCAGTCAGGCCGCAGCAGCCGCGCCCAGCCTGCTGCTGGCGCAGGTGATCCGCCAGAACCTGCAGCTGCGCGAGGTGGCACTGTTGGGCCAGGGCGGCGAGGTGCTGGCGGCGGGCCAGGCCAGCACCCTGCGCCTGGGGGTTGCGTTGCCACCCGGCTTTCTGGCCGAGGTGCTGGCACTGGACCCGCCGGCACTGGTGATCAGCGCGCCGGTCGTCAACCCGGCCACCGCCGAGCCCGCGCTGTACTTTGCCCGGCCGGTCGGCCAAGGCGCCCGGCGCACGGTGCTGGTGGCCGAGCTGCCGGTCTCGCTGGTCGCGGGCATCGTGGCGCAGTCGGTGGACATCGCCGGCCTGACCGTGACGCTGGAGCGCAGCGACGGCCAGTTGCTGGTCAGCGTGCCGGCGGGCGACCGCAGCCCGGGCCAGGCGTTGCAGCCGCGCTTGAGCGCGGCCTCGGCCACCGGGCAGCCCTGGCGTGCACCGGGCCGGCTGGATGGTGCACCGGCGATCCTGGTGGCGCGTGCCACGCTCTACCCCGGCGTGCTGCTGGCGGCCAGCCTGCGGCTGGACGCGGTGGCGCGCGAGGGCGAGCGCCACCGCACACTGATCACCGTGGTGGCCGGCGGTTTTGTGGCCATGCTGCTGGCCGCGGCAGCGCTGGGCCAGGGCCACTTCAGCCGCATTGCCCGGGCACGCGCCGAGCTGACGGCGTCCAGGGCCACACTGGACCAGGCACTGGCGTCGATGAACGACGGCCTGCTGCTGCTTGATCAAGACGACCGGGTGGTGGTCTGGAACCGCCGTTATGTCGAGCTTTTCCCCTGGTTGGCGGACGCCATCCGGGTCGGCCTGCCGTTCCAGGCGCTGGCCGAGACCGCCGCCGCCGCGCTGTTGCCCGGTGGCACGGCCGACGAGCGCGCCGCCTGGGTGGCGCAGCGCCGCGCCGCGCGTCGGCAGGCCGGCGCGGGCTACGCACAGTCGCTGATCGCCAACACCCAGGTGGTGCACACCGTCGAGCGCCGCACACCCGACGGTGGCACGGTCTGCGTCTACCGGGACGTGACCCGCGCCGAGCAGGAGCTGTCGCTCGCCAAGGCCGCGGCCGAGGCCGCCAACGAGGCCAAGTCGCGGTTTCTCGCCACCATGAGCCACGAAATGCGCACCCCGCTCAACGGCGTGCTGGGCCTGATCGGCCTGTTGCTGGCCAGCCCGCTGGACGCCACCCAGCTGCGCCACGCCCAGCTGATCCGCAGCTCGGGCCAGTCGTTGCTGGCGGTGCTCAACGACATCCTGGACCTGTCCAAGATCGAGGCCGGCCGGATGGAGCTCGACATCCTGCCGTTTGTGCTGGCCGACACGGTGCAGGACGTGGTCTCGCTGCTGGCGGTGCGGGCCGAGGCGCTGGGCCTGGGCCTGACGCTGCAGCTGCCACCCGGGCTGCCGCCGGTGCTGCGGGGCGACGCCAGCCGGCTGCGCCAGGTGCTGTTCAACCTGGTCGGCAACGCGCTGAAGTTCACCGAGAGCGGCGGCGTGCGGGTGGTGCTGGCCCACCAGACCCGGGCCGACGGCCGGGTCGGGCTGACGATCGAGGTGCACGACACCGGCATCGGCATCGCCGCCGAAGCGTTGCCGCGCTTGTTCACCCGCTTCAGCCAGGCCGACAGCTCGACCGCCCGCCGCTACGGCGGCACCGGCCTGGGGCTGGCGATCACCCGCGAGATCGTCGCGCTGATGCACGGCACCGTCAGCGTGCGCAGCGCACCCGGCCAGGGCAGCTGCTTCACGGTCGAGCTGGTCCTGGAGCGCAGCGAGATGCCGCTGCCACTGACCGAGGCCGCTGCGCTGCCGGCGCTGTCGCTGGGGGCCGCAGGGCTGGCAGAGGGTTCGACCGCGCTCGCGCCGCAGCGGCCGCTGCGCATCCTGGCGGCCGAGGACAACGCCGTGAACCAGCTGCTGATCAAGGCGCTGCTCGACCAGGGCGGCCACTTCTGCGACATCGTCGGCAACGGCATCGAGGCCTTGCACCAGGTGCAGGCGGCGCACTACGATTTGCTGCTGATGGACATCCAGATGCCCGAGATGGACGGTGTGGCGGCCACCCGCGCGATCCGGGCGCTGGCCGGGCCACTGTCGGCGATCCCGATCCTGGCCATGACCGCCAACGTGATGGCCGAGCAGCAAGACCAGTACCTGGAAGCCGGCATGAACGGTGTGGTGTCCAAGCCGATCGACCCGCGCCGGCTGGCGCTGGCGATCCGGGCGCTGCGGATCGGGGCCCCGCCGCCGACCGAACCCGCCACGACACACTGACACGCCGAGTCCCGCCGCCCCGCCCTGTCGACCCAAGGCCACGGCCGGACCTGGCCAGAACCCTGACGGAGAACCCCTTGCTCAAGATTGTGCTCATCGGCGTCCTCGTGATCGTGCTGGGCGTGCTGGGCCTGGCAGCCTTCCAACCCGACCGCTTCGCGGTGCAGCGCCAGGTCAGCGTGTCGGCCGCGCCGGACAAGCCCTTTGCACTGGTCAACGACTTCCACCGCTGGGGCGAGTGGTCGCCCTGGGAGGCGCTGGACCCGGCCATGAAACGCACCCACAGCGGCCCGGCCAGCGGCCCCGGCGCGGTTTACGAATGGGCCGGCAACAGCGATGTGGGTGCCGGCCGGATGGAGATCACCGGCGCGCAGCCGGCCACGCGCGTCGACATCAAGCTCGACTTCCTGCGGCCGTTCGAAGGCCACAACAGCACGGTCTTCACGCTGGCGCCGCAGGGCTCGGCCACCACCGTGACCTGGACCATGCGCGGGCCGATGCCGTTTGTCTCCAAGCTGATGTCGGTTTTTGTCAGCATGGACAAGTTGATCGGCAAGGACTTCGAGGCCGGGCTGGCCAAGCTGAAGGCGGTGGCGGAGAAACCGGGGGCTTGAGCCCACGTCCGCAAAAGCCGCCGGCCCATCAGGACGGGGTGCTCAACCCCGGTACGACGGGTCCACCCGGTCCACCAGCCGCTGCATCGCATCGAAGCCGTCCTGCCCGCCGCCAAACTTGGGGTTGAAGTTGAGCGCGTCGCGCACGCAGGCTTCGAGCACCGGCACCGGAATAGGCCGCAACTTGCCCAGCGCCTGGCTGGCCACCTGCACCTCGCAGGCGCGGTTCAGCAGCCACATCAGGCTGAAGGCATTGGCCAGGCTGAAGCCTATTGCCACCGGCCCGTGGTTGCGCAGCAGCAGCACCGGCTTGCCGGCGGCGCTGGCGAGGATGCGCTGGCCCTCCTCATGGTGCACGGTGATGCCCTCGAAGTCGTGGTACGCCACCTTGCCGTAGAGCTGCGCGGCGTAGAAGTTGGTGAACGACAGGCCGCCGTCCAGACAGCACACCGCCATCGTGGCGGTGGTGTGCACATGCATCACGCAGTGCGCGTCGGCCAGGGTCTGGTGGATCGCGCCGTGAAAGCTGAACGCCGCCGGGTTGATCGGCCAGGGTGACTCGCCGACGGTGTTGCCGTTGCCGTCCACCTTGACCAGGTTGGACGCACACACCTCCGAGTAGTGCAGGCCAAACGGGTTGAGCAAGAAGTGACCGGGCTCGTCGGGCACACGCAGCGAGATGTGGTTGTAGATCAACTCGGTCCAGCCGAGCCGGTCGAAGATGCGGTAGGCCGCCGCCAGTTGCACCCGCGCGGCCCATTCCGCCGGCGCGATGTGGGCGGGGCGGGGGTAGGCATCGAGGCGATCAGCCGGGCCCGATGCGGGCTGTGCCGGTCGGGCGGTTGCTGCGGTCGGCGGCAGAGACGTCATGGCGGGATCCAATCACTGTCAAGTGAGTGATTCTGCCGTGAATCGACCCTGCAAAGCAGTGCCGGGCGGCGGAACTGCCGGCGCCGCACCCGCTGCCGGTTGATCAGCCGACCTTGACTTCGCTGATCTGGATCACCGGCTGCGCATCGGTGTAGTTGGGGATGTCGCCCATGATCTCGGCACCAGACTGGGCCATCGCCGCAGCAAAGGCCTCGACCGAGCTGACCAGCAGTGCGCCCACCGCCACATAAGGTGCAGCCTGGCCCGGCGCACCACCGGCCATGCCGGCATCGACCGTGAACCCGGTGCAGGCGGCGCCGATCTTGGCCTGGACCATCGGCATGTGGCGGTCGACGTAATACGCCATGTCGAACCGAACGCCAGGGGTGTTCGGGTACAGGATGTGGACTTTGATCATGGCGGCTCCAGGCGGCGATGGGGTGGGCCACCGCGGCGCGGCGCCGCTGGCGATTACCGCACTTCTGCCTGGCGTTGGCGACCCGGGATTAGCCCGGGTCGGGATGCCGATCGACCGTTGGCCGGCCAGCGATCAGGCCTTCTTGGCCCAGGCGGTGCACCAGCCGTTGGCATTGACCAGCTTGCCAGCGACGATCGGACAGGCCGCCCAGGGCTCGCTGGCCTTGCCCGCATACAGCGCGCAGCCGCTGCAGATCTTGCCCTTGGCGAAGGTGGGGTACTTGGCCGCATCGACCTTGCTGGCGTCGTGCTTGTAGCCGATGGCCTTGGCGGTAGGGTCGTTTTCGTCGACCTTGGCCGGCTGGGCCAGCGCCTGCGTGGCAGCGCCCAGCGCCAGCGTGGCGGGGACCAGGGTGATGATGAAGTGGCGGCGGCTGTTCATGGTGAGTGCGTCCTTGTCCGGATCAAGAAGTGCCCCCTGCCGGCTCCGGCGCCGGCAGGGGGAGGGATGCTGAGCCCCTAAGGGTAACCCTGTAAGCGGCGGGCGCCAACCGCGCGTAGCGCGGCGGTGCAAGATCTGGGCGGCGAGCGGCCCGCCTGACCTGAACATCGAGACTGATTGAACAGAATGAACTGTTTTTGAATTTGATTGTGACGCTATTGTTGTTCTTTTGAAGCCTTTTTGCAGCGCTTCACCCCCGATCAAGTCAAACAACACTAGACTATTACGATGCAAAACATGTTCACCTCAGTGTCTAGCGAGCAGCCGCGTTACCGCAGTGGCGCGGTGGCACGCATGGCCCACATCCCCGTGTCCACGCTGCGCATCTGGGAGCGCCGCTACCAGGTCATCGACCCGGCGGTGACCGACAGTGGCCATCGCCTGTACACCGGCGCCGACGTCGAGCGCCTGCTGCTGATCAAGCAGCTGATCGAGCTGGGCCATGCCATCGGCACGGTGGCCCGGCTGACCACGCCGGCGCTGCAGGAGATCGCCGATGCCCGCGCCGCGCTGGGCGCCGCGCCGGCGCTGGCCGCTGCACGGCCGCGCGCCGCCATGCTGGGCCTGGGCCTGCCGCGCCGGCTGGGCGCCTGCGCGCTGCAGCGTGTGGGCACCTGGGCTGATCTGGCCGCCGCCGAGGCGGCGCAAGCCGACCGCGCGGCCGCGCAGGGCAACACGCCCCCCGACGGCGCGCAGGCCGACCTGCTGATCGCCGAAATGCCCACGCTGCAGCCCGAGACCGTGAATCGCCTGCTGGCCCTGAAGCAACGCCTGGGCGTGCGGCGCTGCATCGTCGTTTACGGCTTTGGTGCCGACCTGGCCGCGCAGCGCCTGCGCGACGCCGGTTGCCACCTGCACCGCGCACCTCTGGACGACGCCGACCTGCGGGTGCAGGTAGACCTTGCCCTGACGGCACTGGCCGGCGCCCCGGCCGCAGCCCTGGCAGGTGCTGCGCCGCTGCTCGACCCTGGCCAGGGTGCTGCACCGCCGCGCCAATTCGATGCCGCCCAGCTCAACCAGCTGGCCGTCATGGCCAACACGGTGGCCTGTGAATGCCCGCGCCACCTGGCCGGCCTGGTGCTGCAGTTGGGCTTGTTCGAGACCTACAGCACCGAATGCCTCAGCGCAGGCCCCGCTGACGCCGCACTGCATGCGGACCTGCTGCGCGTGGCTGGCCACGCCAGGGCGATGCTGGAGGGGGCGTTGCTGCAGGTGATCGAGGCCGACGGGATCAACCTGGACAGCTCGCCCAGCAACGCCTCCCGCTGACCTGCCCCGACGCAGCGCGCGTGGCCTGCAGGCAGGTCGACTGCGAGGCGCCGCGCTACAGTGGCCGGCACCCGGCGGCAAAGCCCGTCCGCCGCCGCTGCCACCCCGAGGAGCCACCATGAACGCCCGTGCCGACCTGCCTGCCCTGGACGCGATCCGTGCGCTGCAGCCCGAAATGCTGGCCACCCGGCACCAGATCCATGCCAACCCCGAGCTCGGTTTCGAGGAGTTCAACACCAGCGACCTGGTGGCCGAGCGCCTGACGCGCTGGGGCTACGCCGTGCACCGCGGCCTGGGCGGCACCGGCGTGGTGGGCACGCTGGTGGTGGGCGACGGGGCCAAGCGCCTGGGTATCCGCGCCGACATGGACGCGCTGCCGATCCAGGAGATCGCCCAACACGCCTGGGCCAGCCAGGTGCTGGGCAAGATGCACGCCTGCGGCCACGACGGCCATACCACCATGCTGCTGGCCGCGGCCCGGCATCTGGCGGCCAGCCGCAATTTCAACGGCACGCTCAACGTCGTGTTCCAGCCGGCAGAAGAGGGCTTTGGCGGCGCGCGCCACATGATCGAGCAGGGCTTTTTTGACAAATTTCCCTGCGACGCGATGTTTGCGCTGCACAACATGCCCGGCCACCCTGAGGGCACGCTGGGCTTTTTGGCCGGCCCGGCGATGGCCAGCAGCGACACCGTGGTCCTGACGGTGCACGGCAAGGGCGGCCACGGCGCGATGCCGCAGCTGGCGGTCGACCCGGTGGTGGCGGCGTCGGCCATCGTGATGGCGCTGCAGACCATCGTCTCGCGCAACGTGCCGCCGCTGGACATGGCGATCATCACGGTGGGCGCCTTCCATGCCGGCTCGGCCGCCAACGTGATCCCGCAGCAGGCCGAGTTGAAGCTCACCGTACGGGCGCTGCGGCCGCAGGTGCGCGAACAGCTCAAGCAGCGCATCACCGAGGTGGCCATCGCCCAGGCTGCGGTGTTCGGCGCCACGGTGGACATCGACTACCAGTGGCGCTATCCGGTGCTGGTCAACGATGCTGAATCGACCACGTTTGCGCGCCAGGTGGCGCTGGACTGGGTGGGTGAGGCCGGCATCATGCCGCCGCTGCAGCCGCTGACCGGCAGCGAAGACTTCTCCTTCTTCCTTGAAAAATGCAAGGGCAGCTACCTGCTGCTGGGCAACGGCGTGGGCCAGGGCGTGGGTGAGGGCGGCTGCATGGTGCACAACCCGGGCTACGACTTCAACGACCGCTGCCTGGGCACTGGCGCGAGCTACTGGGTGCGGCTGGCCGAGGCCTTTCTGGTCTGACCCCCACCCAACCCCGCCGCCCGCAATGCCCACGCTGCCTGCGGGCAGCCTGCGTCTGCGCCGTGCTGGCGCGGCCCGGCGTGCCGGTGGCCCCTGCGGTTTCGCTGCTGATCCTGCAGCACCCCCGCGAGCAGCGCGAGGCCAAGGGCACGGCCCGGCTGCTGCACCTGGCGCTGGTGGGTAGCCGGTTGCTGGTGGGCGAGCGCTGGCCCACGGCGCCTGATCTGTCGGCGACGGGGCCGCCGCACGACCCCGCCCTGGCGCTCGGCCCGGCCGCACCCTGCGCCCCGCCACGGCGCGACCTGTTGCTCTACCCCGCCACCCCGGGCGATACCGCACTGCCGGCGCCACCCACGCTGGACGCGGCCTGGCTGGCGCAGCCGGCGCAGTTGCGGCTGGTGGTGATCGACGGCACCTGGCGCAAGAGCCGGCGTGTGCTTTACGACAGCCCCTGGCTGCAAGGCCTGCCCCGGCTTTCGCTGGCCGACCCGCCGCCCTCGCGCTACCGGGTCCGCCGCGCCCGGGGCGGCCAGCAGCGGTCCACGTTCGAGGCGGTGCTGCTGGCACTGGCGGCGCTGGCACCCACCGACGCCGCGTCATTGGCGCCGCTGTGGGACGTCTTCGAGGCCTTTGTCGGCACTTTGGACCGGCAGGGCGCGCAGCCCGAATCACCGCCCGATTGAGCCCGGCGCCGTGCCAGACCTTGCAAGCCGGCCCGCCATCACCATCTGGAGGTCATGGCACCCGCCCGTTGCGGGTCCGAGGAGCCCTCTGATGCAAACCGCCCGCCCCGCTTCCAACCCCGCCGCCCAGCCCCCGGGCGGGCAACCCATCACCGGGGCACTCAAGACCGCCATCACCCTGGCCGAACTGCTGCAGCGGGTGGAAAACAGCGGCCAGCGCATCGGCGCGTCACAGTACCGCCGGCTGGTGCGCCACCTGGCGCAGTTGCTCGATGGCCTGACGCTGGAGGGCGGGCTGGACGCGCTGCTCAGCACCTTTCCGGCCGCCGCAGCGCTGTACGAAAACGCGCGCTACGACCATGCCGGCCTGTGCCGGTCGCCGCTGCACGCCTCGCTCGACAGCGAGTTGCAGGCCCGCGCCGTGATCATCAAGGCCCGCGCCGACCTGCCCACCGCCTGACCCGCAGCTTGCGGCGCGCCAGTCACCAGGTTGGCAGCCCAGTCCGCGTGATGGCGGCTGCGCCACAGCGGTGAGTCCATCGTGTGTCGGGCACCCGGCCAAACATTGACAAGCCCGCCGCCAGCCGCAAGCATGCGCCATCCCGCGCCATCCCGGCGCGGCACAGCAAGGAGCGCCACGATGGCCAAATCCCAGCAACGCAGCAGCAAAGAAACCAAAAAACCGAAGAAGGACGACAGCACCGCCAAGCCGCTGTCGCCCGGCGCGGTCACGGCCACCATCACCACCGTGGTGCCCGAGCGCAGCAAGAAGAAGAAGTGATGCTGCGGGCCGGGGCGTGTGGCTGGGTTGCGCCTACTCCGCCGGCCGCAGCGCCGGGTCCACGTCCACCAGGTGCCACCAGCGGTACCAAAACAGGCCGCGCCGGTAGCCCACGAACCAGGGCTGGGCCATGTCGGTATAGACCCGGTGCACATGCTGCTTGTAGGGCGCATAAGCGGTGGACAAGCGCTTGGCCTGCAGGAACAAGGCCTCACGCTCGGGCCCGTTGGGCAGCCACGACATCTGCTGGTAGAGCGCATCGAACTCGGGCAGCTTGAAGCGCGCCAGGTTGCCGCCCCCCGACGACGGGCCGTACAAGCGCTGCAGCGCGTTTTGCCCGTCCAGTTGCGTGGCGGACGAGCCGACCCCCCAGATCATCAGCTTGCCGGCCTGGCTGGCCTTCAAGTTCTCGGGCCACTTGGCAAATTTAAAGGCGATTTTCAGCCCGATCGCGTTCATGTTCTTCTGCCACAGCTCGTCGAGCTGGCGTTGCGCCGCATCGGGCTGGGTGGCACGCACCAATAGCAGGGGCTTGCCGTCGGGCAGGTCGCGCCAGCCGTCGCCGTCCTTGTCCACATAGCCGTAGAGGTCCAGCAAGGCCTTGGCCTTGGCGGGGCTGTACTCGCCCATCTCGCTGCGGTAGGCCGGGTCGTAGCCGGTGGTGTGCGGCACCAGCGGCGACTGGGCCGGGATGGCCTGGCCGCGCCGGCCCATGGCGATCTCGCGCGGGATGTCCACGGCCAGGTTGATCGCCCGGCGCAGCGCGACCTTGTCGGGGGTGTAGCCACCCACCAACGGGTCTTCCATGTTGAAGACGGTCAGCACTCCCTCCGGGCCCACGGTGCGGTGGCCGATCACGCCCTGTTTGGCCAGGTTGGGTGCCAGCTTGCCGCCGGGCATGGCGGTGTTGACAAACTCGGGCGGCACGCGGTCGATGAAGTCCTGCTGCTGGTTCAGGAACGACAGCCAGCGCGGTTGCGCCTCTTCGATGATCGAGATCACGACCCGGTCCAGCATCGGGATCTGCCGGCCCTTGAAGCGCGCCAGCAGCGCCTGGCCGGCGGCGTCGTCGGGGCCAGGCTCGGCCTCGTCCTCGTAATGGCGCAGCCGGTAGTTCGGGTTGCGCTCCAGCACGATCTGCGAGCTGCGCCGCCAGCTGGCCAGCCGGAAGGCGCCGGTGCCCACCGGGTGCTCGGCCAGTTTGTCGCCATAAAACTCGGCCACCTCGCGTGCCACCGCGCCGTACAGGCCGTTGTCGGCCATCAGCTCGGGCAGGCGCGGCCTGGCCTCTTTCAGGGTGAACTGCAAGGTGTAGCGGCCGGTCGCCTTGAGGCCGGGCAGCTCGGCGCCGTAATCAAAGGGCTTGCGCGCGTCGAGCGCCAGCTTGCGCTGCTCGGCCAGGCCCAGCAGGCCCAGCTCTTCGATCTCGCTCCAGGCCGGGCTCTTGGTGGCCGGGTCGGCAAAGCGCTGCAGGGTGTAGACGTAATCCTGCGCCACCAGTTCACGTTTGGCGCCCTTGAACGCCGGGTCGTCGGCAAACAGGATGCCAGGCCGGATCTGGAAGGTGTAGCGCTTGAAGTCGGCCGACACCTCGGGCGCTGCTGCTGCCGTCAGTGGCCGGACCCGCGCCGGGCGCGCCAGGTGGTCGTAATGGAAAAGCGCCTCGAAGATCTGTCCGGTGATGATTCGCGAGTACAGGTCGGAGATCTTGGCGGGGTCGAAGCCGGTCTCGGCCACCGGGAAGGCATAGCGCAAGACGTGCTCGGCGCGCGCTGCAGGCGCTGGTGCGGCGACCCCCGCCGGGGCCGCAGACGCCGCAGCGGCTGCCGGCGCGCCAGCAGCCAGTGCAACAGGTGCCCCGGCCAAAGCGGCCAGCAGCCCGGCCAGCGCGATCAGGCTGCGGTGCCGGCGCGGGGTGGTTGCGGATAACTTCAGGGGCGCTTTAGGGTTCATGGGGGTCCGGGCAACAGACGGGGTATCGGCGTGGGGAGGCCGAGGGGCGACGGGCGGGTGGTCGGTCGGACAGGCGGTCATTCGGATGATCGACAGGCGTCAAACGCTGGCCGCGCGCAACGCCGGGTCCACATCGACCTGGTGCCACCAGTCGTACCAGAACGGGGCGCGGCGGTAGCCGATCACCCAGGGGTGCAGCAGCTCGTTGGCGATGCGGTGCACCAGCACCTTGTAGGGCATGTAGGCTACCGCCAGGCGTTTGCATTCGAGAAACAGCGCGTCGCGCTCGGGCCCGTCGGGCAGCGACTGCATGCGCTCGTACAGCGCATCGAAGGCCGGCAGCTTGAAGCGTGCCAGATTCTGCTGGCCCGCCTGCGGGCCATACCAGCGCGCCAGCGCACTCTGGCCATCGGGCACATCGGCCGACGAGCCCAGCATCCACATCTGCAGCGAGCCGCCCAGCGCCGCCTTCATGTGCGACGGCCACTGCGCAATCTCGAAATCGCAGCGCACGCCCACCGCCTGCAGGCAGCGCCGCCAGACGTCGTTGAACAGCCGGTAGATCTGCTCGGGCTCGGTCGACATCGTCAGCCTCAGCGGGCGGCCGTCGGGCAGCTCGCGCCAGCCGTCGCCGTCGCGGTCGATGTAGCCGTGCATGTCGAGCAGCGCCTTGGCACGCGCCACGCTGTGCTCGCTCATCTCGCTGCGAAAGGCCGGGTCGTAGCCGGTGGTGCCGGGCAGGATGGGCGACTGCGCCGGCACCGCCTGGCCGCGCCGCACCAGCCGCACCTCGCGTTCGACGTCGTAGGCCAGTGACAAGGCCCGGCGCAGCGCTACACGCTCGGGGGTGTAGCCGCCCACCACCGGGTCGTCCATGTTGAAGTAGGCCATCGCGCAGTCCGACCGCAGCGTGCGGTGCAGCTGCACACCACGCCGCGCCAGGTTGGGCGCCAGCCGGCCGTTGGGCACCGCCAGCATCGCAAACTCCAGCGGCACCGAGCCGACGTTGGCCGCCAGGCAATCTATCTCGGCGTTCAGGAAGGACAGCCACTGCGGCTGGTTCTCCTCGATGATGGACACCTCCACCCGGTCGACCATCGGCAGGCGCCGGCCCTTGAAGCGCGCCAGGATGGCCTGGCCGGCGGCATCATCGGTGGCCGGCTCGGCCTGGTAGGTCATCTCGCGGAACTGCGGGTTGCGCTCCAGCACGATCTTCGAGCCGCGCACCCACTGCTTGAGGCGGAACGGGCCAGTGCCCACCGGGTGCTCGCCCAGCGCCTCGCCGTAAAAAGCCGCCACCTCGAAAGCCTGCGCGCCCAGGATGTCGGGCGCGCACAGCGTCTGGATAAAGCGCGGCCGCGACGCCTTGAGCGTGAAGCGCAGGGTGTGGGCGTCCAGCGCCTTCAGCCCAGCGATGGGCGTGCTGTAGTCGAACGGCTTGCGCGTGCTCAGCGCCAGCTGGCGCACCTCGGCCAGCCCGACAAAGCCAACGTCCAGCACCGTGGTGGCCGCCGGGCTCTTGTTGGCGGGGTCGACCACCCGCTTGAAGGCGTACAGCAGGTCGTCGGCCACCAGCCCTCGCTGCTGGCCCTTGAAGGCCGGGTCGTCGGCAAAGAAGATGCCGGGGCGCAGCCGCACCGTCCAGACCCGGAAGTCGTCCGACATCTCGGGCATTCCGTCGGCCAGCCTGGGCACTACCTTGACGGGCCGTGCCAGCGCGTCGTAGCCGTACAGCGACTCGAAGATATGCGCCGTGACGGTGCGCGAGTACAGGTCGATGATCCGCGCCGGATCGAAGCTGGTCTCGGCCGAGTTGAACATCACCCGCAAGGTCTTGGGCGCAGCCGGCGCCGGACCGGTTGCCGCCAGCGCCAGCGCCGGCAGCGCAGCGGACAGCGGCAGCAGCAGCGGCAGGGCCAGCACGGCCCGGCGTTGCGTGCCGCCCGGCGTCATCGGCTCGGCGGGCAACGCGGGTGGCATCAGGGTAGCGGGTGGCTGCATGCTGGCGGCCGTTGCGCGCCGGGGTGGTGGCGGGCGAGGCACGGTTGGGGGGTGAGGCGCGCAGTCTAGCGGCGCCGTGGCGGCCCGCGAATTGCCGGCAACCCGCGCCGGGCACGGGGTTTGCGATAGGCCAGCAGGCCGGGATGTGTCACCTAGACTCGCGCATCCCGAAATATCGGTCCCGACGCCACAAGCGCCGGGCTGGCAAGAACCCCTGGAGTGCGCCCCGCATGCTGGCTTATGTGATCAAACGCCTGTGGCAGATGGTGCCCACGCTGCTCGGTGTGGTGTTGCTGGTGTTCACGCTGTTCCACTTTTTTGGCAGCGACCCGAGCGTGATCCTGGCCGGCCAGAATGCCACGCCCGAGCAGATCGCCGCGATTCGCCAGCAACTCGGCCTGGACCAGCCGGCCTATGTGCAGTTCGGCATCTTCTTGAAGCAGATCGTCACTTTCGACTGGGGCCGCAGCTGGGCCACCAACGAGCAGGTCAGCCACTTGTTTGCCACACGCCTGCCGGCCACGCTGACGGTGATGCTGCCGATCCTGATCCTCGACACCGTGCTGGCGGTGCCGATTGCACTCGGCGTGGCCTATGTCCGGGGCTCACTGACCGACCGCACGCTGATGGTCGCCACCACGGTGGCGCTGTCGATCAGCTTTTTGGTCTACATCATCGTCGGCCAGTACGTTTTCGGCTTCCAGCTGGGCTGGTTCCCGGTGCAGGGCTGGAGCGACAGCGTGGCCACCAACCTCGTCACCTACGCGCCGCTGCCGGTGCTGCTGGCGGTGATGGTGGGCGTCTCGCCCCAGACCCGTCTCTACCGCAGCTTCTTCCTGGACGAGCTGGGCCACGACTATGTGCGCACCGCCCGCGCCAAGGGCCTGACCGAACCCACCGTGCTGTTCAAGCATGTGCTGCGCAACGCGATGATCCCGATCCTGACCAACATCGGGCTGGCGCTGCCGGGCATTTTTGTCGGCTCGTTCCTGATCGAGGTCTTCTTTTCCATCCCCGGCCTGGGCCGTGAGGTGTTGCTGGCGGTCAACCGCAGCGACTACCCGGTGATCCAGGCCGTCACCGTGTACCTGGCGATGCTGACGATGTTGATCAACCTGGCGACCGACCTGCTCTACAAGGTGGTCGATCCGCGGGTGGTGTTGCGATGAGTGCTGTCTTGATTGCCGCCGCGCCAGCGCTGCCGGTGCCACGTTCTGCCGGGGTCTGGCTGACCGCCTGGCGGCGCTTCAGGAACGACCGCGTCGGTCTGGTCTCGGGCGTGATCGTGCTCGCTTTCCTGCTGCTGATCGCGGCGGCGGCGGCTGGCTGGGTGGCCAGCGGCTGGCAGCGTGAGCTGGCGGTGCCCAACGCGCCGCCGACCTTGCTGGGGCCACGCGCCGGCGAGGATGCGGGCACGATGGCCGGCATCGAGTCCAAAGTGCTGCCGCCGATCGACCTGACCGACATCGACCCGCTGGCGCCGCGCTACCAGGAGTGGGCCGAGCGCGCCAGCAAGATGCTGACCACCGAGACCGTGAAAGCGCAAACCCTGCCGCTGGGCGCCGACCGGCTGGGCCGCGACGTGCTGGCCAAGGCCATCAAGGGCACCGAGGTGTCGGTCTTTGTCGGTGTGCTGGCCGCCCTGCTGGCCACAGTGATCGGCACCGTGCTGGGTGCGCTGTCGGGCTTTTTTGGCGGCAAGGTGGGCGACTTTCTGGAGTGGCTCTACAACGTCTTCACCGCCATCCCCGACATCTTGCTGATCTTTGCCTTTGCAGCGGTGCTGGGGCGGGGCGTGGACACCGTCGTGCTGATCCTGGGCCTGACCGGCTGGACGGGGCTGTACCGGCAAGTGCGCGCCGAGTTCATCAAACACTCGGGCCGCGAGTACGTGCGCGCCGCCGAGGCCATCGGCGCCAGCCAGATGAGCCGCATGTTCCGCCACATCCTGCCCAACGTCAGCCACGTGATCCTGGTGCGCATGAGCCTGTTGGTGGTGGGCTTCATCAAGAGCGAGGTGATCCTGTCCTACCTGGGCCTGGGCGTGCCGATCGACCAGGTCAGCTGGGGCACGATGCTGGCCGAGGCGCAGAGCGAGCTGATCCTGGGTTTTTGGTGGCAGCTGGCCACCGCTGCGGCCTTCATGGCGGTCTTTGTCACCGCCTTCAGCCTGATGGCCGACGCCTGGCGCGACGCGCTCGACCCCAAACTGCGCGGCGCCGAATGAGCCGGACACGACCATGCTGCTGAGCATCCAAGACCTGAAAGTCGCCTTCCGCCTGGGCGAACGTGGCGCCACCACGCTGGCCCATGCTGTCCGGGGTGTCAGCTTCGACATCCCCGAAAACGCCACGCTGGCGCTGGTCGGCGAGTCCGGCTCGGGCAAGAGCGTGACGGCGATGTCGATCCTGAATCTGCTGCCCGACAACGCGCAGCGCTCGGGCGTCATCCTCTACCAGGGCACCGACCTGCTCAAGGCCAGCCGCAGCGAGCTGCAGATGCTGCGCGGCCGCGAGATCGCCTGCGTGTTCCAGGACCCGATGAGCTCGCTCAACCCGGTGTTCACCGTCGGCGCGCAGCTGGCCGAGCCGCTGATCAAGCACTTGGGGCTGGGCCGGCGCGCCGCAATGGCACGCGCCGAGGCGCTGCTGGCCGAGGTGGGCATGCCCGAGCCCAAGCGCCGGCTGCAGGCCTATCCGCACGAGCTCTCAGGCGGGCAGCAGCAGCGGGTGATGATCGCGATGGCGCTGGCCTGCGAGCCCAAGCTGCTGATCGCCGACGAGCCCACCACCGCGCTGGACGTGACGATCCAGCGCCAGATCCTGGAGCTGCTGGCCGGCCTGCAGCAAAAACACCGCATGAGTGTGCTGTTCATCAGCCACGACCTGGGCGTGGTCGGCGAGATCGCCGACAGCGTGGTGGTGATGCGCCACGGCGTGGTGCGCGAGCAGGGCCCGGTGGCACAGATCTTCAGCGCACCGGTCGACCCCTACACCCGCGCGCTGCTGGCCTGCCGGCCCAGCCTGGTCGATACCCCCGCCCGGCTGACGGTGATCGACGAGCACATTGCCGGCGGCACCAGCGTCAACACCGGCGCGGCTGCGGTCAAGGACCCCGATGCACCGGTGGTGCTGGAGGTGCGTGCGCTGGCCAAGAGCTTCTTCCTCAAAGTGGGCCTGTTCGGCAAGCGCGAGTTCAAGGCGGTGCAGGGCGTCAACTTCAAGCTCAAGCGTGGGCATACGCTGGGCGTGGTGGGCGAGTCGGGCTCGGGCAAGACGACGATGGGCCTGACGCTGCTGCGCCTGCACGAGCCCACCGGCGGCGAGGTGATCTTCGACGGCCAGAACCTGCTGACCCTGAGCGACCGCGAGCGGCAAGTGATGCGGCGGCGCATCCAGATCGTGTTTCAGAACCCGTATGCCAGCCTGAACCCGCGCTTCACCATCGGCCAGACCCTGGTCGAGCCGATGACGATTCACGGCATCGGTGCCGACAGCGCCGAGCGCGAGGCCCGCGCCCGGGCGCTGCTGGTCAAGGTCGGCCTGGGGCCAGACGCCATGGCCAAATACCCGCACGAGTTCTCCGGTGGCCAGCGCCAGCGCGTGGCCATCGCCCGCTGCTTGACGCTCAACCCCGAGGTGCTGGTGCTGGACGAGGCGGTCAGCGCGCTCGACGTGTCGGTGCAGGCCCAGGTGCTGAACCTGCTGCGCGACCTGCAGGACGAGCTGGGCCTGTCCTACGTCTTCATCAGCCACGACCTGGCGGTGGTGCGCTTCATCAGCGACGAGGTGCTGGTGATGAAGGACGGCGAAGTGGTGGAGCAGGCCAGCGCCGCGCAGATCCTGGCCGCGCCGCAGCAGGACTACACCCGCCGGCTGCTGAGCGCGGTGCCGCGCGGCTGGGTGGCACCGGCTTGATCCGGCGCCCGGCTGGGCCGCAGCGGCTCAGGCTCTCAGGCACACTGACCGCCACGACGATCTGGAGACCTGCATGACGATCACCCGCCGCACCTTCAACCGCCAGGGCCTGACCAGCGCTTGGCTGGCAGCCACTTTGACACCGCTGCTGCTGGGCAGCGCCGCCCAGGCCCAGACCGCCTGGCCCAGCAAGCCAGTGCGCATCGTGGTGCCGTTTGCCGCCGGTGGCACCACCGACATCCTGGCCCGCACGCTCGCGCCCGAGCTGCAAAAAGCCTTTGGTCAGCCCTTCGTGGTGGACAACAAGCCCGGCGCGGGTGGCAACTCCGGCGCTGCCGAGGTGGCCAAGTCCGCGCCCGATGGCACCACCCTGCTGATGGGCACCGTGGGCACCCACGCGATCAACGCCGCGCTCTACCCCAAGATGCCCTTCGACCCGGTCAAGGACTTCGCGCCCATCACGATGATGGCCGGCGTGCCCAATGTGCTGGTGCTGAACCCGGCCTTTGCGCAGAAGTACGGCATCAACTCGGTGGCCGACTTCATCCGTGCGGCCAAAGCCAACCCGGGCAAGTTCAACATGGCCAGCTCGGGCAACGGCACCTCGATCCACCTCGCGGGCGAGCTGTTCAAGAGCATGACCGGCAGCTACATGGTGCACTTTCCGTACCGCGGCTCGGGCCCGGCGCTGATCGACCTGATCGGCGGCAGCGTGGACCTGATGTTCGACAACCTGCCGTCGGCGCTGCCGCAGATCAAGGCCGGCAAGCTCAAGGCACTGGCCGTGACCAGCGCCACCCGCTCGGCCGCGCTGCCGGACCTGCCCACCGTGGCCGAGGCCGGTGGCCCGGCGCTCAAGGGTTACGAGGCCAGTTCGTGGTTCGGCCTGATGGCGCCGGCCGGCACGCCGCCGGAGGTGGTGGCCAGGCTGCAGCAGGAAACCGCCAAGGCGCTGCTCAGCCCGGCGCTCAAAGAGCGCCTGCAAGCGCAAGGCGCGATCCCCGGCGGCATGAGCAGCGCTGCGTTTGTCAGCTTCATCGCGGCCGAGACCCAGAAATGGGCCGCTGTGGTCAAGGCCTCGGGCGCCAAGGTCGATTGAGGCCTTGGCCTAGCGATCGGCCCAGATGACCGGCTGGCGCGAGCCGGCCCAGTTTTCGTAGCGCGCGCCGTAGACCTCTTCGACCCGGTTGCGCTTGACCTTGAAGGTCGGGGTGATGAAGCCGTTGTCCACCGACCACGGCTCGGTCACGACGATCAGGCTGTCGAGCTGCTCGTGCGGATCGAGCGTGGCATTGATGGTCTTGAGGTGTGCGCCCAGCGACGCCACCAACGCGTCGCGCCCGGCTGCATTCCGCGTGCTGGTGATGGCGTCAGCGTTGAGCATCACCACCGCCAATGGCTGGCCCAGGTTGGCGCCGGTGACGCAGCAGGCCTCGACCGCGCCGTGCATCACCAGCTTGTCCTCGATCGGCGCGGGCGCCACGTACTTGCCCTTGCTGGTCTTGAACAGGTCCTTCACCCGGCCGGTGATCTTGAGGTTGCCCTCGGCGTCGACCGAGCCCTTGTCGCCGGTTTTCAGCCAGCCGTCGGGCGTGACGGCATCGCGGGTCAGCTCGGGCTCTTTGTAATAGCCCAGCATCAGGCCCTCGCTCTTGACCAGGATCTCGCCGTTCGCCGGGTCGATCTTGCAGGCCACGCCGTCGTAGGCCGGCCCGACCGTGCCGGGGCGCTGCACGCCGGGCAAGGTGGCATGCGAGACACCGCAGTTTTCGGTCATGCCGTAGACCTCGACGATCGGCAGGCCGAGCCGGGCGTACCAGTTCAGCAGCTCGGGCGGCATCGGCGCGGCGCCACCGGCGGCAAACACGCACTGGTCCAGCCCCAGCGCGCCCAGGATCTTCTTGCGCACGATGCCCCGCAGGATCGGGATCTTGAGCAAGCGGGCCAGCTTGGCCGGCGGCATCTTGGCCGCCACGCCCTGCTGAAACTTGACCCAGAGGCGGGGCACCGAGAAAAACGCGGTGGGCCGGGCGCGCTGCAGGTCCAGCGTGAAAGTGTCCAGGCTGTCGGCAAAAAACACCTGCATGCCGGTGGCCAGCAGGCCGTGCTCGACCAGGGTGCGCTCGGCCACATGCGACAGCGGCAGGTAGCTCAGCATCCGGGTGTCCTGGGTGACCTCGATGCGTTTCAGGCCGGCCTCGATCGACCAGGCAAAGGTGCCAAAGCTGTGCATCACGCCCTTGGGTGCGCCGGTGGTGCCCGAGGTGTACATGATGGTGGCCAGCTCGTCGCCATCGCGCACCGGGTTGCCTGCCAGCGGCGGCGTGCGTTTGACGATGGTCTCCCAGTCGTCGGTGCCAGCCGGCATCTCGGCCAGGGGTGGCGCCAGCGGCAGGCGGATGCAGGACAGGCCGGTCTTGACGGCTGCCTCCACGCCCGGGCGCATGCCGGCCCAGCCATCGAGCTTGCCGATGAACAGCCAACGCGCCTCGCTGTGCACCAGGATCTGGCGAATCGTGTCAGCCGCCAGGGTCGGGTACAGCGGCACCGACACACCGCCGGCCAGCCAGATCGAAAAATCTGCCATCAGCCACCAGGCGGTGTTCTTGGAGATCAGCGCCACCCGGTCGCCCGGCTTCAGGCCCTGGTCCTTCAGGTGTGCGGCCATGCGGCGTGCGCCGTCCATCACCTGGGCCCAGGTGAAGGTGCTGACGGCGCCCCCGCCGATCGGCTGGGTCAGCACGACATGGGTCGGTGCTGCTTGCTCCCAGTGGTAGAGGCGCTGAAGCGCCAGTTTGGACGGGTCGACGGGGGTGTGACGCATGGCGGGGCCCTTTCTCGGCAACAGCAGCTTGGCCGCGCAGGGTATCCGCCCGCAGGCCGGCTGCCCATCGGGGTTTCGAGTACAGGGTTGACGCGACACCAGCGCGGGCCAGGCCCCGGGCAGGGTGTTGCGTCCGACTCAAGCCCGGCCGTGGGCCGTGGCTTCTTCGAGTTGCTCGACCAGCCGGCGCACCGCGCGCAGGGCCAGCGTGGGGTCGAGCCCGGCCTGTCCAGCGATGGCCGGCACCACCGCGTCCAGCGACTGCGGCTCGTTCATGATGGCCGCCGCGATCACCGACAAGGCCAGCACACCGCGCTTGGCCGGTGGCAGGTTCAACGCCAGCAAGCCCTGCGCCGTGACATGGTGGCGCACGCTGGCCACTGCCGCCGGGCCCAGGCCCCAGCTCTCGCACAGCGCAGCACCCAGCGCGTCGTGGCTGACGCCAAAGCCGGTGTGTTCCAGCTGGCACAGCTCGGCGTCGTTGGCCGCAGCGCGCAGCATCGCGCGGTAGTGCCCGCTGGCATGGCGGAACAGCACCGCCTTGCCGCACTCCTCGAACAGCCCGGCCGAATGGGCCGCCCAGGCGTCTTGCCCCAGTGCCTGCGCCAGGCGCCCCATCAACAGGCCGCGCTGCGAGGCGCGCTGCCAGATCGGATCCAGCTCGGCCGCAGGCGGAAACGCTGCCCGCAGGCCCATCTCGAAGGTGATGCCCGAGACCTCGCGGGTGCCCAGGTAAGTGATGGCCTGCTGCACGCTTTGCACCCGGCCGGCCAGGCCGTAGAGCGACGAGTTCACCGCCTTCATCACCGACGCCGCCAACGCCATGTCGTTTTCGACCAGCGAGGCGATGGCCTGCTGGTTGACGTCGTCCTCGGCCAGCAGCAGCGACAGCTTGACCAGCGCATCGGGCTTGGCCGGGATGTCGATATCGAGCGTGCGCAGTTGGGGGTCGACGGACATGGTGGTGGGGCCGCTGGGTGCGGCCAGGGTAGAGTGACGAACAGGCGCACAGACTACCGCTGAACACCGGGCGCCAAAGCCGGAATCGACGGGCGCAGAGCTGGCTTTTCTGCCCGCCCGCCAGGCCTGCCGGCCGGGCCGCCGGGGGCGCCGGGGCGCCGGCTAGGCAAAAAAATAGCGCCAGACCGCAAAGTCTGGCGCCACTGTGTCGGGCCTGCCAGTCGGCGCTGTGATGGGGATCACGC
>Ga0209181_10002981_pt1 | contig 26939 bp, 12 predicted proteins | sample MAT05_FD_187208 | JGI IMG/M metagenome (GOLD analysis project Ga0209181, IMG submission 187208) | Freshwater microbial communities from Lake Fryxell liftoff mats and glacier meltwater in Antarctica - MAT-05 (SPAdes) (version 2) | ecosystem: Environmental > Aquatic > Freshwater > Ice > Liftoff...
GAATCGTGGGTTGCTCTACAACATTGCGTATAATAGACTCGTAATGAGACATCATTCTAACCATCGTGCTCTCCTTATACAAGTCCGTGGAATATTCTACCGAAATATTTAAGCCGTCTTTGGTTTCTAAAACGTGAAAGGTTATGTCAAATTTTGAAATTTCAGGTCTAAACTTTTCTCGCTTTAATTCTGCATTACCAAAGCTAAGTTTTTGTGGTTCTGGGGTGTTTAGTAATACAAGCATCACCTGAAAAACAGGAGTTCTGCCAGGATCACGGTCTTTAGCAACTGTATCAACAACTTTTTCAAACGGAACATCCTGATTTTCATACGCTTCAAGGGTGGTATTTTTTACCTGAGCCAGTAATTCTTCAAAACTCCAACCGTCATTTACCTGATTACGAAACGTTAAAGTGTTGACAAAAAAACCAATTAAGTTCTCTAATTCTGCTTGAGGACGGTTGGCCATGGATGCGCCAACACTTATATCCTCTTGTCCGCTATAACGACTTAAAAGAACGTTAAAGGCGGCTAACAAACTCATGTAAAGGGTTGTTCCCTTTTGGTTACTTAACGCATAGATTTTGTTTAAAAGAACTTTATCAAGTTTAAATTCAAGAGCAGTTCCTCGTCCAGTTCTAACTAGTGGTCTGAGGTAATCTGTTGGCAAATTAAGAAATGAAACTCCTTCTAATTTATTCTTCCAGTAATCGAGTTTTTGTTCCTGTAAGTCTTGTTGAAACTCTGATTTTTGCCAAAGAACGTAATCTATATACTGAAGTTTAACTTCATTTAAGTTCGATTTCCGATTGGCGACGAAAGAATCATAGAGTTCAACAACGTCCTTTACCATTACAGGCAGCGACCAAGCATCCGAAGCAATATGATGCATGGTTACTAGTAATGCATATCTTTCAGGAGTGATGTTAATGATATCGGCTCTTAACATTTGATCCTTTGATAAATTAAATGGTCGGGCAATCAATCTGAGTTTTAAATCATTTAAACCTTCGTCATCTAAATCATAAATCGTTCCATCAATTCTATTTAATTCACTTTTGTCGACGGCACCAACTATTTGAACTACCTTTTCATCAACTTCTACAAAAGTTGTACGCAAAACTTCATGACGATTAACCAGCTCTTTGAAAGCATATTGAAGTGCCTCAATGTTTAAATCGCCAGTAATTTCAAATACAATTGGAATTTTGTATTGCAAACTTCCTTCAAGTTTGTCTATAAACCACAAACGTTCTTGGCTATACGACAGAGGAATGAATTGAGGCCTAAAATCAATTTTAGTAATTGGATTTAAGCTACCTCCAGTTTCTTTTCTTTCTAAAAATTTGCTTAACTGTTCAAAACTTGAGTAGGTAAATAAATCTTTAACACTTAATTCTAATTTTAATTGACCCTTAATTGCCGAAATAACACGCATGGCAAGCAATGAATGCCCACCAAGCTCAAAGAAATTATCATTAAGTCCAACAGTTTCAACTCCTAAAATAGATTGCCATATAAAAGCTAAAGCCTTTTCAAGTTCAGTAATCGGGGCGATATAATCTTGAGAGCTTTCTTCATTTCCTAGAAGTTTTAAGAGTGCCTTTCTGTCAATTTTGCCATTTGAAGTTAGTGGAAAAGTATCAACAAGCACTATATTAGCTGGTTGCATATATTCAGGCAAATTATCTAGAGCGTTTTGCTTTGCAGATTTTAAAATTTCTTTTGGATCTGCCCATTCCGCACTTCGCTCAATTACTTTGGTTCCTATAGAGTTAAGTGCTTTTGAAATACCTGATCGCTTAGCATAAAGAAACGTAAACGAATCACTAGTATTAATTTTTGAACTGTGAATTTCAAAGCCTCTTTGGGCTAAAATTAACTTTAAATCATGAATGGTATCAGAAACATCATTGACTTTAAAAACAAAGGCATCAATTTTACTCCAATCACTTTCAGTTAAACCTTTAATAATATGAATCTCAGAGCTATTGACTTCAACTTTTAATAGATCAATTTTATTCAAATTTTCTTGTTCAATAAATTGAGACAAGGTTTGAGTTTTAATGGGTGTTTGATTTTTATTTTTGAGGCTTTTTATTAAGCTATCTGTGTTAAATGCGTATGAGGTTGCAGATTGCTGTTTTCCAACTTGCATTAACTTTAATTCTGATTCACGTTGTTCTGTTTTATCGGAAATAGCGATTTGAAATACTTTTCCTTTAACATCATAAAGCAATCGATTACAATCTAAAGAATCAAACTTTTGGGCTACTGGTTCGATAGAATAAACGCTTATACTCTTGCTTAAAACAGCTAGAAACATTGAAAACAAACCTTCCTTTGCGCCTAAATCAATCACACAAGCGTCCTCGTTTAAAGAAATTCCGTGTTTTAAAAATGCATTCTCAATAAAAATTTCATGAAAGTCAGCTTCTGCCTTAGCTTTATTTCGAGTAATAACGGGCAATCCATTAAATACATTTAAGACTTTATCCTCACTAATTTTGCCTTGTAAGCGTAAAGATTGATAATTTCTTAATAGAGGAAATTGTTCTTGATTAATCTTTAAGAAAGTGTAAAGTTTCTTATCTGCATTTTTTTCATTTTCTACTAAAAACACCTTTGCATCAGAAATACCTTTGGTAGAGGCCAAACAAGATTCAATTTCGCCCAATTCGATTCGAAAACCGCGAATTTTGACTTGTTCATCTATGCGTCCCATATACTCAATATCTCCGTTTGCGTTCCATCTACCTAAGTCTCCTGAACGGTAAAGGCGTGCAGATGGTATTTTAGAAAATGGATCTACAACGAATTTTGAATTTGTTAATTCAGGCTGATTCAAATATGCTCTAGCTATACCGTCTCCTCCAACATAAATTTCACCGGGTACTCCAATTGGGCAAAGTTCTTGATCTGTGTCGAGTATATAAACCTGAAGTGTTGGAATGGGTTTTCCAACCAAACTCAAGCCTGAATTGATAATTTCATTCGTAATTTTTAAATGAGTAACATGCACGGTGGTTTCTGTAATGCCGTACATGTTTATCAAATCGCATTCTGGAAACTGGGTCTTCCAAACAACTAATTTGCTAGGATTCAATGCTTCACCACCAAAAATCACATTCCTTATTTTGAGATTGAAAGATTTATTTGCAATGCATTCCTGCAGAACATAAAATGCAGAGGGGGTTTGGTTTAAAACAGTGACTTTTTGGTCTTCCAAAATTTTGGCAAAAATCATCGGATCTCTCGAAACCTCGTAAGGGATTATGACCAACTTTCCACCAAACAATAATGCCCCATACATTTCCCATACCGAAAAATCAAAACAAAACGAATGAAACATTGTCCAAACATCATTTGAATTGAAATTGAAGAGCGGCTCATCGTTGACGAACAAACGAACAACATTTCTATGTTCAATCAAAACGCCTTTAGGACGGCCTGTTGATCCTGAAGTATAGATAATATAGGCTAGGTTTTCAGGTCTAACAAAATTGTTAAAATTAGAATTAGAACATAATGCTATCTTTTTCCAGTCGGTGTCTAATTCAATATTTTGAATTGTACTTTGAGGTAAATTAATGGAAGTTAAACTACTACATAACAATATTTTAGACGCAGTGTCTTCAAGCATATAATTAATACGCTCCAAAGGATAATCAGGGTCTATCGGCACATACACTCCACCAGATTTTAAAATCCCAAGAATGCCAATTATCATCTCTAAGCTTCTTTCAATACAGATTGGAATGCGCGTTTCTAGCATCACTCCCATTTGCATTAAATAATTTGCTAAACAATTCGATTTTTCATTTAGCTCCTGATAAGTCAAACTTTTACCTTCAAAAACTATGGCAATCGAATCTGGAAATCTTTGAACTTGATTCTGAAATAAGCTAACAATCGTCTCCTTTTCAGGATAAGCAATTTTTAGTTTGTTTATGGCCAACAAACTTTCTTTTTCACTATCAGTTATAGGCTTGATACTGCGAATGTCTATCGTCTCATTTTGGACAATTTGAAGTATTACATGCTCAAAATGTTTCTGGATTTGTTTAACATAATAAGAACTTAGCAAACTGCTGTTGTATTCAAATCGCACATGCAATTGATTTGCATTAAAGACTAATACGCTTATTGGATAGTTTGTATGCTCGTTTATATTTATTTCATCAATTTTTAGGTTCCAGTTTTTTTCAGCCAAAAGCTCTTGAATAGGGTAATTCTCAAAAACAAGTAGCGTATCAAATAAATCACTTTTAATTCCACTCCAAGTTTGTATTTCGCTTAAAGGTGTAAATTGAAACTCTCGAGAAGCCAATTGCTGTAATTGAAGATTTTGAAGCCACTCGATGCAACTGTCTTGAGAATTAAATCTGGCTAAAAGTGGAAGCGTATTGATATAGAGACCGACCCTTTTCTCAACATTAGGCATATCATCCGGCCTTCCTGAAACAGTTACCCCAAATAATACATCAGAATTGCCTGTATAGTTTCTTAATAATAACGCCCAGACACCTTGAACCAAGGTATTAAGTGTTATTCTATGCTTTTGAGCAAATGCGTTAATATTGAGTGATTCTTCAACGCTAAAATCTAGCTTGTAAGATAAATAGTTCCCTTTACCAGAATTCCTATCTGCCGTTTGATTAATAAAAGGCAGTAGGCTACCTTGATCTAAATCTTTGAGATAAGTTTGCCAATATGTTTTTTCCTCATTTCGATTAATTCTATCCAAATATTTAATAAAATCTTCAAAGAGGTCAATATCCTTATCCTTTATGGCTTTACCTGAGGAAATTAAATCATAGGTTGTTAATAATTCTTGAACTAAGATTTGTTTCGACCAGCCATCAAATAAAATATGATGAGAGGTCCAAAACATACGAAAACGATTTTCCTTCAATCCAATAAGGGTAATACGCATCAAAGGGGGAGTCTTAAAATCGAAAGGACTTTTCTGATCTTTTAATTCAAAATCAGAAAGGGCTTCGGATAACTCTAATTCTGTTAGTTTTGTAAAATCTAGAACAGTTATAGGCAGTTTTGCATTCTTAAATACGCCTTGCATTGGCTGCGTAAACGAATCAAAATAAAAGCCACTTCTTAATATGCTGTGTTTTTGAAGTATAAAATCCCAGCTTTGATTAAATGCCTCTAGGTTTAAGCCAATTAAATCACATCTAAACTGATTTATATAGGCACTTGATTGCTCATCATACAATCCATGAAACATCATTCCCTGCTGTAGTGCACTCAAAGTATAAAGCGATTCTATATCTCGCTTAACTAGATTTCTTTCAGTTGTATTTTGCTTAAGATAATTAACAATTGCATCACGATTTGATTTGATGAATTCGATGACTTCTTTATCAGTCTTAATAGCATTAACAGCTTCTTCTCCTAATACAGATCGGTCGGCCTGTAGTAATAGTTTATCATTTTCTACTTTTAATGAAAAATGTTTTTGCTCTAATTGTACAATAAATTCTTTAATACTCATATCTCTTAAAAACTCATTACATCATCTCTATCTTCCTCACCATTAAGAAATTCGTCTAGTTGTCTTAAAGTAACATTTGAACTCTGTCCGAAGTCAGAAGGTGTTAACGCCTTCTTGCCTGATTGTTGAATTTCTACACAATGATTGATAATGTTTTTTAGATTTTCAATATAGGTGTACAATAGTTTGCCTATTGTTTCTTCTTTAAAATGTTGACTACTATAACTTAAATTAATTTCTAATAAACCGGATTGAATTGAACTGTTAAAAACCAGTTTACTATTAAAATATTGATTTCCACTCACATTTAAACCTGAACCTTCAGTTGCTTTTGAAAGCAGGTTAGATTTTTGTTCTTGACCTCCTACTTGTCCTAAATAATTGAACAAAATATCGTAAGCTTCTTGCTTTTGAAATTGTTGCACTTTATTAATATACTTTAAAACACCATATCCCAAGCCATGCTGAGGAATGGTTCTTAATTGTTCTTTAACACTTCGTAATTGATTACCAGTGGATTCTGAGGTTTCAAGTAAAATTGAAACAGGAAAAATACTGGTAAACCAACCTATGGTTCTGCTAATATCAAGTTCGTCTTGCAATTGCTCTCTGCCATGACCTTCCATTCCAATTAATAGGGTATCTGAGTTATTCCAGCGATTAATAGTTAACGCCAAAGCGTGAATCATTAAATCAGGTATTTCCGTTTGGTAAGCCTTAGTGGTTTCAAAAATCAGGCTTTTTGTATAAGCCGATTCAAGACTTATGCTTAACGACTTTCTATCTTTCATTAAAGTCTTACCTTCAAATTTAAAATCTAAAGGTAAAAGGGGAACTGTTTGAATTACCTTGTTCCAATAGACAGATTGTGCTTTAAGTTCATCGGAATGAGAATATTTCAATAAAATTTTACACCAATCGGCATAAGTAGTTCCTTTTGCACCAAGATTAAGTTCCTGATTATTAACTGATTTATCTAATAATAAAGCAAAATCATCTATAAGAATTCCCCAAGAAACTGCATCCATAATTAGGTGATGAATTACAATTAATAACCGGTTATGTGATTGATATTCATTCGTTTTAAACAGAACAAATTTGTAAATATGTCCGCTTTCTATGTCTAAACTCGAATGGTATTTATTAGCTAATTGCACCATTGCATCTGCCAGATCTTCGGGTGTATTTTGAGATAAATTCTCAATGTTCAATTCGGCTTCTTTGGTATTAAACTCCTGAGTCCAATTCGTTCCCGATTTTTTGAAACTTAATCGAAACACATCATGTTGATTAATTAGTTTTCCTAATACTGATATAATGTTAGCTTCGGTTGCTGATTTATCGAGATTGAGTAATGCGCTTTGATTATAATAAGAAATTTCTGGAGATGATTTTTCAAAATACCATTGTTGAACCGGTAATAAGCCAATAACTCCTTGTGAAGCTTCGTTTAATTTAACTGAAGCCTTTACCTTGTTAAGTTTTTGTTCAATAAGCGAAGCTAAACCAGAAATAGTTTGATAAATGAAAACATCCTTTGGTTGCAATTCATAACCCGCTCGTCTAACGCGACTCACAAATTGAAGGGTGATGATTGAATCTCCTCCGAAATCGAAGAAATTATCATGTATGCTTACATTTTCAACTTTAAGTAAAGTCTTCCATATTTCCGCAAGTTTCAGTTCTATCTCACTTTCAGGAGCAACTTGAACATCTGTAAGAGTTTCCGTTAAAATTGGCTCTGGTAAAGCTTTGCGATTTAGCTTCCCATTGGCAGTTAGTGGAAAGCTGTCAAGTTCTATATAAACCGCGGGCAGCATATAATCTGGCAAACGATCTTTTAAGGAGAAAACAATCGCATCTTTATCAAATTTCCCTTCCGGTTGAATGTATGCAATGAGTCTTAAATTTCCACTATCATCCTTACGAGCAACAACTGCAACCTCTTTTATTAGCTTGTTTTGTTTTAGTGTGGTTTCAATTTCGCCTAACTCAACTCTGTACCCTCTAATTTTTACCTGATCGTCAACTCTTCCTATAAACTCTATATTTCCATCAGCCAAGTTTTTTACTAAATCTCCAGTTGAATATAGGATTTTGTGCGAACTAAAACCCAATGGATTCGAAATAAATTTTTGGCTTGTTAATTCATCGTTGTCAAGATATCCTCTTGCCACACCAGCTCCTCCTATGTATAATTGGCCAGGAACTCCAATCGGACATAATTCTAACGCAGGGTTGAGAACATAAACCGAAGTGTTTGAAAATGGTTTACCGATGGGCACTGTCTTAGGATAATTAGAAGTTATATCAATTCGGTAAATTAATTTTCCAATCGTAGTTTCAGTAGGTCCATAATGATTGAAAACCTTACAATTATTTTCTTGTCCTCGTAACTTCTCAATCAAAGAGTTATCCATAACTTCACCACCAAATATTAAGTGCTTGTTAGGAATAAGTTGAATATTGTCGAGGCTTAACGCTTTCCAATGTGATGGCACAATTTTTAAGCAATCAATGGAATTCGTTTTAAAATAGTTGTGCAACCATTCAATATTTGAGACTTTGTCGGAAGAAAACACATGAAGATTCCCTCCACTAAGTAAAGAACCAAAAATAACCGTGTTTCCCAAGTCTGTTGCGATGGTAGAAACCAAAGCAAACGATTTACTTTCTCTTAAAATAATAGCGTTATCAAGTCCTGTAATATAGTCCACAAGATTGCCATGCTCTACCATAACTCCTTTTGGCTGTCCAGTAGATCCTGAGGTATAAATGATATAAGCCATAGTTTCTGGCGTTATTAACAATTTTGGATTTTTGACTTCTCTGTTTTGGTATAAATTAGGCTCTAGTACGTCAAAATTCTGAACATCAGGCAAAAGGAACCTAAGAGCCTTGCTGCAAATGATCAAGAAAGCGCTGGTGTCTTTCAAAACAAATGCAATCCTATCTTTAGGAAACTCTGAGTCAATTGGTACATAAGCTGCCCCAGCTTTTAAAATACCTAGCATGCTTATTATCATCTCAGAACCGCGCTCAATAAGCATAGGAACAGGCATATTTTTTTTGACCCCTTTATCAATTAATTCGTGAGCGAGCTGATTACTTCTTTCATTAAGTTCACGGTAAGATAATAATTGTCCTTCGAAACTTAAAGCTGCTGATTCCGGAGTCGCTTCTGCCTGCGATTCGAACCATTCAACGATATTGTTATAGTTGAACTTAATCAGGCTATTTGGCTGAGCATTATCAAGAATAAGCTTTTTAGATTCTTCTGTTAAGACAGGTAAATTATCAATTGACAATTGCGGAGAATCAACACTTGCTTGTAAAATAACCAAATAGCAGTCTATTAAACGCTTCATTGTTGACTGTTCAAATAAATCCGTACAATATTGCAATTGTCCCGAAATACCTTCTTGCGTTTCTGCTAATGAAATAGAAAAATCAAATCGTGAAACATCGTGATTTAATGGTAATACAGAAAGTTCAACATCTTGAAGTTTAATATCAGGAATTTCCTGAGTATTATGCATCACAAATAAAATTTGAAACAACGCATTTCTACTCATATCTCTTTCGCTTACCAATGCGTCAACCACTTTTTCGTATGGCGCGTCTAAATGCTCATAAGCTTCGAGTGTTGTTGATTTAACCGAGTTAAGCAGTTCAACGAAGGAAGCAGTGCCCAGAACTTGGGTCCTTAAGGTTATAGTATTTACAAAAAAACCAATTAAGTCTTCGGTGTCTGAATTTTTTCTATTTACGATTGAAGTTCCAACCGAAATATCGTCTTGAGAAGTATAACGATGCAACAAAGCCTTAAATGCAGTGAGCATTGTCATAAATAAGGTTGCACCGTGTTTTTGACTAATTTCTGATAATTGCTTATGAAGTTTAGGGCTGATTTGAAAAGTAAGAAGTGCTCCTTTTGAACTCCAAACATTGGTTCTTGAATGATCCAAAGGCATCTCTAGCTGTGCAAAACCTTGGAGTTTATTTTTCCAATAGTTTATCTTTTGAGATAAAACCTCTTCTGATAAGTATTTTCTTTGCCAAAGCGTATAGTCCGCATAACTTATTTTTAGTGGCTTTAAATTTGGAATGCGATGATTTAATTGAGAGTTGTAAATTTCTACAAATTCTTGAACCAAAATGGCTGTTGACCATCTATCGGAGGCTATATGATGCTGAGTTACCAGCAAGACAAATTCTTCATCCGACAAACAAATCAGATGGGCCCTTATCATAAAATCAGTAGAAAGATCGAATGGTTTATCAATTAGTTTTCGCAAAAAGATCTGAAGTTCTGCGGAGTTCGATTTTAAGGGAACGTCTTTTAATATTTCTAAATTCCATAGAGCATCTGTTTTTAGTCTTTGAAAACCTTTGCCGGAATCTTCATGAATGACATATTTTAAAACTTCGTGACGGCTTATTACAATCCTGAAAGCGTTTTCAAGTGTTTCAATATTCAATTTGCCTTTTAAGGACAAAACAGAAGGTGTATGGTACTGGACACTTCCTTCAAGTTGATCTATAAACCATAAGCGTTCTTGGGCAAAAGATAATGGAATTTTATCGGGCTTGGGTTCTATTTTTTCTATGGCAGGTAAAACCAATAAATTCTTTGGAACACCCAAACGCATGCATAATTCGGCAATTGTGGGATAATCAAAAATATCTCCAATCGGCATTTCAACTTTATAGACTTTTCTAATTGCTGAAACCAAACGAATGGCCAACAAAGAATGGCCTCCTAACTCAAAAAAATCATCTTCAATTCCAATCTCATCAATTTCTAGGATTTGTTGCCAAATCTTAACCATGGTTTCTTCGTTTTCGTTACGAGGCTTAAAATGTTGATTCAGTTTAACTTCTGAATCAACATCTGGCAGCGACTTTCTGTCAACTTTTCCATTCGCCAAAAAAGGAAATTTATCTAGCTCCACATACCTCTGAGGAAGCATATAATCTGGCAGTTTATATTTAAGAAACTGCATTAATGACTCTTTGTTGTAGGAAGTATCAGGTTTAATATAAGCAGTGATCGAATTAATTTCATTTAAGCCAGATTTGGCAATTACAACCACAGATTCAACAAGTAAACTTTGCTGAATGGCACTTTCAATATCGCCTAATTCAACCCGGTACCCTCTAATTTTTACTTGATTATCTATTCTACCAACAAATTCAATGTTGCCATCTTCTAAATATTTTACTAAATCACCAGTTGCATAAATATTTCCTTCCCCAAAAGGATTGGCATTAAAGCGCTCGGCGTTAAGTTTTGGTTTTTTTAAATAACCTTGTGATAAACCATCTCCTGCTATAAATAATTCTCCAGGAACTCCAATTGGGCATAATCCCTTGTCTTTGTTAAGAATATAAACATGATTATTACCAAATACTTTTCCAATGGGCACGGTCCTTTCATAAATTACCGATTTATCTACTTCATAAAGAAGCTTTCCGATAGTTGTTTCAGTAGGCCCATAGTGATTAATAATTCTAACTTTTGAAGATATGGGCAGTTTCTCTAACAAGTTGCCGTGCAAAGCTTCACCTCCAAAAATAAGTAGTTTTTCTGGGACTAAAACATGATTATCATCTATGAGAGCTTGCCAGTGACTAGGAACTATTTTTAAACAATCGATGGGATGCTTTTTAAAATAGGCATTCATCTTAAAAGCATCGCTTACTGATTCTTTTGAAAATACATGCAAAACAGCTCCACTAAACAAAGATCCAAATAGTGAAGTATTTCCAAGATCGGTTGAACTACTAGACAAAAATGCAAACGACTTACAATTTGACAAACCTAATCGCTCATCAACCCCATACAAATAATCCAATAGATTTTGATGAGATACCAAAACACCCTTTGATTGTCCTGTTGAGCCCGAAGTATATATTGCGTATGCTATTTGGCTTACTTGAATTTTAATTCTAGGTTCGCTTTCCTCAACCAGCGTGTTATCCTCAATAGATATTGTCTTTAGTCCACCTTTATTTTTGAGTAGCGTTTCAGATTTCTTGTCAGTAATTACAAGTTTTGAACCAATATCATCTAAAATATAATTTATCCGTTCTTCTGGAAGTTCATGATTTATTGGAACGTAAGCGCAACCTGATTTCAAAATTCCAAGTATTGAAATTATTTTTTTAGCACCCCTTTCCATAAACAATGGCAATAATGTGTTGGGCTTAATATCTAATTGAATAATTGAATTTGCAAGTCGATTTGCGCTTTGATTTAATTCGTAGTAACTATATACTGTATCTTCAAATCTTAGGGCTTCGGCATTAGGAGTTTGTTTTACATGATTTAAAAATATATCTAGTATTGTTGATTCATGTGGATAATTAAAATTTGGCTTTAGAAGATTACTGGATAAGAAAGAAACTTCTTCCTGTGAAAGCATTTCAATTTCGGCAATCGATTGAGTTGGTTTATCAACGATTGAATTTAAAATCGTAAGGTAATGACCAAACATTCTTTCTATCGTACTTTGCTTGAAAAGATCTGTTGAATATTCAATGGAAATACTTAATCCTTCATCAATAACTCTAACATGAAACGTTAAATCAAACTTAGAAATATTGGTAACAAAGTCCTTTGGTTTAAGCTCTATATCATTCATCTCAAACACTGCCTTTTCGGGTGTGTCTACGAAAACAAACATTACTTGAAATAATGGACTACGACTAGAATCTCGTTCCTTTAAGGTGGCTTCTACAACTTTTTCAAAAGGAACCTCTTGATTTTCGTAAGCTTCAAGAGTTGTTATTTTAACCTGTTCTAATAATTCGGTGAATGTTGAATTTGAATTAACATTATTGCGGAATGTAAGTGTATTGACGAAAAATCCTATGAGATTTTCCAATTCGACTTTTGGCCGGTTTGCAACTGAAGCACCAACACAAATATTATCTTGCCCACTATACTTATACAACATTACATTAAACGCTGCAAGCAGACACATATAAATCGAAGTACCTTCTTGACGTTCAATAGAATGAATTTTATTTAATAATTCATTGCCAATTTCAAAACGTTGTGTCGTTCCATTAGTACCTCTAATTGCAGGCCTAACAAAATCTGAAGGCAGTTCTAATGGAATTATTCCTTCGAGCTTTTGCTTCCAGTAATTCAGTTTTTTTGATATTTGTTCGCTGTCAATACCCTTTCGTTGCCAAATAGCATAATCGGCAAACTGAATGGTGAGTTGCGGTAAGACGGCATTTCTTTTCTCGAAAAAAGAATGATAAAGTTCAATAACTTCATTTACTAAAATTGGCATTGACCAACCATCTGCAGCAATATGGTGCAGAACTATAATGAGTTCATAATTTTGAAGGTTATTCTCAATCAAATCTGCCCTCAGCATTAGATCGTTCGAAAGATCGAAGGATTTATACACTAGGGAATCAATAAATTTATTTTTTTCTGTGTTGTTTTCTGAAAACTTCGTGCCGCTTTGAACTGGAATTATAAACTTCTTAGGTTCTACTATTCTTTGAGATAAAATTCCATCATGTTCTTGAATAACGGTGCGCAAAACCTCATGACGCAGAACGATTTGATAAAAAGCAAAATGCAATGCATCCAAATTCAAATTACCACTTATTTGAATAATTGCCGGAATATGATATTGAAAACTACCTTCAAGTTTGTCGATAAAATAAATTCGTTCCTGTCCGAAGGAAAGCGGAATAAGGGCAGGTCTTGATAAAATTGAAACTAAAGGATTAGTTTCAAGAGTTGGCTGGCTCTCGGCAATTATTTGAGCTAATTTGCTTATGGTAGAATTCAAAAACATGTCTGTTAACGAAATTTCTACTTTAAATAACTTGTAAATTCTTGAAAGCATTTGAATGCCTTTAATACTGCTGCCTCCTATTCCAAAAAAATCTTCGGTTACACCAAATTCAGAATTACCTAAAAGTTCTACCCAAATTTCATAAAGCTTTGTTTCAATTTCCGAATCAGGCTTTAAAAAATTTGTGATAATAGCCCTTTCCTTATTAGCAGAAATCAGATTTAATAAATCCCTTCCTGTTTTAACGGTTAGCGTTTTATTTATGGGCTTTTTGTTCATTTAAAAAATTTGAATTTTGTCTCTTCAAGTTCAAACATGGTAAACTTTTTACTAAAAAAATAAATTGCTTTTTGAATATACAAATATCGATCGCTCAAACTCCAATTTCCTAAAGTTTGCAAGTATAAATCAATAATCTTACTTAATCCAATTATTAGTGTTATTAATTCTCTCTATTGCCCGAAAAATAAGTATAAATTGATTAAATTTAAATAAGCACTCCTCAATGCATGGCTAGATTTAATTTAAAAAAGCGCTCAAAATCAAAGTTATAAAGATGATTAGCCCACAAATTTTTACTCTTTTACAAATTGATAAAATTAAAATTTGATATTTGCATAAAAAAAAATCCAAAGCCTTTTTTAATTAGGCTTCAACAAACCAAACATGTCAAATTTACATACTACTTTTTCAACAAATAAAATGAATGCTGAAAATCCAGATTTTTCAAAGCAAAACCCCGATAGCATTCTGCCATTAGTATTTTATGCTTCCCAAGAAAATGAAAACTTAAAATACTGGATTTCAAATAATAAACCTGTTATTGAACAAATGTTGGCCAAACACGGAGGCATTCTATTTAGGGGGTTCGAAGTTAATTCGATTGATGCATTTAACGATTTAATGACATGCTACAACAGTGAAATTATTCCATACATGTTTCGTTCTTCTCCAAGATATGCCTTGGCAGATAGGGTTTATGTTTCTACCACGCATCCAAATTCAAGAGAAATTAAAATGCATAGCGAACAATCTTATAGTTTTGCTTGGGGGAAAAAAATCTTGTTTTGCTGCGTAACCGAACCTGAGCAAAACGGTGAAACTCCAATAGCAGATAATCGAAAGGTTTTAAATCATTTAAGTCCTGAATTGGTTAAAAAATTTGAAGAATTAGGCGTTCTGTATCAAAGAAATCTTTCATCAGAAATTGGCATGTCGGTGAAGGAAGTTTTTCAAATGAGTGACAATGAAGAAATTAAACAATACTGTATTGAAAATCATATAAACATTGAGTTTAGCTCTGACGAAGATGCAGTGATACGCTGGAAACGTCCGGCCATAGTATTTCATCCAGTTACAAATGAAAAGATCTGGTTTAATCATGCTTATTTCTTTAACAAATACAGCATTCTTGAAGAAATAGGAATTCCTTATGATGACGATTCTTTAGATGATGTTTTAGCCTCTAACACCTTTTTTGGGGATGGATCTGAAATTTCGTACGAAGAATATCAACAAATGGTTGGTGCCTACGAATCTGAAAAAGTTATTTTTACTTGGAAGGAAGGCGATGTTTTATTTCTGGATAATATGCTAACTGCTCATGGAAGATCTCCTTATAGAGGAGATCGAAAAATTGTTGTTTCAATTATTGAACCTTATAATGGAATAGAATAAGCTAATTAATAAATGACTGATTATTTTCCACACCTTTCAGTCACCTAAAATAAAACTTAAACATTTAATATAAAAATATTAAAGCACCCCACTTAAAGTAAAAGTTTAAGCGGGGTGCTTTTTTTATGAAAAAGTTGTTGAATAATTAATTTACGTGTGAAACGCTTCGTTGAATAAACGAATTAAGTGCTTCACCGGTTAAAAGATTTTGTGCTAATAATGCTAAATCTGCCAATTGTCTCCCAGTTTCATTCCGTTTGGTTTCATCACTTTCAGTGGCAAGTTTCGCAATGCTTGGATGATTGCTATTGACTACTACATCGAATCGTTCGGGCATGTTTCCCATAAAAGCATACATACCACCTCCACCATTTTGATTCATTTCACGCATCCTTCTATTAAACTCATTTCGCGTAATCGTCATAAACTGATCATTTGGAGAAAGGGATTGCAATTCAACGCCATATGATTCTTTATCGAACTGATTTTCAATAGTTTGTTTTACTAATTTCACGGCTTCTTCACTTAAAACTGTTTCTACGGTTTCGCCTTTATCAATTATCTTATCAACTGATGCTGAATCTACCCTGCGAATCTGAAACTTCTCATTTTTGCGTTCTAAATGCATTATGTAATGATTATCAATGGGTTCGTCAAAAATCAAGACATCGTATCCTTTATCTATTAACGGACCAATAAATGCATATTGTTTTTCACGATCGTTAGTATATAGTGCAATTCGATTAGAATCTTTATCTGTTTGATTTAGTTCAATTTTAGCGATATACTCTTCTATAATATTATACTGACCTTCTGTATTTTTTAACAAGCAAAACGATTTTGCTCTGTCATCAAATTTTTCATCACTAATAATACCGTACTTAACAAACAAACTCATGCTAGGCCATTTAGATTCAAAATCTGACTCATCCTTTTTATAGAGTTCATGAAGTTTGTCTGCCACTTTTTTGCTGATATGCGATGTGATTTTTTTCACATTACTATCAGATTGTAAGGAACTCCTAGATACATTTAACGGAATATCTGGTGAATCAATTATGCCTTGCAAAAGCATCAAATAGTCTGGAACAATTTCCTGTACTTGATCGGTAACAAAAACTTGATTACTGTATAATTTAATTCTGTCTTTTGCTAGTTCCATTTCTCTTCTTGCTTTTGGAAAAAACAGAACACCTGTGAGATTAAACGGGTAATCGACATTTATATGTATCCAAAACAAAGGTGCTTCCTGAAATGGAAACAAATCGTTGTAAAAAGCTGTATAATCTTCATCCTTCAAATCAGATGGCGATTTTTTCCAAATTGGATTTGTATTATTAATTACAGCTCCATCAAATTCTATCTCAACAGGTAAAAATTTACAATATTTAGTAAGCAATTCTTTTACTTTCCAATTTGTCAAAAACTCTTCTGAATCCTCGGCAATATGAAGAATGATATCCGTTCCCCGTGTTTTCCGTTTGCCGGTACTTAATTCAAATTCAGTATTACCCTGGCATTTCCAATGGGCAGCTTTTGCTCCTTCTTGATAACTTAAAGTTTTAATTTCTACAGTGTGAGCCACCATATAGGCAGAGTAAAATCCTAACCCAAAATGACCAATAATTTGGGTATCGGTGCTGTCTTTGTATTTATTGACAAATTCCTCCGCACCTGAAAAAGCTATCTGATTTATATATTTTTCAATTTCTTCGGATGTCATTCCAATACCACTATCACTAATTGTAATAGTTTTGGCTTTTTCATCAACTGCAACTTTTATTTTTAAATCACCTAAATCCCCTACTACTTCGCCCTTGTCAGACAAAACGGATAATTTTTGTGTAGCATCTACTGCGTTTGAGATAAGTTCCCTCAGAAAAATTTCGTGATCTGAATAAAGAAATTTTTTAATGATAGGGAATAAATTTTCGGTATGTACGGATATGTTTCCTTTTGCCATTTTATTGTTTTTTTATAATTATGTCTAAATACAAAAGTTGAACCAGAGAATTTGGCGTGAAAAAATGGCAGTTTAATTTTATCAAAACAATCTGCCAATAAAATATCTATTTTTTACTTAAGCTAAGAAATACAGTCAATTGAAGCCGGAAGTATGCCATTCCATTACTAACAAAATTCCCTTGATAATTATTAATATCAGAACTATAGGATGCATAGTCAGACGCCAATTTTTTGTTTGATTTTGTTTCATAAAACTTATTGGTAGGCTTTTGCCTAAAATTACAATAGGCATCAACACTCAACCCTGAGCCACTTTCACCAATATAAGCAACCCCTAGTCCGTAGTTTAATTTTGCCAAATAGGTTGAATACTTTCCATCAATTAATGGATTTTCGGAAATTTTAATACCATTTCTTATCAGGCTTGGTCCAATAAGTCCATAAAAGGTTGAACCTTTTGCTGTCATTATTCCCAAAGATACCATAATATCAAGAGCCTGACTACGGGTTTTTACCATCGTATTTTGAAAATCTATGGCTTTACCGCCTTGAATATTTAAATTGCCAATGCAACGAATATATTTAGAGAACTCGCCTTGTGATGGTGTATGAGTTCCAAATCCGATATTCATTCCTCTGTTTTTTTGACCAACTTTAATTTTAGCACCATTGTTCAATTTATCTTTTGCTGAATTAGCAAAATCTTCTAAATCAGGGTGTATTTCGGATGCTAAAGTATATCCAATACTGACAAAATTTTTATATTGAGCAAAGCCTCTGAATGTTAAAACTAATAGACCAAGCAAAAGAAAGACACTAATTTTCATAATCCATCATATTTGTAGCGAAAATATTAAATTCTTCCAAATTGAAAATTAATATTTCAAAATCTAGCGTAAATAAAAGTTTGTAAGGAACACAATGCGGTAAATGGAATTTTGCACTGCACAATCCTTCAAGTCATACTAAACACAGTAATATCAAGGCATAGTTTCAACAAAAAATAGCAATTACTGATAAAAAAAATGGAATGATTCCTTAAATATCTTTTAGAAATCAAAAATCTCATTCACAAATAAAGTAAGGTTACGACTCGATGTAATTTTATGTGTTCCTTAAATCGGTGTATAATCTGAGGATGCAAAGTATTGAGGCCTAACTGAAGGATTTACAGGCCTGTTTGAACAAGCATTGTAGGTAATAATCATAAGTCGTCTTTTGTTGTCATCAGTTCCCGGCGAACTTTGATGAATAACGTCGGGATGAAATAAACTGATATCCCCTATTGCCCCGCATAAAGAAAAAATTCCGTTTGCAGAAGCAAGTGATTTTACTTTTGTCAAAGGAAGCTCAAAATCAAGATCACTTGAAACAGAACCTGATAATTCGTTAAATTCTGCCTTTGCTTGAGCCAACTCCTCTTCAAAAAAATGTTTATGAGAACCTGGAATTACCTGAACAGGTCCTGAATTTTCGTAAACATTATCCAAAAAGACAATAACATTTATCATTTTGGAAACCGGAATATTATCATAATTTTTCCAGAATGGGAAGTCCCGATGCCAAGGCCATACGGCGGTTGGAATGCTTTCTTTATAATTGATTTTACTTTGATGAATATAGATATCATCTTTCAGAATTTCTTTAATAAATTTTTCAGCTTCCAAAAGAATTGCTTTCCAGTTATTATAGGTGTTTACAAGATGAATTCCGTAACATGAACGTATATTACCATTTTCTTCATAAACTGTATAAGGTGCTGTTGCCTCAATTTCAGAAATATTTACTTCACTAAAAAAAATATTGTTTTGAGGAACTAACACAGTACCATAGCCGTTGTTTAAATAAAAATCAGCTGAACTACTTTCTGTTTTCTGTTTCAAAGGCGTTTTATTTAGACTCATCTCAAGAAAAATTAATAATTGCAAACTTATTATTTTTTGATATAACTTTTTGTGGTTTGCCTATATTTTAAAAGGATTCATAGAAAAAAAAATCAAATTCAAAAAAATAAACATGCAGACGATTCATTATAAAGAATTTAGTCAATCTTGAAATTTGTGGTTTACGGTACTTTAATAAATTATCTTTGCAAAGTTTATTTTTAGCTATTGACTGATTTAAAACCCTTTAATTCCTTCAGAATCTCGGCAACTGCCAATGAGTTTGTAGAAATTAATTCTGTCAATCAATTGCAGTTCTTCATCCAAAACCATCAAGCAAAATATTTTTTAATTTTAGGAGGAGGCAGTAATGTTTTGTTTACCAAAGATTTTGCTGGCATTATTTTAAAAAACCAGCTTTTTGGTATATATGTATTAGAACAAAACAATCAAGAGGTTTTAGTAAAGGTTGCTGGAGGTGAAAACTGGCATAAATTTGTAGTACATTGTGTTTCTAATGGTTGGGGTGGTATTGAAAATTTATCACTTATTCCAGGCACTGTAGGCGCTGCACCATTGCAGAATATAGGTGCCTATGGTGTTGAAATTAAAGAAACTTTAGTTTCGTTGGAAGCCATTGATATGTCAACAGGCGAATTAAAAACGTTTAACAACGAACAATGTCAGTTTGGATATCGAGAAAGCATTTTTAAACACGAGCTCAAAGGCAAGTATTTTATAAGCTCTGTTACATTTAAACTAAGCAAAAATAAAGTTCCAAATATTTCTTATGGTGATATTGCAAAGCTGCTTGAAGAATGGGATATTACTGTTCCTAGCATTGCTGATGTAAGCAATGCTGTTATTAGAATTAGAAAAGACAAACTTCCCGACCCTGAGTTAATTGGTAATGCTGGAAGTTTTTTCAAGAATCCGATAATTGAATTACAAAAGTATTTGGACTTACAAAAGATTTATCCTGAAATTAAGTCGTTTCCTGCACCCGAAGGATTGGTTAAAGTACCAGCAGCTTGGCTCATTGAACAATGTGGATTTAAGGGTAAACGATTTGGCCATGTTGGTGTACACGAAAAGCAGGCATTGGTTTTGGTTAACTACGGCGGTGGAAGTGGAAAAGAAATCATTGAACTCTCAAAAAAAATAATTGAATCGGTTAAGGTAAAATTCGATATTAAACTTCAAACTGAGGTGAATATATTTTAATAGAACAATATACAATTTTAGATTAAAAACGTAAAAAATGACATTTGAAGAAATAACCGAAAGAATTGTGTACGAAGACAATCATTTGTTCGCTTTTCACAAACCTTCGGGAATGCTGGTGCAACCGAATGAAACTCAAGATGAATCTTTAGAAGTTTTACTCAAAGAATATATTAAGCAAAAGGATGCCAAACCTTCCAATGTATATTTAGGTGTTATTCACCGTATTGACCGACCCGTAAGTGGTTTAGTTATTTTTGCCAAAACGAGTAAAGCACTTGTTCGAATGAATGAATTATTTAAAACCAGAGCTCTGAAAAAAACATATTTTGCTTTGGTAAAAAATAAGCCAGCAGAACACTCCGGAAAAATTGAAAGTTATTTGTCAAAAGACCCTAAAACAAATAAAACAAAATCATATCCAAAAGCGATTCATGGAGCCAAATTAGCTCAAACTGACTTTGAGTTAATTGGAAGTTCCGACAGTTATTATTTACTTAAAGTTAACCCACATACTGGAAGACATCATCAAATACGAGTTCATTTGGCGAAGCTTGGATGCCCTATTGGAGGTGATTTAAAATATGGTTCTGCAAGAAGCAATCCGGATGGGAGTATTTATTTGCACGCAAAATCATTGGAATTTGAGCATCCGGTTACCAAAGATATCTTAATTTTGCAGTGTCCAATGCCAAAAGAAGGTGCTTGGAAATATTTCAGCAATGTATATTAAAAATGGAAAGGGCTTAACAAATCAAAAAAGTATAAATTTATTATAACTAGTATAAAAAAATTAGAATTAGGAAAAATGAACGGAATTTTCAGAGTACCAAAAGCAATTAATGAAGCGGTTTTAGATTACGCCCCAGGAAGCAAAGAACGCGAAAACCTAAAAGCAGCCATTTCACATTTAAGAAGTATTGAGATGCATGCAGGAATGCATATCAATGGACAGATTGTTCATACTGATAACAAGGTTGCAATGCGTCCACCCCACGATATAGCTCATAAATTAGGTGATTTTTCTCGTGGGGATGCTAGTCATGTTCGGGCTGCCATTGAAGCTGCTCTAGGCGCTAGAAAACAATGGAGTGAACTTGCTTGGGAACAAAGAGCTGCTATTTTTCTTAAGGCTGCCGATTTGATTGCAGGCCCATACCGAGCTCGATTAAATGCAGCAACAATGCTTTGTCAAAGCAAAAGTGCATATCAAGCCGAAATAGATGCCGCATGTGAAATGATTGATTTCTTGCGATTCAATGTAAACTATATGAGTGAAATCTATAACGAACAACCATCTGAAAACTCTAAAACAGTTTGGAATCGATTAGAATACAGACCATTGGAAGGTTTTATTTTCGCTTTAACTCCTTTTAATTTTACGGCAATCAGTGGAAATTTACCTACTTCAGCCGCATTAATGGGTAATACAATAGTTTGGAAACCGGCCGACACTCAAATTTATGCTGCAAATATTCTCATGGAAATTTTCGAAGAAGCAGGCGTTCCACCAGGTGTAATTAATTTGATTTATGTAAGCGGCCCAACAGCTGGTGATATTATCTTCAAGCATCCCGATTTTGCAGGAATTCACTTTACGGGTTCAACTGGGGTGTTCCGTCAGGTTTGGCGTGAAATCGGTGCCAACATTGAAAAATATAAAAGCTATCCTAGAATTGTTGGTGAAACAGGAGGCAAAGACTTTGTGATGGTTCATAAAACTGCCAATGTGGATGTTGTTGTTACAGCTTTGAGCCGAGGTGCCTTTGAATACCAAGGCCAAAAATGTTCTGCCGCATCTCGAGCTTATATTCCTTCAAATTTATGGCCGGAAATTAAAACCAAATTGATTACCGATTTGGCTTCAATGAAAATGGGTCCTACTGAGGATTTTTCTAATTTCATAAATGCGGTAATTGATGAAAAGTCGTTTGATAAATTGGCATCTTATATTGATTCTGCAAAAAACGATGCTTCTGTGGAAGTTATTGCCGGTGGTAATTACGATAAATCAAAAGGTTATTTCATTCAACCTACCGTTATTGTAGCTAATGATCCCAAATACAAAACCATGTGTGAAGAATTATTCGGACCAGTATTAACCATTTATGTTTACCCTGAAAATGAATTTGAGCAAATTTTAAAAATTGCAGATTCAACCTCCGAATATGCATTAACAGGTTGCATAATTGCTCAAGATCGCTACGCTATTGAGACCGCCACCCGTGCATTGGTAAATGCAGCAGGTAACTTTTATATCAATGATAAACCAACTGGTGCTGTGGTTGGTCAACAACCTTTTGGTGGAGGACGTGGCTCAGGAACTAATGATAAGGCCGGTGCTAAGGTTAATTTATTAAGATGGGTTTCGATGCGAACAATCAAAGAAACTTTTGTTCCGGCAAAAGATTATAGATATCCGTTCTTGAGTCTGGAATAGTTTTATATTTTGTTAAAAACCAAATTCTAACCATCGTATTTAATAGAATAAATTCATGAATTTGCGGTGGTTTAGCAGAACAGAAATTGATAAAAACAAGTGGGATGCTTGCATTGACCAATGTTCTTGGGGTAAAGTTTATGCACAAAGTTGGTATCTTGATTTATTAACCAATTCGCAATGGGAAGCTTTGGTTTTGGGCAACTATGACCTAGTTATGCCTATACCCTTTCGCCGAAAATTTGGAATAAGATACAGTTATCGACCCAATTTTTGCCAGCAATTAGGCGTTTTTTGCGCCAATTCAATCCTTGAACCAAAAATTCTATCACTTTTTATTGATGAATTCTTAAAAAAATACAAGCATTTTCATTATCCACTAAATCATGCGAATGTTTTACTCAATTCAGATAAGTTTGATTTTGTTGAAAGAACCAATTTATTGTTGAATTTGAATCAGCCTTATGCCTTAATTTATGATGGCTATGCCGATGATTTAAAACGAAACTTAAAAAAAGCCCAAAAAGCAGGCCTAGAACTTATTAAAAATTTAGGCAATTCTGATTTAATAAATTTATACAAATCAGCATGGCAGAAGAAAAACGAAATTCCAGAAAACGAATATGAAGGATTCCGAAAGATTATGGAATTTGGAACAAAAAATCAGTTTTCATGGAATGTAGGCATCTTAAAAGATGGTCAACTCTTGGCTGCTTGCTGCTTAATAAAATATAAAAAACGCTTATACTATCCTTTTTCCGCCATTTCGGAAGATGGAAGAAAATATGGAGCGACAGCCTTTTTAATTGACGAAATCATTAAGCAAAATGCTAATTCAGATTTTTGTTTAGATTTTGAAGGTTCAGATATTCAAACAGTAAAATTCTTTTATCAAAAATTCAAACCTAGAAGAGAGATCTATTTTCAACTTGATAAAATATTGCCTATTAAGCAGATTTTCAGTTCCTTGTTTGAAAAATCTTAAAGCATTTAATTAACAACAGAGCTAATTTTAAAAAGGTGGACTAGAATGGTCATCTTCTGGTGGAAGCAGCATATCATTCATTTTTGAACCAATGATATAACTACCCGCATCACCGCCTTTGTCGGTAAAGCTAAACGTATCATGAATCATTGAATCACTTAAGTTAGAGAATTTAGTAAATTCGCCTTGGTAACGCATTTTAATCACATCAGTTGGACCGTTTCTGTGCTTTTGAATGATTAATTCTCCTATTCCTTGTGTTGAATTGCCATCTTCATCCTCTGATAGTCCATAATATTCGGCTCGGTAAATAAAACCAACCATATCGGCATCCTGTTCAATAGAACCAGATTCACGTAAGTCAGACAATTGTGGCTTATTGCCTTCGCGTCTTTCGGCAGCACGACTTAACTGAGCCAAGGCAATTACCGGAATGTCAAGTTCTTTTGCCAAAGCTTTTAAACTTCGTGAAATATAGCTTATCTCTTGCTCACGATTTCCGATATTTTTATCATCACCTTTCATCAATTGAAGATAATCGACTATAATTAACTCGATATTGTGTTGAGATTTTAAACGACGAGCTTTGGCTTTAAAATCAAAAATAGAGAGTGAAGGTGTATCATCAATAAAGATTGGCGCTTCTCCCAATTTCTCGGTTCTCTGTCTCAAAATTTCCCATTCTGATTCATGCAAGTCGCCTTTGCGAATTTTTTCGGATGGAATTTCTGATTCAGAAGAAATAAGACGTGTAACCAATTGAACTGCTGACATTTCTAGTGAGAATAAAGCAACTGCTTTGCCAAAATCCAAAGCAGCATTTCGCGCAATTGAAACCACAAATGCCGTTTTACCCATACCCGGTCTACCGGCAATAATAATTAAATCCGAACGCTGCCATCCTCCTGTGAGTCGATCGAGATCTGATAAGCCAGACGGTACACCCGAAAATTGATTCTCGTTATTTTTAAGAAATTCAATATTTTTTATTGCTTTATGTAAAATGTCACCAAGAGAGATATGTCCCTTTTTCATGGTATCATTTTTTATTGCAAAGAGTTGGCGTTCAGATTCATCCAATAATTCAAAAGCATCCGTTGTGTCTTCAAAAGCTTTCTTACCAATTTCACCGGCAATTTGAATCATTTGCCTTTGAATATATTTTTGGATAAGAATGTGAGTATGGTATTCAATATTGGCCGCTGACGCAACTCGATTGGTTAATTGCGTAACATAAAAGGCCCCACCGGCAAGCTCAAGATTACCTAATTTGCGTAATTCTTCAGTTACTGTTAAAATATCAATCGGTTTTGCGCTCGAAAATAAATCCGCAATCGCTTTGAAAATGAGTTTATGAGAATCTGAGTAAAAAATCTCCTCCTTTAAAATATCAAGAACTTTTTCTGAAGCACTTTTCTCCAGCATCATCGCCCCAAGAACCGCTTCCTCCAAATCCAAAGCCTGTGGAGGTAATTTACCATTGAAAACGATTTCTTCAAGGTTCTTTTGTTGCTTCTTATAGCGGGAAGTTGGTTCGAGTGCCATTAATATTGTTTTGCAATTTTAGTATATTTATTAACCTTAAATCAGGTTCTTTTACTTATCCACTAAGGTAAATAAATTGTTAACTATATGTTAATTAGGTTTTCAACAATTACACAATTATCTAATTTTTAGACTTTTTAGTTAGACACAGTGATGTGGATAATCCTAAATTTAAAAAATGTTTCACCAACTTTTAAGCTTTATAATACGTTCATAACTAGAGTTAAAATACTTATTCAAATTGGTTGGTGCTTATCTAAAATATTTCGATTGTTAAAATGTGTTTCAAATAATTTAATGCCAAAGCAAATTTCAAAACAATGATTATTTCTGAGATTTTAACATAAAATTTTTACAAAAAATAATGAGATGATGAACTTTTTTGATCCTATACATTCTTCTTTAAATATCCCGTAATTTGTAAAAATAAATCCAACATGAACCTTGCTATAAGAAAAGCCCAAGTAGAAGATATGCCGCAGGTAATGAATTTGGTAAATGAACTTGCTTTGTTTGAAAAAGCTCCAAACGAAGTTATTACTACAGATAAAGAATTAATGGAAGATGGCTTTGGCTTAAACCCTTTGTTTAAAGGCCTTGTTGCAGAAAGTAATGCAGGTATTGTTGGTTTTGCATTGTATTATTACCGATATTCTACCTGGAAAGGTAAATGTTTGTATTTGGAAGATTTATACGTGCAAGAGGCATATAGAAATTTCGGAATTGGTAAAAAGCTATTTGATGCAATTATTGAAACTGCCAAACATGACAAATGCAAACGGATAAGTTGGCAGGTTTTGGATTGGAACGAAAATGCCATACGATTTTACCAAAAATATCAAGCTTCATTTGAAAAAGAATGGTGGAATGGTTCGATAGATTTGTAGTCTCTATTTTTTTTTACTTCCAAGGATAAAAAACAGAACATGAAATATTTGACATGAACCTAAATAACAAAGAAATGTTATAATTGACGAATAATCTATAAGATATATTATAAAGTTAGCAGCAACAATATGACACGACCATTAATATATATTATCCTGACTATTGTTTCGCCAATTTTACTTACTGCTTGCGGACAGACCAGCAATAAAGAATACGATACGTCCAACATTCAAGTTCTTAACCAGACAGGAAAACTTCTCAAAATTAGCTTTTCTGACACTAACTATTTTGACTTAAAAATTTGGATAAAAGACACCATTACGCAAGACGGTTACAAAATAAGATATTTAATAAGAGATGATAGCACAAAGTATAATGATATATATGTTGAATGTAGTAAAGGGGGTTTAAGTGGAATATTCCATGGCGAAAACCTACTACAATATAGACGCTATTTCATACCGACATTTGCTGGAGAAACTGACAAACATCTTTATTTTTCTCATGGCTGTGCAACAGATTGTTCAGCTTTACTAGTTTTTCCAAAAGACACATTATCAAATTTCAAAGAATTTATTTACGTTGTAGACTACAATGTGGATTTTGGACAAGTGCTTTATGTAACAGACAGCACATATGAAAATGAAATGCAAATTTATCAATTGGCTCTTATTGACCTTAATAACAACAAGACACATAAAATAACTTACAACAATATTTGCGGAGCTGTTATTAAACCGTCCTGCATTGACACAGTTATTTTCAGCAAAAGTCAGGTGACAATTAAAACAACTTTGAGAAAAAGCATGGACACTGAAAAAGAAATCACACAAACGAAAATCATTAAACTATGACAAGAATTGCTGCTGCTAACACGGTGTAAGAAATCATGGCTAATTTGCTGACTTGGCAAAGTGTCGTTTTCCAAGTACATTTGCGTTTAGGTAAAAGTATCGTAGCTCCGATGCCGCCACGCTTCTTACACCAAAACCGT
>Ga0209181_10002982_pt1 | contig 26939 bp, 24 predicted proteins | sample MAT05_FD_187208 | JGI IMG/M metagenome (GOLD analysis project Ga0209181, IMG submission 187208) | Freshwater microbial communities from Lake Fryxell liftoff mats and glacier meltwater in Antarctica - MAT-05 (SPAdes) (version 2) | ecosystem: Environmental > Aquatic > Freshwater > Ice > Liftoff...
ACGGGATGGGGTATGGAATGCTGTGGCTCCCGGAGGTTCGTGATGTGTGATGTCTGTGGCTGTGGTGACCCCAACGTGGTGACGGTCGAGGTGCACACCTCGCTGCTCGCGAAGAACGACCATGAGGCCGCGCACCTGCGCCAGCACTTTGCGGCGCGCGGCGTGACGGTGATCAACCTGATGGGCTCGCCGGGCTCGGGCAAGACGGCGCTGCTCGAGGCGACGGCGCGGGCCTTCGCCGGCCGCTATCGCCTCTCAGCCGTGAGCGGCGACCTCGCGACCCACCGCGACGCCGATCGCCTCGCCAAGGCAGGCATCGCCGCGGCCACCATCACCACCGGCACCGCCTGCCACCTCGACGCGTCGATGGTCCACCACGCTCTCCACGGGCCGCTCGCGGCCAGCGTCGAGGCGAGCGACTTCTTCTTCATCGAGAACGTCGGCAACCTCGTGTGCCCCGCGATCTATGACCTCGGGCAGGCGAAGAACGTGGTCGCACTCTCGGTCACCGAGGGCGTCGACAAGCCCCTCAAGTACCCGGTCATGTTCAAGAACGCCGACCTGGTCGTCGTGACCAAGACCGACCTGCTCCCCTACGTCGACGTCGACCTGGCCGAGCTCCGCGACAACCTCGCCCAGGTCATGCCGCGCCCCCACGCGCTAGAGGTCGCCGCCACCTGCGACCTCGGCCTCGCCCCGTGGCTCGCATACCTGGCTGCGCTCCGCCCCGATCGACCCGCCTCGGGACACCCGGCGCCAGCAGCGACCTGAGCGCCCCAGGTCAGCGCGTGCGGGAGACGCCCGCTCGATTTGTCAGTTCACCCACAAAGAAGGAAGACACCATGAAACGAATTGGATTGGCTCTGCTGACAGTGGCGGGGCTCGCGCTCGGCGCGAGTGCCTGCTCCCAGACCGAGAGCTGTGCTCGGCTCGCCGAGCGGCTCTGCGCCGTGCAGGGCGGCCATTGCGTCGAGGCGCGCGCCTGGATCGACGCGCAGGCTGCGGGCGACGCGGCGGCGCGCGACGCGGCATGTGCTCATGTGTTGGCCGACCCGCAAGCGCTCGCGGCCTACACCGACAGCTTCGTCGCGGCGATGACCGTGACGCCAGCGATAGCTCCAGCCGCGGTGCAGCGGACCGCGCCTGGCGCCGGTCCGTCACACACGCCGCCGACACCGAAGCCGACCACCAGGGACAAGGTCCGCGAAGTCGGCGAGACGATCGAGGAGCTCGGCAACACGGGCGAGAAGGCTGGGGGCGCCATCAACAAGCTCGAGGAGGTCTTCTCGGGCGGCAAGTAGGCTCGCCTCGAGACGGAGGCCCGCCCGCGTGGCGCGGACGGCGAGGTGCGTGAGGATGTAGATGCCGAGCGCCGCAAGGTACGAGAACATCACGCGGTACTCGCCGCCGGCCGGGTCGGCGAAGAGGCCCTTGAACGGTTTCAGGAACGGGTAGGTGATGGTGTCCATGACCTGCTTGAAGCCGTTGGTCTCGCGTGCCCCCGCGAGCTCGAGCACGATCTCGATGACGATGAGCCCGTAGAGCAGGAAGAAGAGGTAGTCGAGGATCTGCGCGCCGCGGGCCGCGCCGCGGCTCTTGCGAATCTCGCCGTCGGTGTCGATCACCTCGCGAACGGCGCGCTGCTCGACCGCCCTGCTGGCATCGGGGATGTCGGGGAGGTTCGAGTCATCCATCGAGCAGAGCGTGACGCTGCCATCCTCGGCCCTGCCGTAGATGCGCGGCATTGGCGGTCATGTACAGGCGCTTGGCGGCTTGGAGTTATTCGGCGTCGTGCACCTTGACGAAGGTGCTCTCGTCCTCGCCTTCGAACGTCGCGTCCGCGGTCCGATGCGCCTCGTCGTCGTGAACTCTCTTCGAAGTCATGTGCGAACCTCCGAGTAGAGCTGTTGTGAGGGGACCCACTCGGAGAAGTCCCGTCGGACACTCGCGCTCGTCAAACGTAGTGTTGGGGGTGTTGGGGCCCGTGCGTTGCGCTGCCGACGCTAAGGGCCCGCCGCAAAACTACCGGATCGCGCCGTCTCGTCTGGCCCGCGTTCTGGGATCGCTGCTCGAGAAACGTCAACACCTTGTTTTGCGGCGCTCCCTAACTTGGTACCCCGCAGCCCGATGGCCAGCACGTCTCAGCTCCAGTCCTTGTTCGAAGCTCTGCGAGTCGGGGACCTGTGCGCTGCTCGTACAGCGGCGGAGCGAATCGCCAGCGAGCGTGAGCACCAGGGACATGTCGTGGCGGCGCGGACTCTGCGGTCAGCGCTGCGGGCCGATGGGCATGTGCTCTTGCAACCGAGCATGCTCATCGATGTGCCCGACGCGCTCGCACGTGTGCCGCTCGGGGTGTCGTTGCATGAGGTCGAGCTCGCGGACGAGGCGCGCGCCACGCTCGAGGAGCTACTCCTCGAGGCGCGCCATGGCGCACGCTTGGCCGAGCTGGGGCTGGCGCGACGCACGCGCCTCTTGATCTCCGGCCCACCCGGAGTCGGCAAGAGCCTCACCGCGCGTGCGCTGGGCGGGTCGCTCGGCCTGCCCGTGTACGTCGTGCGCATCGATGCGGTGGTCGGCTCGCTGCTCGGTCAGACGTCGTCGCGCCTGCACGATGTCTTCCGCTTCGCCGAGCGCAGCCCGTGTGTGCTCTCGCTCGACGAGCTCGACGCACTGGGTCGCCAGCGCGGCGAGCGACTGGACATTCGTCGACGCTGCCCGTCGCCAGGCGCTATCTGCCATCGAGGGCGGATCCAAGTCGAGGCAGTGATGGCGGCTCCGACCACGCCACGCATCTTCCTCGTGAACGAGCAGCATGAGCTCGGGCCGCTCAAGAAAGGGGGCGCTGGCAAGAGCGTGAAGCTGAGCGTCGACTGGACCAGCAAAGGCGCGGCGCTGCGTCAGAGCTTGCGGACCACCCTCGCGAGCGAGGAGCGGCTGAGCCCCGATCCGACGGTCGGCGAGCATCACTTCCTCCTCGCGCGGCCAGACGCGGGCCTCGAGTACGAAGGTAAAAAGGACGGCGAGCCCGTCATCAAAAAAAAACAGGTCGAGCTCGGCGGACGGGAGAGCCGGCTCTTTCGCCGCTTCGGCATCGACCTCGTGGGCGTCGCCGACGGCGCGGCGATTATCCACTTCCCGCACCCTCGGCCATCTGCAGGACGTGGTCATGAGCGCGATGGGCGGCATGAACGTGCTCCGCGCGCTGAGGCGCATCGTTCACTCGAGCACGTTGCGCCAGCCGCGCAGGAGCTTCATGTAGTTGACGCGCTCCCAAACGTGCGGGTCGGGGGTGTGGCCGAGGTCCATCACGCCGCGTGCCTCGTCGAGGTTGCGGTAGCCCATCGTCGTGAGCTGGGACTGCAGCCCGGCGAGCACGTCGGCGACGCCCTGTGGGCCGTGATGCAGCACATGCGAGACCATTTGTATGGCGTGTGCGCCGCAGAGGATCGCCTTGGCCGCGTCGATGCCGCTGTGCACGCCCCCCGTGAGCGCCAGGTCGAGCTCGGTCCGGTGCGACAGGATGGCGAGCGCGTGCAGGCGCAGCGGCAGCTCGGACGAGGTCGAGAGCGCCAGCGTCGGCACGACGTCGAGGTTCTCGAGATCGATGTCGGGCTGATAGAAGCGATTGAAGACGACCACGCCCGCAGCCCCCGCACTACCGAGGCGGCGCACGAAGGACGGCAGCGAGCTGTAGAACGGCGAGAGCTTCACCGAGACCGGGATGCGTGCGGCCGCGACGACCAGCTCGACCGTATGCAGGTGGCGCCGCTCGAGCTGCGAGGCGTCCTCGTTCGGGTTGGTCGCGACCTCGTAAAGGTTGAGTTCGAGGGCCGACGCGCCGGCACCGGCGAGGCGCGCCGCGAGGTCGACCCAGCCGCCCGGGGTGACGCCGTTGAGCGATGCCAGCACCGGCACGCTGAGGCGCTGGCGCAGGCGCGCGAGCTGGCGCACGTACGGCTCGGGGCCGAGCGCGTAGACGTCGGTGTCGGCCAGGAAGCTGCGCGCCTCGGCGTCCATGTCGACGTGGCTATCGAGATAGCGATGCGCGGCGAGCTGCTCGGCGACGATCTGCTCTTCGAAGATCGAGCGCATGACGATGGCCCCCGCGCCCTTGGCGACACACTCCGCCAACGCGTCGATGTCGTCGGTGAGGGGGCTGGCGCCGATGACGAGGGGGCTCTCGAGCGAGAAGCCGAGCCAGCGCGTGGTGAGGTCGGTCATGGTCAGCATCCAGTCGATTGGGGGATAGGAAGGCCCAGGTCAGGGCAGGTCAGTGCGGGTGCACGCGCAGCTTGGCGAGCTCGTCGTAGAAGGCGCGGCGCTCTTTCGCGGCGTGCTCGGCGGCGGCGACGAGGCGCAGGTAGCGCTCGGGGTCGGCGAGCTCGACCATGCGGAAGCGCGCCTCCTCCTCCATGTACTTGCGCATGGGCAGGGTCGCCGGTGCGGTGTCCATCACCAGCGGCGCGAGGCCCTCGTCGATGCGGCGCGGGTCGTACCGATAGAGCAACAGCGCCCCCGCCTGCATCGCCCGCTTCTGCTGTTCGGGTGAGTGCACGAGGTCGTAGCCGTGCGCGATGCACGGTGAGTGCGCGATGATGAGCGACGGTCCGGGGAAGCTCTCGGCCTCCTGGAAGGCCTTGACGACCTGCGCGGGCTTGCCCTGCAGGCCGACCTCGGCGACGTAGGCGTGGCCATAGCTCATCGCGAGCAGGCCGAGGTCTTTCTTGCGCGTCTCCTTGCCGGCCGAGGCGAACTTCGCGACCGCGCCGATCGGCGTGGCCTTCGACGCCTGGCCGCCGGTGTTCGAGTAGACCTCCGTGTCGAGCACGAGGATGTTGACCTTGCGATTGGAGGCGATCACGTGGTCGAGGCCGCCGTAGCCGATGTCGTAGGCCCAGCCGTCGCCGCCGACAATCCACAGCGAACGCGGCACGAAGTGCTCGGCCAGGGCGCTCAGCGTCGCGGCCGTCGGCAGTGCTATCGAGGTGAGCGCCGAGCGCAGCGCGACGATGCGATCGCGTTGGCCGCGCGCCCAGGCATCGAAGGCCGCATCGGAAGCGCGGGCGGGCGGCGCGAGCAGGTCTCTGACGAGCGCCTCGGGCAGGGCTGGGGCGAGTTCTTCGAGGAGGCGCCGTGCGCGGGCTGCGTGGAAGTCGAGGCCGAGGCGCATGCCGAAGCCGAACTCTGCGTCGTCCTCGAACAGCGAGTTGGCCCAGGCCGGGCCGCGCCCGTCGGCGTTGGTCGTGTAGGGCGTGGTCGGCAGGTTGCCACCGTAGATCGACGAGCAGCCGGTCGCGTTGGCGATCACCATGCGGTCGCCGAAGAGCTGCGTCAGGAGCCGCAGGTAGGGTGTCTCGCCGCAGCCGGCGCAGGCGCCCGAGAACTCCATGAGCGGCGGCAGCATGACGACGCCTTTGACGTCGCGCGGGATGTCCTCACGCGGGGGCTCGGGCAGATCGAGGAAGAAGTCGAAGCTCGCGACCTCGACCGCGCGATGGTCGTCCAGCGGCTGCATGTTGAGCGCCTTCCGGCGCGGGTTGGTGCGGTCCTTCGACGGGCACACGGCGACGCAGAGGCCGCAGCCGGTGCAGTCCTCGGGCGCGACCTGGACCGTGTAGCGGAGGCCTGCCAGCGTCGCCTCCTTCAGGCTCTCGGGCACCGAGCGGAAGCCGGCCGGGGCGCCTTCGAGGGCCGCCTCGGGGAAGGCCTTGATGCGGATCGCGGCGTGCGGGCAGTACATCGCGCAGCGGTTGCACTGGGTGCAGACATCGCTCTCCCAGATCGGGATCTCCGAGGCGATGGCGCGCTTCTCGTAGCGCGAGGTGCCGGTCGGCCAGGTGCCATCGACCGGGAAGGCCGACACCGGCAACCGATCGCCGTGGCCTTCGAGCAGGGCCCGCGTCACCCGCTGGATGAAGTCCGGGGCGCTCACCGGGACGAGCGATGCGCGCTTACGGGTGGCGCTGACGGCGTCGGGCAGCGGCACCTCGACCAGGTAGGCGAGTGCCGCGTCGAGCGCTTCGACGTTGCGGCGCACGACCTCGGGCCCACGCTTGCCCCAGGTGTCCACGACCGATTGCTTGATGTGGGCCATCGCCTCGTCGGGCGGCAGCACCTTGGCGAGCGCGAAGAAGCAGGCTTGCATCACGGTGTTGATGCGGCGACCGAGGCCGGCGCCAGTGGCGACCGCGGCCGCGTCGAGCACGAACAGGCGGCACTTGCGCGCGATCAACGTGTCCTGCGCTTCGCGTGGCAGGCTCGCGAAGATCTTCGAGGCCTCGACCGGCGTGTTGATGAGCACGGTCGCGTGGTCCGCGGCGCGCTCGAAGACGTCGTACTTCTCGAGCATGCCCGGGTCGTGCACGGCCACGAAGTTGGCGCGCGCGATGAGGTAGGTCGAGCGGATCGGGCGCGGCCCGAAGCGCAGGTACGAGGTCGTGGTCGAGCCCGACTTCTTCGAGTCGTAGGTGAAGTGGCCCTGCGCAAAGAGCGGCGTGCGCTCGCCGATGATCTTTATCGACTGCTTGTTGGCCGACACCGTGCCGTCGGCCCCGAGGCCATAGAAGACCGCGCGCACGACGTCATCGGGCTCGATGTCGAACGACTCGTCGTACGGCAGCGACAGGTGCGTCACGTCGTCGACCAGACCGACCGTGAAGCGCGCCCGCGAGGTCGGGCCGGGCGGCGTGGCGAGCTCGTCGAAGACCGCCTTCAACATGGCGGGCGTGAGTTCCTTCGAGGAGAGCCCGTAGCGCACCCCGACGACCCGCGGCAGCGCGGCGATGCGTGAGCGTTGCGCGGCATCGAACAGCGTTGTGAGCACGTCGGCGTGCAGCGGCTCGGAGGCGGCGCCTGGCTCCTTGGTGCGGTCGAGCACCGCGATGGAGCGGGTCGTCGCAGGCAGCGCGGCGAGGAACGCGTCGCTCGCGAAGGGGCGGAAGAGGCGGACCTTGAGCACGCCGACTTTTTCGCCGCGGGCGACCAGGTGATCGACCGTCTCGTGGGCGCACTCGGCGGCCGAGCCCATGACGACGATGACGCGCTCGGCCTCAGGGTGGCCGACGTAGTCGAACAGGTGATAGGCGCGCCCGGTGAGCGCGGCGAAGCGATCCATCGTCGCCTGGAGGATGCCGGGGGCCGCATCGTAGTAGGGGTTTTGCGCCTCGCGGATCTGGAAGTAGGCGTCCGGGTTGGCGGCCGTACCGCGCAGCACCGGGTGGTCGGGCGACAGGCCACGTGCGCGATGGGCGGCGACCAGGTGCTCGTCGATCAGCGCGCGCAGGGTCTCGTCGGAGAGGCGTTCGATGCGCGAGATCTCGTGCGAGGTGCGAAAGCCGTCGAAGAAATGCAGGATCGGCAGTCGCATCGCGAGCGTCGCGGTATGCCCGATGGCCGCGAGATCCTGCGCCTCCTGCGCGGAGTTCGAGCACAACAGCACGACGCCGGTCGGGCGGGCGGCCATCACGTCGGCGTGGTCACCGAAGATCGACAGCGACGAGGTCGCGATCGAGCGGGCGGCGACGTGCATGCACATCGGCGTCAGCTCGCCGGCCAGCTTGTAGAGGTTGGGCAACATCAGGAGGAGCCCCTGCGACGCGGTGAACGTCGTGGTCAGCGCCCCTGCCTGCAGCGCGCCGTGGATAGCGCCCGCGGCGCCCGCCTCCGACTGCATCTCGATGACCTCCGGGACGCTGCCCCAGAGGTTTGGCTGCTTGCCGGCCGCCCACGCATCGGCATGCTCACCCATCGCCGAGGCGGGCGTTATCGGATAGATCGCGACGACCTCCGAGTAGCGAAAGGCAACCGCCGCGACCGCTTCATTCGCGTCGAGCGTGACGAACTCCGATTCCCGGACACCGACCATGGAGGCCTCCAGCGACCTCCATCCCAGAAGCGTGCCATGGCCGCTAACGGCGGCTGAGCCGCGATCCGCGTGATTCATACGGGCGTGACTGTGCGCGACACCTCGATCCGTCGTGCAGAAGCGCACGATCGACGCCGGCTCAACCCGTCTGGCCTGTCAGCGCGCGGCAACCCATTGCTCGAGCCAGCTGCGCAGCTCCTCGGGGGACGGCGCCACCCCGCGCGTCACGTCGTCTCCTTTGTCGGCGTGGTATTTCGTGATCCCCGTCTCGTCTGGGCACGGGCTCTCCCCGGCGTCCTGCCCGAACCGGTGGCGCGCGAGCTCGGCACTGCTGAGCGCGTCGTAGACGACGAGCTCGGCGCTCGTGTGCGTCATGCGGAGGTTGAAGTTGCCGCCCTCCGCCGTCGTGTACGGACCGCAGCGAGCCCGACCGGAGTCGCCGTCGATGTGTCGACTGAGTGCTCCCCAAAGGGCAATTCGAGAGCGGGCAGTCGACCAGGGAGGCGCCGCCACCGCACGCGCTGAGCGCCGGGCCGAGACCCAGCGCGGACAAGACCAAGACGGTCAGGCTTGGGGACATCCCGTGCTTCAGCGGACGGTGAAGGGTCCAGGAGAAACAAGGATGACCCCGCTGTCAATGGCGCCGGCGCGGCGGGCCTGTGCGACACCTGGTCACCGGGCATCCATCGGTATGCGCTGGCGATCAGCGCCGCCGTCGAGGCCACGCTCGCCGCTCATTAGGGCGGAGATGGTCAGCGCCGAGCTGGCACCACGTCCAGCGCGTCGAGCCACCCGCGCAGCGCCTCGAGCCACACGAGCTTACGTCGAGTGCCACGAGGTGTGCAGTGACCCGTACTCGGGTGGCGCCTGCCACGAGGCGGGGCGCGAGAAGTGCGACGCTGGCTCGGTGTGCGTGCCGATGGCGGACCGGGCAGCTCCGACCAGGTCGTCGCCGCTTGCCGACCGCTCGAAGAGACCTGTGGTGGTCCCGCCGGTCGCACCTGCGGCGAGGGCTCGTATTGCGACTATGCCGCGGAATACTCGAGCGGCTCGCCGTGCGGGTCGTTCGAGTCGAAGCGCTACGGGATCTGCCGCCCGCTCGAAGCCTGCGAGGTCGAGGCGGCCGTGCCCACGTGCGGCCGCAAGCTGGTCGATGGCGCGCTCGTCATCACGAAGTACGCAAACGTCTGCGCCGGTCGTGCGACGGGTGAGCCCTTGCTCAGCAGTTGGGAGTGCCCCGACGACGAATAGGCACCAACCATTTCCTGCGGCTTGAGCACAGGCGTTCAGGAGGGCTCGCCTCATGTTTAGCTGTGCCATCCCTGTCGGTACGGTAATGGTGATGCATGACGGATCTTGAGGCACTGCAAGGCGTGTGGGAACAGGTCGGGCTCGAAGCCGACGGCGTGGTCGATCCGGTCGACGCGCACTCCGGGGCGGGCGCGCTCACGACGTTCGCGGAGACCGAGTTCTCGGTCCGTACCGTGGACGGGATGCTGCTTCTCGTTGGAGCGTTCGAGCTCGACGAGGACACGAAGTCGGTCACCTGGATCGATTCGCTCGGCGACGATGCGGGCAAGCGGCTGCCCGCGATCTATCGTCTCGACGGCGATCACTTCGTGTTCATCGCCGGCAACGAAGGCGCTTCGCCACCCACGGTGTTCGCGACCGCCGCCGGTCAGACGATGCGCACGTTCGTTCGCCAGCGTTGACGCGAGGCGCTCGTCTCGCGTCTCAGTATTGCTCGAGCAGGTAGCGGATCAGGTCCGTCGAGGTGACGATGCCGACGAGCTTCTGACCCTCATCGACGATGGGGATGGCGTGGAAGTCGCTCGCGACGAGCAGCTCGGCAGCCTGGCGGATCGTGTCGCCAGCCTGCATCGTCGTGAGGTCCCGCGTCATGGTCTTGTCGAGGGAGAACGTGTTGTCGAGCACGGCATCGATGGTCCGCGGGTCGACGTTGCCGGCGTCATAGGTCAAGCGCAGGATATCCCCTGAGCTCAGCATGCCCACCAGCGTCTCTCCGTCGAGCACCGGCACGTGGCCGATGGCGGTCGCCAGCAACAGGCGCCGCGCCTCGCTCAGCTTCTGGCCCACCTGTACGGTCTGGAGTTCGGTCGACATGATCTTGGAGAGCGCTTCGTTGTGTTTCATCGGTGCCGCCGGGATAGTGAGTTAGGCGTTGAGGGTGGCGCCTGACCCGCAGATACGCTGAGGATGAACGGGCGCGACGCATGCTCATACGCCTTTACCCGCCATGCGCAACGTGATCGTCGACGACGCGCTCGATAACGGCCTGCGCAATCCCTACAGGGCCGTCCGTGCAGGCAGCGCGCTACGTTCGCTCCTCGCTGGTCCTCATCGGCGCGTAGCCGCGATGCAGCACCGCGGGTGGCAGAACCACCGGACGGATCTCTTCGCTCGCGCCGCGCGCCGCTCGAAGACCGTCGCCTCAGCGAAGACCAGCGGCGCCGAGTCGCCGAGGATCATCATCGTGAGCTGATGTGATTGACGTCGCCAATGGCTTCTCGACCTCCCGGAGATACCATCGCAGCGCACCCCAGCAGCGCTGGTCGCGGGTCGGTTTGCGCACGCGCTCGAAGGTGCTGACCTGCGCGATCTCCTAAGGACCAAAGCCGGTGACGGTGCTCGTGGGCCCGAGCTCAGGACGCGCCCGCCCACCGACACACGGCGCCAATTGAACTCGAAGAAGAACCCGAGCTCAGAACGGATTGATGCCTTATCAAGTGCTTCGCGCACGGCGCGCGCTCCAAGCACACGAGCACACGCTCCCCCATCCTCGAGCGGGCCGCGCGTTTACTCTCGACCGCGCCGCCGTTTACGCGAACGCGAACGTGCACGGTTGCAGGAGAGCGACGGGCGTGGAATCTTGCTGCCATGGCACGTTCATCCCTGCTTCATCTCCTCCAGCAATTCCTTTCCCAACCCCGCTCCGGACACGCCGCGAGCGCCGGCATGTCGCGCCGCGAGCTCATGACGCGAGCCCTCGGCGGGGTCGCTGTTTTCGGTCTCGCCACGGCCTGCGGGGACGACGACAGGGCCGCACGCGACACCTCGGGTGACGGCGACGCCCGCGATGTGAGCGAGACGGACCTGGCCCAGGGCGACGGGGCAGCGGATGCCGACGCGACGCCCGGCGCGAAGTCCGTCGTCATCGTCGGCGCGGGCATGGCGGGGCTTCACTGCGCCTATCGGCTCAAGCAGTCAGGAGTCGACGCGCGCGTCTTCGAGGCGGCGCCACGGGTCGGCGGGCGCATGTGGTCCAAGCGCGACGGCTTCGCGGACGGTCAGCTGTGCGAGCTCGGGGGTGAACTCATCGACACGCCCCACACCATCATGCAGGGTCTCGCCGAGGAGTTCGACATCGCACTCGATGACCTGAAGGCGTCGACGCCCGCGAACGAAGTCGGCGAGACGTTCTACTTCAACGGGCGACTCATCACGAAGGCCGAGCTGCTCGCCGAGTGGGCACCGCTCGCCCCGAAGCTCGTGGCGGCGGTCGCGCTGGCCGAGTCCGACGACGCGGAGTTCGCCCGGCTCGATCAGACGTCGATTCCGGACTTCCTCAGCGAGGCCGGCGCGGGCCCATTGATTAAGGAGATCCTGGAGGTCGCGTTCACCGAGGAGTACGGGCTCGAGGCCGCCGTCCAGCCGATCCTCAACCTCCTGTATCTCATCGATGCCGAGACCACCGACGAGTTCGTCGTCTTCGGCGAGTCCGACGAGCGCTACCATACCCACACAGGCAACGAGACCTTCATCGAGAAGCTCTCAGCCGGACTCGACGGACAGATCGAGACACACAGCAAGCTCGTCTCGGTCGCACCCGCCGGTGACGCCTTCACGCTGCGCTTCGAGCGGCAGGCAGGGGCAACGGGCGGCGCCGCAGGCACGACCTTCGAGGTCAGCGCGGACAATGTCGTGTTTGCGATCCCCTTTACGCTCTTGCGCCAGGTCGACCTGTCGGCCCTCGCGTTGCCGGCCGCGAAGGCGAGCCTCATCGCGGAGCTCGGCTACGGCACCAACGCCAAGCTCATGATGCAGTTCCGCACGCGCGTGTGGCAGACCGAGCACGGCGCGAGCGGGGCCATCTTCAGCGACAACGGGATCCAGACCTCATGGGACACGTCGCGCGGCCAGACGGGCGCCCACGGGATCATCACCAACTTCGTCGGCGGAGCGATCGGCGTAGCACTCGCGGAGGGCACCGCCGAAGCGCGCGCGCAGGCCATCCTACCCGCCTTCGACGCGGTCTTCCCCGGCATGCGTGACGCCTACGTGGCCGACTCGGCCGTGCGCATGCACTGGCCGACCTACCCGTGGGCGCTCGGCAGCTACGCCTGCTACACGATCGGCCAGTGGGCGGGGTACGGCAGCGAGGGCACGCGCGTCGGGGCGTTGCACTTCGCGGGCGAGCACACGTCCGTCAACTGGCAGGGCTACATGGAAGGGGCCGCCGAGAGCGGCGTGTTCGCCGCCATCGAGGTGCTCGAGGCCCTCGGCAAGGCCGTGCCCGCCGCGCTGTCGGGCCTGGTCGAGGGGCGCGACCCCCCGCTGCCACCCGAAGCAGCGTTCGGCGCCTCGTCGCGGCCCGCCCGCGACCGCTTCCGCAGTGCACGCTACACCCGTAGGCGCGCGCAGCGTCGCGGACATCGATGAGCCTCGGATAGCTGCCGTCGGCCAGTCCCAGATCGCGGGATCCCAGTCTGCGGCGGTGTAGGTCGCAACGGCCTGAATGGCGGTGGTGGGAGACCGGAGCAGGTGAAGACATTCGCACCATCGTCCAGGACGTCATCTCGAAAGTCACCGACTTTGCCGCGCACGAGGAACGCCTTCGGGTCCGAAGTCACCCAGCGCCGAAGTCCGCCGCGCAAAGGTTCACGCGGGGCGCTCCTCGGCCGAGCCCGACTATGGTGCGGGTGCCTGGCGCTTGAGCGACCCGTCGGATGCCCACGCGGGCATCGGCGGGGTCCAGGTGCCGCCGTTGTAGATCTTCTGGTCGAGCTTGCCGTTGGGACGGGTCGGGTCGCCGGAGATGACGTTGATCACGCTGAGCTTCTGGCCGAGCGCCACGAGGTTGGCGATATCGGTCTCGACGTCGCTGCCGCCCGCGAGGATGCCATCGACTACCTTCTGCTGAGGGGCGGAGAAGCCCTGGCCACTGACGCGGCCGACGCTATCCGCGCCGCGGCGCTTGTCCTTCATGCCCGCTGTGAGACCTTGCACGAGGCTCGTGAGCTTGGCCTTCACGGCCGCGGGATCGAGCTTGGTGAAGTGCTTCTTGTTGGCGGCGACCGCGGCGGCCACATCTTCACCGCCGAGCTCGGTCGGCGTGTCGGTGGTCTTCTTGTCGGCGCCATCCCAGTCGACGAACAACACGCTGTGGCCGGCCTCGTTGCCGTTGTCGAGGTAGATCCAGTCGCCCGGCCGGAACTCGCTCGCGAGCTTGTCGTACGGCATGTTCGTGTTTCCGGGACCGGTCGGCGCCGAGCCATTGCGGACCTTCGCCTTGGCGATCTCGGGCAAAGGACATGCCGCGCAGCGCAGCACGCATCGCCGACTGAGAGGTCGGCGCGGCCGTCGAAGATGGAGGCGTCGCAGCCGGCTGTTTTGTGGAACTCGGCGCCAGTTCGGTGGTCATGCCTGTCCCCGTTCGAGAGTGCCTATCGCAGGTTCCGTGAAGCGCCCAGATACCGCGAAAACTCCCAAAAATAATTGCTGAATTGGCTTCGGACGAACTGCGTATCAGCCTCGAATCGGGGTGCTCGGACGAGCATCGAGCACGCTCGCCGAGTTGCGTACGGACTTCGTTGCACACGCGCGGCGCGACGGTCCTGCGATCAGGGCGTGCCGCAGGTATCGAGCAAGGTCGCTGAAGCCGGGATGCCGCGGACCTCCCAAAGCAACGCATCGACCTCGGGGTCGGCGACGGCGGGATCCATCGCGAGATAGACGACCAGCTGCTCGACGCGCGCGTCGCCATCGAGGGCCATCGCGCGGGCACGCTGCTCGGTGACGGCGCGTGAGAATGCCGACTGGATTTGCGCACCCAGTTCGGCCGTGAGCGCGTCGGCGAGCATGTCCATGAGCTCATGGTCCGACGGCAGGATCGACGGGTCACCGGGCAGGCTCAAGAGCGGCTGCGGCGCCCAGCTCGTGTCGCTCGCCCCGACCTCGATGGGCCGCGTGAGCGGTGTGCTCGGCTTGTTGCGAAGGCCAAGCGTCGTCGTCAGCAGCGACATCGCACGCACCGTTCGCAGCTCGATGTCATAGCTGAGGCCGCGCATGACCGGCTCCAACAGGAACGGAGGCTCGCGCATGAGGTCGTCACGCGTCGCCTGCGAGAGCCTTCGCACCTCGTCCATATGCACGCGCACGGCCTCGCGACGCGCCCGCGCATCGTCCAGGCGCTGCTCGGCCGGCGTGACGACGTCGGGCGTCGGACCCTCACGGTCGACCGCGTCCATCGCCTGGCGCACATCCTCGTCCGCTGCGCGCGCGTCGCGCTCGTTCTTGTTGGTCGTGTCGTTCAGCTCCGACATGCGCGCCTCCAGGTCGAGGCGACGCGGGTTCAACACCTGCCGCGTGCCCGCCTGATATTCGCCCCGACCCTCCCGCACCTCGCGGTCGGTCCCGATGCGCGGCTCGCTCACCGAGTAGCCGAGCACGAGGCCCTTGCCCTTCCCCGACTCGTCGGGCGACACCACGCGCAGCCACTGCGACTCGCCGACCTGCGCCAGCCTGCGACCGATCTCGACCAGCCGCATGCCCGGGCCCGAGCGCCGGCCGCGACCCTCGTCGGCGATCGGCGCCTGCTCCAGGACGACCTCGTACTTCTGGCGCAGCTGCGTCTTGAGCTGGCCGCACTTCGCGCGCTCGACCGCACTCGGCTGCAGCTCAATCAGCTGGCGCTCCTGCAGCAGCGCGTCGCCGATCCTACCGAGCTTGATCGCCCCATCGCGATCCTCGGTCAGGGACGTTATCCACATCGCGCGGGTGCGCGACTCTTCGGAAGGCAGGCGCCCTTCGCGGTCGGGCAACGACCCACGCACCTCATCGATAAGCGTCAGCGCCATCAGGTGCTGGCGTGCCAGGATGTGCACGTGCACCGCCTTCACCACCGCCGCGAGCACCTCGTCCGCCAGCACCGCGACCTGCTGATCGCCGGGCAGGAGCCGCTCCGCCTCGCCCACATCGTGCGCCGCGTCGACCAGCTGCCCCGCCATAAGCGCCGCACGCGCGGTGTCGAGCCGGGCCGAGACCGCCCCCGTACGCGCCCTCTCGAGCGCGTTGCGCGCATCGCGGTCGGCGGGATCGAGGCGCGTCGCCTCGCTGTATTCGCGCACCGCGCGCTCGTAGTCGCGCGCTTGCATCGCCTCTTCGCCGCGGCTCATCGCGGCTTGGAACGCGCAGCCCGTGCCGAGGAACAGACAGCAGAGGATCCAGACGAAGGTTCGCCGAGTGGACATGACAGCTCCGAAGGCCGGGACGAGCGACGAGCGCGGTGTGTCGCTCGGACGCTCGTCTTCACCCGGAAAGGCGCGTTTGTCCACGCGCACCAATACGTCAGCAGCGTTGCCACGGGCCGCCGTGCGGCACCTTGTTCGGCGGCGCCGAGGCCGAGGCCGAGGCCCAGGCTTGGTGGGATCCCGCAGGTGATCCTCGACGATGAAGCCCGCGCTGCGACTGGCGGGAATGGGCGGGATCGGGAACACATAGGTGGCCTTGCTCCGTCAATCCAGCGTGGGCGTTGGCGCCGAATCGAAACATCGTGGCGTGCCATCGATGGTAATGGGCTTTTGCGCCTGTAGGATGAGGTCTTCGCCGGGGATGCGCACTCGTCTCTACGATTTCGGCAGTGGCCTGAATCCGAGGTGTCGCGAAAGCGACGAATATCCCCCTCGTCGCATCACGACCCACTCAGTTGAGGCGCGCGAGCGCGGCGGCCAACGCTTGGCACTCGGCGAAGTGTTGGCGCTGGACGGCGACGCTGGGGATAGCGCTCGGGTCGGTCTTGTTGACGACCCAGCGGGAGGTCTCGCGATCGAAGATGAAGCGCGTGAGCTCGTCGACGTCGGCGTCCATTAGCATCTCAGCGTGATCGCGTGCCTCGGGGTGGACGGCCTTGCTCGTACACATGATTGGCTGCGCATCGACCACGAGCATGTGACGGGCCCAGGCGCGATCGTCGCCGTACACGACGTTCACCTCGCTGAGGCGGCCGCCGCTGCGCAAGCGCGCGCGGCGGACCTTCACGATGGGCTGCGGGAGCGACTGCCCGCCAAACGTCGTGGCGAGCGCGCCCGGGGCCAGCTCGGGCGAGTCCGCGGGGGCCTCGGGGTCGATGTCCGAGAGGATGCCCGTGATGCCCAGCATGCTCATCGCCTCGTCGGGCGTGCTCGCCTCGGTCGAGAAGCTCGGGGACCCGGAGGTCGGACTCTGCGTCGAATCGGACGGGGGACCGGACGTGCCGCAGGCACCGAGCGTCGTTGCGAAGAGGGCGGCGATTATGGGGCGGGTCGACCATGCGAGGTTCATGGCGCCTTGTCTCACATCGACCCCATCGCAGCCACCCGCGGTTGAGCGGCGTAAGAACTGCGTATGAGCCGCTACCGGGCGCGCCATTCGGGTAGGGCGGCGTCGGCGGCGATGCCCGCGCACAGGCGGCGTGCCGCTGGGCGCAGCCCAGTTGACTATCCCGCGCCGCGCAAAGCGCCCAGGGTCGGGGCTCACCCCGGTCGAGTTCCCCCGACCTCAATCAGGCGGTGAAGCGCGACCCGCGTGCGCAGCGTCACCCACAACTGGGACTACTGGACGCTCCTACGCGAGGCGCTGCAACAGCCGGCGGCGACCGGTGCGGGTAATCTCCGCAATGTTACATGCGGCATCGAATATGCCATTGCCACGCTGGGTCAAGCGGCGCCTGCTTCAGCATGGCGACTCTTGTCGCTCGAGACCGATGTCGATTCCCGCGACTCTGCCCGTACCTGACGGCGCAGCACCTTGCCGACAGGGCTCTTGGGGAGGGGTTCGGTGCGGAACTGGACGACCCGCGGCACCTTGTAGCCGGTGAGGCGCTCCTTGCACCAAGCGATGAGCGCGTCGGCGCTGAGAGCGGGGTCTCGCGCCACCACCACGATCTTCACGACCTCCCCCGAACGTTCGTCGGGCTCGGCGATCGCCGCGGCCTCGGCGACCCCCGGGTGCGACATCACGACCTCCTCGATCTCGTTTGGGTAGACCTTGAAGCCAGAGACCACGATCATGTCCTTCTTGCGATCGGTGATCTTCAGCGTGCCGCTCTCGTCCATGAAGCCCATGTCGCCCGTCAGGAGCCAGCCGTCCGCGGTGAAGACGTGCGCTGTCTCTTGTGGCTGATTCCAGTAGCCCTTCATCACCTGGGGCCCACGGACGCACAGCTCGCCCACCTCGCCCAGCGGCACCGCCTGACCCGCCTCGTCGCGCACCTCGATCTCGGTCGACGGGAAGGGCATCCCGACCGTCCCCGTGAAGCCCTTCGCGTCGAGGGGATTGCCGGCGACGATGGGCGACGCCTCCGTCAGGCCGTAGCCCTCACAGAGCGGCTTGCCGGTGGCCGCGAGCCACTTCTCGCTGACCGCGCGCTGCACCGCCATGCCGCCCGCAAATGCGACCTTCAGCGCCCGCGTATCGACATCGCGAAAGCCCGGATTCGCGAGCAGCGAGGCGAACAGCGTGTTGACCCCGGTGATGGCAGAAAAGGGCGTCTTCTTCAGCTCCGCAATCAGCCCCGGGATGTCGCGGGGATTGGTGATTAGCACATTGCGTGCGCCCCACTTCAGGAACGTGAGCAGGTTCGCGGTCAGCGCGAACACGTGATAGAGCGGCAGCGGCGTGATGATGGTCTCCTTGCCCTCCTCGAAGTCTTGCCCAATCCAGGCGGATATCTGCTGCAGATTGGCGACCATATTGCCATGCGTCAGCATCGCCCCCTTGGGCACGCCCGTCGTGCCGCCGGTATATTGCAGGAAGGCGATATCTGCCTGCGTGAGCGACACCGGCCGGAGCGTCGCCTTCGAACCGGTCGCCAATGCCTGTTTGAACGGGATGGCCCGGTCGATGCGCCAGGCCGGGACCATGTGCTTGACGTGCTTCACCACGAAATTGGTGAGCCACCCCTTGGGCCCCGGGAAGAGGTCGCCGACCTTCGCGACGATGACATTCTCGACGGCGGTCTTGCCGATGACCTCCGCGACCGTGTGGGCGAAATTCTCGAGCACCACGATCGCCTTCGCGCCCGAGTCAGCGAGCTGATGCTCGAGCTCCCTCGGGGTGTAGAGCGGGTTGCAACCGACGACCACCAGGCCTGCGCGGAAGGCGCCGAAGAGCGCCACCGGATACTGCAGGAGGTTGGGCATCATGATCGCCAGCCGGTCGCCGGTCGCGAGCTTCAGCGCGCTCTGCAGGTAAGCTGCGAAGTCACGCGCGTGGCGGTCGACCTCCGCGTAGTTGAGCGTCACCCCCATGTTGGTCAAGCACGGCAGCTCGCGAAAGCGCTCGCAGCTCTGGTCGAAGATCACGTTGAGCGACGCATAGGCGTGCACGTCGACCTCGTGCGGCACGCCCTCCGGATAGTGTTCGAGCCATATCTTGTTCATGACGTTCTCCTTACTGGCGCTCGGATTCTACGCCACATAAAGGCCATCCGAGGTTCCGACTGCTGCTCGAGCGTCGCATGCATTCGACCAAAACAGGCAATCTGCCTCAGTCGAATGCGCGTAAACGGGCCGCACGAATCGTCGTGATGCAAGTGGCGAAGAAGCCCCAATGATGTCGGCCGCGTTCGCCGTCGAGATCGCCGCTCGGCCTCGGCACCGTCGTGCCGGGTCTGCCTGTCGGCACGACGCTCAGCCTCGGCAACCTGCGCGCCACCACGCAAGCCGCCTACGCCATCATTGATGGCATCTCGGCCCCTGAATCGCCGCTGGCCGGATAGAAAAAAGCCTCGCAATCGCGAGGCTTCTTTTCTTCGTGTTGGATACGCCGGCCAGACGGCAACGAAAGCCGTCGTGCTCCTCTCCCGCGAATGCGGAGCCAGAGAGCGCGAGGCCGGGTGTTATTGGACGACGCCCGTGACGCCCACCGGCAGGTACACGACGACCTTCTGATCGACCGTGACCTCGCCGAACTTGTTGGTGATGCGCTTGATCATGCCATCGTCGCGCGAGATGGTCATCGTGCCGTTGGTCGCGGATTGGTCGTCGACTTTGGCGCCCAGCGTCGCGTCGACCTGTTCCAAGGTCGTCTGTCCGATCTGGCCCGTGAACTTGTTGCTGCACTCGATTTGCACGCGGCTGCCCTTGGTCTCGCGGAACTCCACCCTGTCCTTCGGATAGCCAGTCACCGCGACATTGGTGAGCTTGCCGGCAGGCGTGAGCAGCGCGTTCTTGCCAACCGACTGTGGCCCGCCTTTGACCTCGCCGCTTTCGTTTTCGGTCTCCGGCCCTTCGTTCTCGCCCTCTTTGAGCTGCACCGGGCCACTCGGAGCCAAGGCTGCTTCACCGGCCGCGAAGTCCATGCCGCGCAACGCGCTCTTCGACGCCGAGCGCTGCACCTTCTGCTGCGCCACCTGCGCGCTATTCTTCGTCCCATCCGCATCACGCTTCATCATTACAGCCACAGCTCTTCTCCTCGACCGATTCGTCCGGGACCGCCCAAACGAGCTATAGCAAGGCCAAGACCTCCACGTAAGGCCGGGCGCAAAGACGTAGGATCAGCGTTAGATGTCGACCGATGCCGGACAAGCGGAGCAATCCCCGGACGGCGAGGTACGCGAGGATGTCGATGCCGAGCGCCCAAGTACGAAAACATCAACTACGATGAGCGGCAGCGTTACGTCGACCCCCGGTCTCGCCGCCGCTCGCGATGAGACGAGCAGACGTTGCCCGCCCTCGGGAACCCGTGTAAAGCCGAAAGCATGGTGCTCGCAGTCAAGTGTCCCGAGTGCGCGGCGGAGGCGGAGTTCATCCTGCCTTCGAGCCAGGCAATCGCCTGCCAGCTCTGCGAGTGCGTGTTCGACCGTCGAGGTCGTAAGCTCGGCCGCGGCGAGCCAATCAATCGCGACGCGACCTTGTTCGATGTCGGCGTCGTCGGCAACTATCTCGACGCTCGCTTCACTTTCATCGGCTGCGTCCAGATCCGCCACGAGCTCGGCGGCCTCTGGAACGAGTGGGTCATCGCCTTTGACGATCTCACCGTCGCGACCCTGGCCGAGCATCAAGGGCTCTTCGCGCTCACCTACGAACGCGATGCCAAGAGCTTGCCACGCCTTGGCGACGTGTACGCTTTCGAGCCCGGCAAACGTTACGTCACCGCCTGGGGCGAGCTCGTCTGTGCCGAGCGCGGCCGCGCCATCGTGAGCGCCGTCAAGGGCGAGCTGCAGCAGCCGACGCCGCCCAATGCGCGGTGGTTCTTCGTCGACTTCAGCACCCTTGACCATCGCCTCGCCACGTTGACGCTCGACGATGCCAGCGACGAGACCCCCAAAGACCAGGTCGTCGAGGGGCGCGTGCGCCGCTTCTACGTAGGGCCCGAGGTCACTATCGAGGCGCTCGGCCTGGCCGATCGTCGACCAGCACCACCCGAGTCTCCGGGCGCCGCGCTCGGCGGAACGATGCCGTGTCCCGAGTGCAACTTCCAGATCGACAAGCGCGTCGGTCAATACGACGTCATCGTGTGCCCGCAGTGCAACACGGGCATGACCGTCGACGGTGAAGGCCACACCGAGGTCATCTTCAAGCAGCCCAAGCTCGCGCACAAACGCCCGCTCGAACTCGGTGTCACCACGACGCTGGACGTCGGCTTCTTCAGCAACGGCCGCACCGTGCCCGGTCGCGTTCCGTGGCCAATCGGACAAGAAGTCCTGACGGTCGGGCACGCCGTGCGCAGCGTCATCGTCGACGGGACGACCTACTATTTCGAAGAGATCCTATTATCGGCAGGTAATGCTGGCTTCTACTGGCTCGTCTTGACCGACGCGACCTGGTACTTCGCCCGCCGTATCTCTGCCGCACAGGTCGAGCGCGTCGGCAGCGACGTGAGCTTCGAGGGCACGACGTTCACGTTGCAAGAGGCCAACAACGCCAACGTCGTGCAGGTCACGGGCGAGAGCTACTATCAGATCACAGTCGGTGAGAGCGCCGCCGTCGCCGACTACAAAAACGGCGTGCGCATGATTTCGAGCGAAGGCACCAACGAAGAGATCGTCTGGACCGAGTGCTTGAAGGTCTCGGCTTCGGACGTGTGTCGATTGTTCGGCACGGTGACCTGGTCATCGGGTGCACGCACCGGCGATGGTGACAGCGGCGGCGGCGACGAGGCCCAGCAGAAAACCGCCCAGGTCGTGATCTGGGTTGTCGTCATCTTCATCGTTCTTGCCTTCTTTGTGTGCAGCGATGGGGGCGGCAGCGGTTGCGGCGGCTTCATCGGCGGTGGCGGTGGATCATTTGGCAAATGAGGTTCAGGTGGAACTACTCGAGACGATCGGCAAACAATTCGGCATCACCCTCGGCTATGCGCTCATCGGGATCATCGCGTTCGCGCTGACGTTCTGGGTGGTCACGAAGGTCGCGCCGTTCTCTATCCGCAAGGAGATCGAAGAGGATCACAACGTCGCGCTCGCGATCGTGCTGGCCGCTGTCATCCTCGGCATCGCGCTCATCGTTTCAGCCGCCGTGCATGGCTGACGACGCGCCGTCGTTGCCGACGCCAGACCCAGCGCATTCGCCGCGGCGCGTGCCGCTCCTGTTCCTCAATGTGATCGTCATCGCCGTCTGCGGCCTCGTCTACGAGCTGCTGGCAGCTACGGTCGGCAGCTATCTGCTCGGCGACAGCGTGACTCAGTTCTCGCTGGTCATCGGCATCTACCTGTCGTCGATGGGCATCGGCGCGTGGGTGTCGCGCTATCTGCATCGCGGGGTCGCGCGCGCGTTCGTCGAGGTGCAGCTATTGATTGCGCTCGTCGGCGGCACATCGGCGCCGGTGATGTTTTTTTCGTTCGGTGCGACCGCGGATTTTTCGGTCGTGTTGTATCTCGAGGTCACCATCATCGGCGCACTGGTCGGGCTCGAGCTACCGTTGTTGATGCGATTGTTGGAGCGCGATCTTCAGTTCAAGGACCTCGTGTCGCGGGTATTGGCCCTCGATTATGCCGGCGCATTGTTCGCGTCGCTGGCGTTTCCCTTGATCTTCGTGCCGATGCTCGGGCTCGTGCGCACGTCGTTCATCATGGGCCTGACGAACGTCCTCGTCGCGGCCTGGGCGACCTCGTTGTTGCGCAGTGAGCTGCGTCCGCGCACACGCCGGGGGCTGCAGTTGCGGGCCGCCATCCTGGCCGTCTGCCTGCTCATCGGCGCGATCAAGGCGGAGTCGTTGACGGCCATCGCAGAGGAGCGGGCGTTCAAGGCGCCGATCCTCTACGCCGAGTCGACCGGCTATCAACGCATCGTCATCACCGAAGAGCACGGGGGCTTCCAACTGCACCTCAATGGCAATCTGCAGTTCGATTCGAATGACGAATATCGCTACCACGAATCACTCGTGCATCCTGTATTTGCCGCACTCGGGCGTGACGCCCAGCGCGTATTGATCATGGGTGGCGGCGATGGTCTGGCACTGCGCGAAGTCTGGCGTCATCCAAGCGTGCGCGAAGTGACCATGGTCGATCTCGACCCGGGCATGACCCAGCTCGCGAATCGATTTCCGCCGTTGGCCAAGCTCAATGAGGGCAGCCTCGCCGACCCCCGCCTGAAGATCGTCAACGAAGACGCCTTCATCTGGGTTGGTGACCATCAGGACGAGCGCTACGACATCGTCATTGTCGACTTTCCCGACCCGAACAACTACGCGCTCGGCAAGCTCTACACAGCGCACTTTTATGGCCTCCTGAAAGGTGTCGTCGCCGCCGATGGCGCGGTCGTAGTGCAGTCGACCTCACCATTGTTCGTTGCGCGCAGCTATTGGATCATCATTACCACCATGGAGTCTGCGGGCTTTATCGTGCGTCCTTATCAAGTCCCGGTGCCGAGCTTTGGGGTGTGGGGTTATGCGCTCGCCAAGAAGGCGCCGTTCCCGGTGCCGAGCGCTACCCCAGTGGCCCTACGTTACCTCGATCCGGCGACGATGGCGGCGATGTTCGTGATGCCGAGGGACATGCAGCGGGTGCCGGCGGACGTAAACCGGCTCGATAATCAGATCCTCGTGCGTCGTTACGAAGAAGAGGGTGAACGATGGCGCTGAGCCGTCGTGACATGCTCAAGCTCGCGCTGGGGGCGCCGATGTTGGCCGCATTGGGGCCGCTGGCGTGCTCACGCGAAAGCGCGTTTCAAGGCGAGCTCGTCGACTTCGGACGTGAGCGTGCACATCGCGGATTACGCGGCAAGGGCGCGACCCTCGCAAACATGTCCGCCGACGTGGTGCGGGAACGCGCCGAGGTGGTGATTGTCGGCGCCGGCATCGCCGGACTCACCGCCGCCTGGCGCTTGATCGCGGCGGGCGTCGACGTGCGTGTCCTGGAGCTCGACGACGTCGTCGGCGGCACCGCTCGAAGTGGTCGTTCCGACATCACGGGCTATCCGTGGGGTGCCCACTATGTCGTGGCACCATTTTCCGACGACCGGCCAATGGTGCGTCTACTATCCGAGCTCGGCGTCTTCGACGGTGTCGATGCCAGTGGACACCCGCGTGTGAGCGAAGCCGCCGGCATGCGCGAGCTCGAAGAACGCCACTTCTATCGTGGCCGTTTTGGGCACGGCATCTATCCGTCGGAAGGCGAAACGACCGACGAAAAAGCGCAGCGCGAACGCTTCGTCGCGGCGATGAACGCGTTTGCAAACGAGGTCGACAACGGTCGGCACACGTTCTCGTTGCCCGTCGCGTTGGTCTCCGGCGCCCATGCGGAGCTCGATGCACTGACGTTCGGCGCATGGCTCGCGGCGAATGGGTTTACGTCATGGCGTCTGCGCTGGCTCTGCGATTATGCGTGTCGCGACGACTATGGCACCAGCGTCGACGCGACCTCGGCCTGGGCGGGATTGTTGTATTTCTGCGCGCGCCGCCGGCCGCAAGCTGGATATGATGATCGTGCCGTCATCACCTGGCCCGAAGGTAACGGCCGAATTGTCGAGCACCTGTCCAAGGTCGTTGGCGACCGCATCATCAAAAACGCAATGGTCACCGACATCGCCGAGCGCGATGGCCGCGTCGCGGTCCTCACACACGCCCAATCGAGCGAGCAGCGCAGCGTGGCGACCGACCCCCAGCGCTTGTTCGACGCGGCGCACGTCATTGTCGCGACGCCGCGTTTTGTCGCTGGTCACATCGTGCAGGCCTATCGCGAGTCGCGGCCGCCATGGCTCGGAGCGTTCACGACCGCGCCCTGGGTCGTCGCCAACGTGCATCTGAAGCAGCGTCCGCAGCACTTGGGTTGGCCGGCTTTGCCGCCGTGGCGTGCCAAGGTCGAGCACTCGGGCACAGCGCAGATGGTCGGCGGGCTCAACGCCTGGGACACGGTCTTCGTCGAGAGCGCGTCGGTTGGTTATGTCGTCGCGACCCACCAGAGCGGGCGCGACATGGGGCCAACGGTCCTGACCTGGTATCGCCCGCTGACGGAAGCCGTGCCGAGCCGCGAGCGTGAACAATTGGAAGCCTTGGGCCACGCGCATTGGGCGGATGCCTGTGTGAGCGAGCTCGAGCTGGCGCATCCCGACATTCGCGATGCGATTTCGCAGGTCGACATCGGGCGTTTGGGGCACGGCATGGTGCGGCCTACACCGGGTCTGCGCCAGCATTTGGCGGCGGCGGTACAATCGATTGGGCGCATCCATTTTGCACACACGGATCTGTCGGGCGTGGCGCTCTGCGAGGAGGCCGCCGACCATGGCGTGCGCGCGGCCGAGGCGGCGTTGGCCGAGCTGCGACCAGGCAACGCGAGCTGGCGATGATCGTGTTGTTCTCCAGGCGCCTCGATGTGTTGGCGTTCGTCGTGCCGACGTTGGTGTCGTTGGTGCTGGTCGCGATTGGCGTGCCGCTGGGTCTGGCCGAGGGCGCGTTGCCCGAGTGGACGTGGCTTGCCTGCATCGTCGCGGTCGATGTCGCGCACGTCTGGGGCAACCTCGTGCTGGTATACTTCGATCCAGTCGAGCGCCGCCGCCGACCACTATTGTATTTCGGTATGCCGCTAGCGGCCTTGGCCATTGCGATTGCGCTCGCCAGTGAAAGCCAATTGATATTCTGGCGTGCGCTCGCGGCATTGGCGGTCATCCACTTCGTGCGGCAGCAGGTCGGCTGGGTAAAGCTCTACCGCGGTAAAGCGAAAGAAGGTGGGGGCTCGCGATGTCTGGCTGCGCCCTTCGCGGGTGGCTGGGCGCGCGTCATCGACGAAGGAGCCATCTACGCGGCCACCTTTGGTCCCATCATCTGGTGGCACGCCAATCTACCGCGCCCTTTCTGGTGGATCGCTGAAGGTGACTTCTTCGTCGCGTTGCCCAATGTCGTCGGCGACATCGCGTTAGCGCTCGAAGCCTTCGTCCTGGTCGTCTACGTCGTGAAGGCCATCGTCGAGCGCAACCGCAACGTGATGAAGCACGTCATCGTTGCGACGACGGTGTTGATGTGGTGGCTCGGCATCGTGGCATTCGCCAGCGACTACGTGTTCACGGTCACCAACGTGCTCATCCACGGCGTGCCCTACGCCATCTTGATCGTCGTGACGGCCCGACGCCGCAAAGCTGCCGGCAGGAGCTTGGCGCGGCCGCTGCGCTATGGCGCGTTGGCGATTGTCGCGACCCTGATTGTCTTGGCATTGGCCGAGGAGTTATTGTGGGACCGCCTCGTGTCCGGCGAGCGCGATTGGTTGTTTCCCATCGCATCAATCGACACGACGAGCTGGCAAGTGTTGCTGGTGCCACTGCTCGCGTGGCCTCAGCTCACACATTATCTGCTTGATGCGTTTCTCTGGCGCCGCCGCGACAATCCTCATCTCTAGACGCGCCTACCTCCAATTGGCGATGAGCCATTCCCAGAACTCGCAAAGCCGTGGCCGAGGTCGCCACAGATCCTGCTCGCGCGGAGCCAGCCCGAGACGCGGCAGAGGGTGGTGGTCGTCACAGCGGGCGATGAAGTCCTCGAGGCCTCACAGCCAGCGCACCTTGCCCGTCCCGAGGTCGTACATCGCGCCTACGACCTTTAGTTGCCCGGCCTGGACAAGCGCGCGGATGATCTCGCTGCGGTCGACGATGTCGGTCACCGTCTGGCGCACGTTGGCCTCCGCGACGGCGTTGACGTACTCGGTGTTCTTGGAGGTCTTCTCGCCGGGGACGCTCTGGCTCGCCTCAATGGCCGGCTTAATGTTGGCGAGAGTGGCGGTCAGGTTGCCCATCTGCGCACCGTCGCAGGCGCCCTTCACCGCCCCGCAGGCGGTGTGGCCCATCACGACGATGAGCTTGGTGCCCGCAAGCTTCGTCGAAAACTCGAAGCTGCCAAGCATGTCCTCGTTTTCGAAGTTGCCGGCGACACGCCCTACGAAGATGTCGCCGATGCCCTGGTCGAAGATGGTCTCGGGCGGGATCCGCGAGTCGAGGCAGCTCAGAACGGTGGCCATGGGGTACTGCCCCTTGGCCGTCGCGTGGACCTGGGCCATGTAGTCGCGCGGGGTCAGCTCGCCGCGCATGAACCGCTCGTTGCCTGCCGCGAGCCGGCGCTTGACCTCGTCAGGCGTCAACGCAGCCTGGGCCTTGGCGTCGAGGACCGCGGCGGTCAGCGGTGGGCCGCGGTGGTAGTCGCCGGCGTGATTGTCGCTGGTCGGCGCGCCCGCGCAGCCGAGGAGGCCGACGCAGGAGGCGGCTGCGATTGCTACGGATAGGCTGCTCAAGATCTTGCTCCTGGTTGGTCGTCGGGCGGGACGTGGTCGCCCTCCGAGTGGCTCTGGCTAGCAGGTCGCGCTGGACAGCGGCCTGCGGGCCTCATGCGAACCGACTGAGCCATCGACAACAAGGAATTTTGATGGCAACCCATCGGC
>Ga0209181_10002985_pt1 | contig 26915 bp, 21 predicted proteins | sample MAT05_FD_187208 | JGI IMG/M metagenome (GOLD analysis project Ga0209181, IMG submission 187208) | Freshwater microbial communities from Lake Fryxell liftoff mats and glacier meltwater in Antarctica - MAT-05 (SPAdes) (version 2) | ecosystem: Environmental > Aquatic > Freshwater > Ice > Liftoff...
TCTCTTCGGTCTATTGCAGGTTGACAGATTTGCTTCGCTTGCTGTGAGGGCAAGAGTGTCAACGTGGGACATGCGCTACGAGGAAAGGGCCCCAGCGCCGCCGGTGACACATTTGCTTCGTTCTACGTGAGTTCAGCCGCCACAGCGTGCGCGCGTAAAAGTGCGGCGGAGTTCCAGCGGTTCAGCCTGCGGCACCAGCCTGGGCGTGCTCATCGGGGCAACAAAACGCGGCGCGGACCTGGGGAGAAGGGCACCGAAGGCTGTGACGACTTTGCTTCGTTCTACGGCTGTGCCGGCCCGTGCCCGTCTGCCGCTACAGATCGAACAGCATTCCGATGGTCATCCCCAGTGGCCGCCCAGGCGCATGCGCATGCTTAAGCGGATGCGAGGACTCACTCAGCCCGTCGGACCGGGAGTACTCATTGGCGCTGTCCAATGTGGAGGTCGCGTCGAGGAATGACGGGGGCGGGAGGATGAGTGCGCCCGCGAGGGCCACAAAGGCCGCGAGAGCGCGACTAACGCTTCGCGCGCATGGACCTCTTCGACGCCATCGCGGCATCGCACACCTCCAACAGCACCTGCATCGCATTGCGCAGACCTTCTTTCATCGTCTGCGCCAACAACCGCCCACCCGTGACCGTTCATGTGACCCTACGGATCTAGTCGCCGAGGATTGCCGGCACTCTGCGCGAGAAAGCCGGCCTGGAACATCGCGGCTTACAGGCTAGCCCCCTAGGTTCCGGCTGGCTAAGAGCAACGAAGGCTGTAATACTGGCTTGGGCGTGCAACGCCTTGCGGCCTGCCGACATCTGTAATACGTCGGATACCTGGAGCAATAACGAAGGGAGTTCCAGACATGGCTGAAATGATCGTTCCAGGAACCTACATCGATGTCCGCTCCGAGGGGTTGATCTCAGCCGGGCGCATCGCAACTGGCATCGTCGGCGTGGTGGGCACGGCGGCCAGCGGACCCATCGGCAAGCCGATTACGCTCTCCGGCTTCGCGTCAGCGCGCGACACCTTCGGGTCGCCCGATGACTTCGATCAGCCCGCAGATGGCGCCAACCCGCTCACGCTGGTGCGCGCCCTGCAGCACATCTACGGCAACGGGGCTTCCACCGTGATCGCCGTGCGCGTGGCCGGGGCTGGCGCCGCTGCAGCCAATCTGGCGCTCAAGGCCGCCGATGGCGACACCGTGGCGGTGGTGGCTGCAGCCACGCCGGGCACCTGGGGCAGCGCGCTGCAGGTGAGTGTGGACGCCGCGGTCGACGACCTGCGCCTGCGCAACGAAACCCAGTCCCAAGGCTTCGTCAAGCTGGCCTACGCGCCGGTGCTGCCGTCGGCCGAAACCCAAATCCGGATCGTGCGTGGCGCCACGCGTACGACGCGCACGCTCAACGTCATCACCACGCGCATCGTCAAGGCAGAGTCGGTGGGCCTGAACGCGCAGAACAAATACCTTCTCAGCGCCGCGAGTGCCACGACGCTCGTGCAGCTCGTCCCCAGCGTGAACGCAGTGCGTTTACTCGACCGGGCCAGCGGCGCGCTCGTGCGTGAATACCGGGACCCCGATATTCTCCTGGGCGCTGGCGCGCCTCCCGCGCTGGATGAAGTCCGCATCGTCCCGGACACCGGTGAACTGGTCTTCGAAGCCACACAGGTGCCCAAACCCACCGAGCGCGTGCAAGCCGATTACGCGGTCGGCCGCGCAGCGCCGACTGCCGGTCAGGTGCTGGTCACGCTATGGGACGGGAGCCTGAGCTTCCCCGCAGGCGAGGCCCCGGTGCAGGCCGACGGGGACACGCTGATCGCCAGTTATGTCGTCGACCGCGCGCGCTGTGTGCGCGTCACGCTCGCATGGGGCAGCGCAGTGGAACGCTACACCGTGCCGGACGGCAGGCTGCTGAGCACGTTGATCAATGCCAACTCGCGCCTGGCCCGCGCCCAGGCCAATCCGACCCACGGCAACAAGCTGCCCAAGAGCGGGGTGGCCGACTTCCTCGGCACGGGCACCAACACACCCAGCAGCGACGGCGCAGACGCCACAGCCGCTGACTACGCCGCCGCACTCGAAACGCTGGAAAACGAACTCGTCAATATCGTGCACCTCGCAGGCCAGGACAGCGCAGCTGCATCGAGCGTGCTGGTCGCCCACTTGAACGCCACGGCCGAATCCGACCATGAACGCATCGGTGTCATTGGCGCGGCTGGCAGCACGGTGGCGCAGTTCAAGACGCACGAACTGACGGGTCAGGAGCGCGTGGTGCTGGTGGCACCCGGACTGGCTCTGGCCAACGGCAGCCTGCTGCCAGCGCCCTATGCCGCAGCGGCCGTCACCGGGCTCATTTCCAGCCTGCCGCCGCACACGAGCCTGACCAATAAACCCGTCACCATTCCCGGGCTGGCGCTGAAGTTCAATCGCGGCGAACAGGAACAGCTCATCAAGGCCAACGTGCTGACGCTCGCAGAGCGCGAAGGCCTGCGCGTCGTGAAGGGCATCAGCACTTCAGGCGAAGGCACGGCCTACGCCAGCGTGCCCATTCGCCGCATCGTGGACTACGCCAAGTACGGCGTGCGTTCTGCAGCCAATTCTTATCTTGGGCGGCTCAACAACTCGCGCGTCCGCGGTGCGTTGAAGGCCACGCTCGATGGCCTGCTCACGCGCATGGTCGAAGACGAAATGCTGACCGGTTACGAACTCGAAGTGACCGCCACGCGGGCCCAGGAAATCTCGGGCGAAGTGACCGTCGCCATGACCATTCAGCCCACCTTCAGCATCGACTACATCCGCGTCGTCATGGTGCTCAACTGAGCACGGTCGTCTCAGCCGTGCCCGCTCGTCACACCAGACCACTCCGCCTCTGAGCCAGGCGCCAAAAGCCGCAACCCAAAACTTCGGGGAACAAGAAAATGCCGAATGACGTGTTCCGCGCCAGTGACGCCGTGCTGGTGCTGGCGGTGGATGACAAGAGCACACCGGAGGGTGCGGCCGCAGATGCGCTCGTCACGCAGTACGGCTTCGCCAATTCCGTGGGGCGACTCCGGGGCGTGAATGTCGCGGTCAGCAGCGACGTGCAATCCTTCTACGAACTCGGCCGTCGCTACCCCACACACTTGCGTGGCGGCAATGTGCGCACCACGGGCAGCATCGCCCGTGCGCACATCAATGGAGCCCTGCTGCGCCTGCTGTTGGGCGAAGGCGCCACTAGCCCGCCGGCCAGCAGCAATTTCGTGCAACCGAGCTTCAACATCATCGCCACGCTACAGGACTCCGCACACCCTGATCAGAACGCCAAGCTCATCGTATTCGGCGTCAAGTTCTCCAGCTGGAGCACCAGCATTCCGCTGGACGACTTCGTCATGGAGCAGGTCAATTTCGAGGCCTTGCGCGTTGCCTACGAAGAGACCTGATCGCGAGCAGCAGGAGCCACCGCGATGTCGTCCACCCGACCCCAGCCCGCTGCGCAACACGGCGCACTGAGTGCCCAGGACCTGCTAGCCGGCAGCCAGCTGGTGCACACCGTCTCCGTACCGGGGGTATTGCTGCGGCCGGGCGAGGTCAATCCTGCCGATGGCGAGCTGCGGCTGCGCCCTCTGAGCGTCGGCGCGATGGCGGTGATCTCACGCGCCGCGCGCGATGACCCGGCCCTGGTGCCTCTGCTGATGCTGCGCGAATCGCTGGTCGAGCCCACGCTCACGCTGGACCAGCTGCGCCAGTTGCACGTGGGACTGGTGCACTTCCTGGTGGGCGAGGTCAACCGCGCCAGCGGCTTGTCCACCGAGGGTGAAGCCTTCGACGCGGCCATGGGCTCGCCTGCAGCGCGCGCGCACCTGATGCTCGCGCGCCACTTTGGCTGGACACCCGAGCAGGTGGCACAGCTCACGCCCGGGCAGGTGATGGTCTACCTGTCGGGAATCGAACGGCTGCTGGCATTCGAGCAGGCGCAGCCCAGGGACCCCCGGTGAACACTGCGCTCGACAAGCGTGTGCTTTGGTGCACCGGCATGGCAGCGCGGCTGTTCGCAGGTGTACCTGCCCGGGCCATGCCCCATGCCTGGCACGATTTGCAGTTGACTCCGGAAGCGCTGATCGAGGCGCGCTGGGGGCGGCTGCTGCAGGGCGATCCCGCCGACAGCGCAGGCCGATCCGGCCTGGACGATTCCGGCTGGCTCTCGGGTGCCTCCGGACCTTTGAGCGACACGGCGTCCGGCCGCGGGGTCGGTTTTCGCCGGGGCAAGGCTGAGCGCGAGACCGAGGGCGAGGGCGGGACCGACGCTGAAAGCGCGGTGTCGAGGCGATCACGCGTCCCGCCATGGGCCCGGGGCGGCGCCCCTGCCATCAGCCGCTCGTTCGGCAATCGCGACCCCGAGGCGGGCTGGCAATCGGGCGGGCCGAGCCCAGCCGGGCGCTGGCCTGCGACTGGGCTCAGGGCCCGGGAGACGCCCGGACCGCAAGCCAGCGCTACGACGGGGGGCAACCCAGCGATGGCAGCGCTGTCGTCCCGGAGTGCGACGAACTCGACCGATGCGCGCGTACCGGCAGCCCATTCCGAGCTTCGACCAGAAGTCCCCAGCGAACCACAGCCACCACGCAACATCACGCGCCATTCAGCCACGGACCCAGCGGCCACGGTCACAGCGCCCTGGCCTGGCGCAATCAGGGCGCCCCAAGACATGGCCGCCCCGTCTGCGGTCCTGGCCTCCACCCGGCTGGTACAGGGCGCCGCAGGGCTGGGTCGCCTGCTCGCGCTGGTGCCGCGGCACAGCCCGGCAGTGGCACCGGCCAGCACGCAACAGGACTTCCACTCTTCGCTCGCGATGTCAGCGGCCCCCGCCGCAACACCTGCAACACCCACGACAGCCCACGCCGTCCACGCGCCGGCGCACGGCCCGGCCCCCGCCGCTGGTTCAGCAGCCACATGGCAACCGGTGGCAGCCACACCGCTTCGACTGGGCACCCCGGTCGACGCGACCCCCGATGTCGACACCCTGCTGGACGCCCTCGTCGAACGCTTGCGTGTCGAATACCTGCGCCACTATGGCAGCGCGGGCTGAATGGCCAGAGGGCTGAACCATGGCTGTTGAACTGGGTCCCCTCAGCCTGGAAAGGCTGACGCACATTGCCGTCGCCGAACAGGCCCGTCTGGCACGCCACGCCGTGCCTGGCATGGCGGGCGATCTGGTGCAGGTGCTCGGCCGCCCTTCGGTGCAGATCCACATCGAAGGCATCTTCTTCGGCGCCGACGCGGCAGATCAGCTCAAGCAGCTTCGCCAGCTGCACTGGGACGCCACACCCGTGGACTTCTTTGCCGATGCCGTGGGCGAGGGCTACTTCGCGCTTGTCGTGCTGGACGGATTGCAGGTTCGTCAAACTGCAGGGGGGGGCGACGAATACGCCTACGGCTGCGACCTGCTGGAGTATGTCGAGCCGCCAGAACCCGCCCTCCTGGAGAGCCTGGGCGGGTTGGACACCAGCCTGCTGGACGAAGCCGCAGCCTTCATGGACGACGTGCAGAACGCTGTGGCTGCCGTCAGCGACCTGGCCGACCTGCTGGCGGGCATGCCATCCTTCGGCGACCCCACCCAGCGCCTGACCGAATTGCCGCAGGCATTCAACCAGCTCGTGGGCGGCGATCTGGTGGGCGTGCTGGGTGGGCTGACGCGGTGATGGCAGGTCCCGCACCATGAGCGCCCTGGCCACGACCCTGCCCGACGCCGGCGGCGTGGTGCAGATCGGCACCAGCATCGAGTCGGGCATCCGTGCACTGACACAGGCCGTCGGCGCCATGCAGGACGGCGGTGCGGGCTCGCCGCTGGTGTCGCTCACGGGCGCCCTGGGCGGCCTCAAGCTCAAGGTCACGGTCGACACCGACAAGCTGACGAACGGGCTGCCGCAGGCCCTCACCACGATGGGCCATGCGATGACGCCATCAGGGCTGGAATTCATCCAGACCCTCAGCCAGGATTTCGACGCGGCCCGCGCCTTGCTGGCGGAAAGTGGCCTCGCCCGCGCAGTGGCCGATGGCAAGTCGCTCCAGGAAGTGGCGCTGGCCGCGGTGGCAGATGCGCTGACAGCTTTCGACACCCGCCGCACCGAACTGCTCACCCGGCTCCTGCCGACCGAGGCCGTAGCGGACATCGGCAACCTGCTCACGCAGCTCGATCAACTGGCCAGTGATTACGAATCGCACAAGGCCCTGCTGCTGCCCTTCGTGTCGCGCTACATGCTGGGCCATGGGCCGGACCTGCTGGCGCCGGCGCTGGCCCATGTGCGGCAGGCATTGGCCGTGCTCGATGCCTGGGCGCCGGCGAGCGTGCAGGCACAGATCGACGCCCCGCTGGCAGCCTTGCGGCTGGCCATGCGCGAGCTGCTCGATCAGATCGCCAGCTTCGATCCACGGACCGAAGCTTCCTACGATGCGCTTGACCAGATGCTCGACGCCGTGCAGGCCGCCCTGCCCCCGCTGTGCCGCGCCATGACCACGCTCTACGCAAGCGCGCGCACGGCCATCGAGGCACCCGCCTGGGACCAGATCTTTGCTGGCTACGCCACCGCGCTCGACGCCTTGCCGCTGGACGACACGCCGGTGGCGGCAGATGCCGTCCACGCCCTGGGATCGGTGCTGGAAGGCTTGCTGGGCAGGCTCGAAGCACAGCTCACGCCAGCGGACCTGGCTGTCAAGATCCGGGCCCTGTCCGGCGCCCTGCATGCGGTGTTCGAGCAATCACCCGTGGGGCAGGTTCGGGGCGCCATCCGCGACTTTCTGGAACGCATCGTCGCTGGCATCCAGGCCATCCCTACAGACAAGATCAGCGACACCGTGCATGCCATGCTGGGCCAGGTGGGCGCGCAGGTTCAGCAGCTGGGCCTGGCGCAGGCCGGTGATCAGATCGAAGCCGCATTCCAGGCTGTGGAGAGCTTCATCGAGGAGCATCTCAACGACGCCCTGGCCACCCAGGTCGGCCAGGCGCTGCAAGCCCTGCTCGACCAGCTCGACGCCCTGCCAATTGCCACCCTGGTGGACAACGTCAACCAGCTGATCGCCCAGCTCACGCAAGCGCTCGGGCAGCTGCAGGCAACCCTGAACGACGCGCTGGCTCAGCTCTCTGACCTGGCGGCACAGCTGGACGAACTCTCCTTCAAGCCCGTGGGCGACGCGGTGGTGACCGAGATCGACGCGCTGCGCGCCAAGCTCGCCGAAATCAATCCCAACGCGCTGTCGGAAGTCGAGAAGATCGCCCTTCAGGCGGCACTTGCGGTCGTGCGCGCGGTGGACCTGCAAGGCGTGGTCGAACGCGAAGTCAAGCAGGGCTTCGGCGTCGCCCGTGCGGCAGCGCTCGACGGCCTTGAACGGGTCACTGGCGTGCTGGAAGGCGTCAAGCAGCAGGTCGATCAATTCAGCCCGCAGCGACTGGTGCAGGAACTGTTGAGCATCCTCGACCAGGCCACTCAGACGGTGGCGCAGCTGGATGGCCGCCGCGTCATGCAGCCCCTCTACGGCGAACTCGACCAGCTGGCCAGCCTGCTCGGTGCGGCTCGCCCCGGCGCGCTCCTGGACCCGCTCCAGGCGCCCTACCAGACGGTGATGGGCGGTGTGGAGCAACTCGACCCCGACCGCCTGGTGGCCCCCCTCAACGGCATCTATGCACGTGTGCATGAACTCATCGACAAGGTCAACGTGGTGCCTGTGCTCGAAGAGCTGGACAGACGCGAGAAAGCACTTTTGACGGAGGTGCGCCAATCCATCATTGCCGGCCTGGAAGCCCTGCAGCTGCCGCCGCCACTGGACGCCTTCTATGCACAGGTCAGGCCAGTCCTCGAGGGTCTGACTGAAGCGCTGCTGGCGGACCCTTCGGTCGAACTCCGCCGCATCGGGCTGGACCTGTCTACACGCTTCAAGCCTTCGGACCTGCTGGCGCCACTGGACCAGGTCCATGGGCGGCTGGTGGAGATGCTGCGCGGGGTACCCGCAGCCGATCTGGAAGCGGCCTTCAACGCCTTGCGCGTCGGACTGGGCCAGGGGCTGCCAGCGATCGACCCGCAGCGGCTCACCCTTGCCCTGCGCGGCGGCCGCGGCGAACTGGCCAACTGTTCGCCGCGCCTGTTGCTGGGCAGCGTGCTGCAAACGCCGGCATGGCAGGCGCGCTTCGAGCTGCGCGTGGCGGATGTGCCCCTGAACCTGCAAGTCAGGGTGGCCGGTACACGCTCGCGGCTGGACGCGCTTGCGGCGCTGGTGGAGGGTCCGGCGACCCTGGTGAACCTGCTGATCGCCGAGCACGACGCACTCGACCAGGCCCTGGGCAGGCGCATCACTGCGCTGGATGCTTCGGCAGCGCAAGCCTCGTATGCGCGCGTGGCCGCGAACCTGCGCCGCCTGCTGCCCGAGTTTCTGTACGCACCCCGGCCGCTGACGCAAGAGGACATCCTGACGGGCCTGCGCGCGCTTCAACCGACGGCCCAGGCTGGCGCATTGGACGAACTGTTCCACCGCTTCCAGGCCCGCGTTCGCAGCATGCAGGACGTGCTGGACCCGGCCTTTGCCGACTTCTTCAACACGCTGCGCGAGCCCTTGCAGATGCTCTCACCGCTGGCGATCAAGGACGACGTGGCCGCGGTTTACGCTGCGCTGGACGCCAAAGTGCAGCTCATCGACCCGGCAGTGCTGGCGGCCGACTTGAGGACCGCCATCTACGCGCCCGTGCACGACGCACTGCAGGCCATCGACCCGGCCCGCTTGGCACAGCGGCTGGACCAGGCCTACCAGCGTGCGCTCGGTGCATTGACCGGCAACGTGAAAGCCCTGCTTGACCGCATCGCCACAGCGCTGGACGTGCAACTCCAGCGCCTCAAGGCAGCCGTGCAGTTGATCGCGGGCAGCATCGAAGAGGCATTCCTGCAGGCAGCGCACATCTTCGACGGCCTCATCGACGGCCTGGAGAATCTCGTCTTCGTCGAGATCATGGAACGCCTCAAGACCCTCGTCAGGACGCTCGGGGTGAGCTTCGACCGCGAAGTGGACCGTGTGCTCAGTGCCTTCGACCAGATGCTCGGTGCGATACCGCTGGGCGGCGGCGCAGTGAGCCTGGAGGTCTCGCGATGAACACCTGCCTTGCCGCCGCGCCAGTGGCCTGCACGGCCGAGCGCCCCACGCCGGCGGTTGCGAACGCCACGCTGGCCATCGAACGCCTGGTTGCCTGGGCTGAACAGGATCGCGCCAGCCGGGCTGCGCAGCCGTCCTGCAGCCATGACTTCGATGCCGCCGGGGACCTCCGGCTCATCAAAGAGCCTGACGGCAGCCGCCGGGCCTTTGAATATGACACCCAGCGCCGCCTGACTGCCGCGCACGATGAGGGCGGCACGACGCACTACCGCTACGACGCCCACGACCGCCTCACCGATGTGCAGGGTCCCGGCGGCACACGCCGCTACGCCTACGACGCGGCGGGCCAACTGGTGGCAGTGCATCGCGGCGATGCAGGCGCCATCAAGTACCGATACGACGCCGCCGGCCGCGTCATCGAGTCGCGCACCGCCCGGGTCGCCAACCGGCAGAACTTCGACGCCACAGGCCGGCTCGTTGGCCTGTCGCAGGAAATGGACGGGCTGGTGCTCGACGCGCGCCTGAGCTTCGACAGCGCGGGGCGGCTCTCGACGATGCATCTGCCGGGCCACCGCATCGACTACAGCTGGACCCCGACAGGCCGGCCGCAAAGCCTGGTGCTGGACGGCCAGACGCTGGCCACCTGGACCCATGCAGGGCGAACCGAAACCGTGCAGTGCATCGGCGGCGTCACCCGGCGCACCCGCGCCGACGCCGTCGACGGCCGCGTGCTCGACTGCGAACTGCGCCACGGCGACACCTTGCTGGACCACGCGGCCTGGCGCTACGACGATGCAGCCCGCATCACGCACGACGGGCGCAGCCACTACAGCTATGACACCCAGGGCCGGCTCAGCAGCGAACAGCACGATGGGCAGCCGGTTTTCCACCATGTGCACGAAGCCTCAGGCCCTGGTACGCCGCAAGGGCCGGGGAAGCCCGGAACGCAGGGAACGCCGGGAAGGCCGAGCGAGGCAGCCGGCCTGGAATGGCACTTCGACGACATCGGCCAGATGACAGAAGCGCGCCGGGCGGGCTGCACGGTCGCACGCTTCGGCTACGACGCCAAGGGCCGCCTGGTCAGCCTGCAGACGAGCGCGCACCTGGAGCGCTACTTCTACGGCCCGGCCGACGAGCTGCTGGCCGTCACAGACGCCCTGGGTCAGGTGCAACGCGCCTACGTGCACACGGCTTCGGGCTGCCTGGCAGAGATCGTGCACCTTGAAGACGGCGCTGCACCCGAAGTCCGCCTGCTGCACCTGGACCGGCGCGGGGTCTGCCACCGCGTGACGGGTGCCACCGGCGCGCTGCTGGCAAGCCACAGCTACACGGCCTTCGGAGCCCCTTCGACCCCGTGTGATGCGAGCCTGCCCCAACCCTGGTTCGGCGGGCGCCGCTATGTGCCGGAAATCGGCCTGTACCGCTTCGGCGCGCGCTGGTACGACCCTGTCGCGCGGCGCTTCCTCAGCGCCGACAGCTACACCGCCGCGCCGGACGACGAACGCCTGATGCACCCGCTGCTCAGCGGTGCCGACCAAGTCGCACTGCGCCAGCAGCTGCTGCCGGACTGGCTGCGCCACCCCGCCAGCCGGGACCGCCATGCCTATTGCGCCAACGACCCCGTCAACCGTGTCGACCCCAACGGCCACTGGTCCTTCGGCGGCGTGGTGCTGAGCCTGCTGGGCGCCATCTGGACGCTGCCGAACACGGTGTTCGGCCTGCTCATCGAGATCACCTGTCTGGTGGGCGAAGTGGTGCGCTGGCTCACCTGGCTGCTCACGGCTGGCCATGTGAGCTGGGCCACGCCGGGCTTCGACCTCGCCACATCCTCCCATCTCAACGCCTTTGCGCTGGTCTTTCGCGGTGGCTGGCTGGGCTCGTTCAAGAGCCTGCTGGGGATCACTTTCGGTAACGTCTTCTTCGTCAACCACGAGTGGGAAAGCGACCCGGGTCTGCAGCCCGGAGGCAGCTACAAGCCCGTGGCCTATGGCGGCACGGTGGAGATCCCACGCGAGGCAGCGCTGTACGAACACGAACTGCGCCACACCAACCAGTACGGCTGGCTCGGGCCCTTCTTTCACCTGGGCCTGCCGCTGTTCGGTGTCTACGAATGGGACGTGATCCTGCACGGCTACCAGGACGCCTGGCTGGAAACCGACGCGCGCGAGCACGCGGGCTTCTGATGGGTCAGCTCACGCCCCATTTCGTGCTGACGCTGGGCAGCCTCAGCAGCAACAGCGAGCGCGCCGTCGGCGGCCCGGTGCGGGTGGACGTGACGCGCAGCATGGGCGGCGGCGCCGATGCCCTGCGGGTGGATCTGGTACAGCGGCGCGACGTCCAAGCGGGCGACGACGCCAGCGTCGAACTGGGATTCGACGGCGAAACCGAGACGGTCTTCACCGGCCGCGTTGTCGAAGTCGCACCCACGCTGACGGGGGTGCGCGTGCTGGCACTGGGCCGCATGGACGCGCTGCTGCGGCTGCGCGTGGCGCGCAGTTGGGAAGATCGCAGCGTGGGCGCCATCGTGCGCGATCTGGCCGACGCGGCCGGGCTCGATGTCGGGCGCGTCGACGACGGCCCCACGCTGCCACGCTTTGCCGTAGACGCACAGAGCAACGCCGCCACCCATGTGCGGGCACTCGCGGAGCGCCTGGGCTTCGAGCTGTACACCGACCGCAGCGGCAAGCTCATGTTCCGCGCGCTCGGGCCGGCGGCAGGACTGGACAGCGCAGGCCTGGGCGGCCTGGCCGCCGGTGCCGCCAGCGTCGCGAGCGCAGCCGGCAGCGCCGTCAGCGGCCTGCTGGGTGGCGCCTCGGGCGGCACGGGCTACGAAGCTGGCAAACACCTCATTCACGCCACCGCCTTGCAACGCAGCGCAGGCGTGGCCGCCATGACCATCGGCGGCGCCGGGCCAGCATCCAGCCACGGCGACCAGAGTTCCTGGTGGCTCAGCACAGGCGACGACGCACACAAGGGCAGCGCAGGCAGCGGCGAGCCCCTGCTGATCCGCATGGACGCTGCCGCGCGCACCAAGGACCTGGCCAACCGCTTCGCAGCAGGCACGCTCGTCAGTGCTCAGCGCGGCACGCGCGTGCTGCGCTTGCGCACCCTCGGCCGCGCTGCGCTCGAACTGGGCGACACCGTGCAGGTCGCAGGCGCTGAAGACGAGGCCATCAACGCCAGCGGCTATGTGCGAACGCTCGTGCACCGCTGCGCCGCGAGCACGGGTTTTGTCACCGACATCGGTGTCGAAGTGGCGGCATAGATGTCCGGCACCGACACCCTCATCGACATCGTGCGCCGCGTCGTCGCCCAGGAGATGCAACGCACCCGCGGCAGCCTGCTGGGCGTCGTCAGCGCCGTGCATGCCCACGCCGGCAAGGACGACGGCAACAACTTCGAGGCCGACGTGAAGCTCAAGCACATGGACCTTGAACTGACACGCGTGCCGATCGCCGTTCAGCACATCGGCGCCGCCGCGCCGCCGCGCGTGGGCGATCTCGTGCTGGTGCAGTTCATCGACGGCGACCTGAACCAGCCCGTGCTCACCGGACGCTTCTATCACGCTGAAGACCCGCCGCCATTGCACCGGGAAGACGAAGTGCTCATCGAACACCGCGTGCCCGACGACCCGCAGACCCGCAACCAGTTGCGCTTCGCCGCCGATGGCAGCATCTACCTGCAGCGCGACGTGAAGAAGGACGACAACAGCGAAGCCAAGACCAGCTTGAAGATCGCCGGTGACACGGGCGACCTGGAGATCAAGCTCGGCGACAAGATCGTCATCACGCTCAAGCACGACGCCAAGATCGAGATCACGGCAGATGGCAAGCCCATCGCACTGAAGTGCGACAAGCTCACCGTCACCGGCAACGTCGACATCACCGGCGACCTGGTCGTGGGGCAAGGTCCCAAGACCACCATCAGCGGCAACAGCATCAAGGGCGGATGAACATGGCCGACCTCAAACTCAGTGGGCTGCTGGACCTGTCGGGCAACCTCAGCCTGGCGGCCGATGGCGGCAAGGTCACGGTAGGCGGCATCGAAGCGCTGGTCGAACTCACTCCCAGCGTACGCCCGGCGCACGGCAGCGGCGGCGTGCCGGTGATCCTTCCCCCGCCTCCGGCAGCGCCCACCGACCCGGGCCCTTTCGTCAATGTCATCAACAGCTTCAACAAGACGGTCAAGATCGGTGGCAAGGCCATCGTGGCCCAGGGCATGGCCATGCAGGGTGGCGGCATGTCCAGCGCGCTGACCTGGCCCGGCATGGTGCTGCCGAGCCAGGGCAACACCGGGCCGGTGACGTGCAACAGGCTGCCCATCAATGTGGTCGGCGACATGGCCCTCATCTTCCCCATGGGCGCGCCGGCGTCCTTCGACGCGAGTGGGCAATGACATGGCCACCTTGACGATCAACTGGCTCAGCCCTGCCAACGGCACGCGCCTGGTGGGTAACGGCACGGTGCGCCTGACTGCGGCGCTGGCGGCTGCTGCGCCCGTGCCGCTGTTCTACAAGTGGTATTCCAGCCTGGCACCCGACCCCTTGGGCACGGCGCTGGACCAGCAGGGCGTGGTGCTGCCGGTGGGCTCCCAGGTGCTGACCCTGGCCGCCAAGGACCAGCTGGAGGACACGCCTGCGGCCATGCAGGCCGTACAGACCGCAGGCATGGCCGGCGGCCCGCCCCTGCCTGGCCCACCGCCGCCGCCAGTCGGCTACCAACCCTGCGTGGTGCATGTGCTGATCGCCCAGCAGCAGGAGCCCGCGGCCAGCGCCACACTGCAGCGCGGCCAGGCGACGCTGGCTGCGCTCGCACCCTTGCACTGGGGTCGCAAAGCGGCAGACGGCGTGAACTACGAGCCCAACCCCGCTTACCACGCGCTCAACAAGCTGCGATACCTCTGGCGCTTCGCGCCTGCAGGTCCGCCGGCCGGGCGGGCCAGCGGCGTCCTGCAGCCGGCACCGGGCCAACTGCGCTACATCGCCGTCAAATCTGAACAGGGCAACACCTATCCGCCCGTTCCCCTGCTGCGCTACAGCGGGCCGCTGCCTGCAGGGCTGGGCACGGGCAGCTACACACTCACTTTGCGCGTCGAGCACATGGATGGCGCGGCCGTGGGGCATGAAGCCTCTTTGCAGGTGAATCTGACATGAGAACTTGCCTGCTCTGGCCTTCCTGGACGCTGCAGCCAGATATCTCTGCGCGGAGGACCGCCCGGTGAACACCAGTCCACCCCGCGAGCTGATCTTCGGCACCGACCTCGCCCTGGCGGACATGGCCCCCGGGCTGGACCTGGGCGTGGCGCGCGGCGGCGACCTGGCGCTGGCTGTCGGCAACGACAACATCGTGCAGGCCCTGCGCCTGCGTCTGCAGGTCCGCAGGGGTGAGCTCGCGCCACTGGGCATCCCGGCCTATGGCTCGCGGCTGCACGAACTGCTGGGCGAGCCGAACAACCAGCGCACACGCGTCATTGCCATGGGCCATGCGCGCACGGCGGTCGAGGAAGACCCGCGCGTCGCGAAAGTTCTGCAGGTCACGACGGAAACGCCACGAGGCGAGCGCGACACCCTGCGCATCGGCATGGACATCGAGCTGCTGTTCGAGAACAGGCGCATCAATCTGGTGTTCGACTTGCAGCTGGGCACGAGGTGAACATGAGCGACCCCAACGATTTCACGCGCCCGCTGGCAGACCTGATTGCCGCACTCGAAAACCGCGTGCGCCTGGGCGTGGAGCAGCCGGGTTCCGTCGCGGCCATCTACAAAAGCTCCATCACCAGCTATGAGCTTCCTGGCGACACCATCGGCCTGTCCCGCGTGGCGGGCTGGCGCCAGCAGCGCTACATCGTCTTCCTGGAAGACACGGACTACCGCTTTGCCGGTGGCCGCCTGCAATGGCTGGGCACGCCCGCGGACGAAGGCACGCGGCTGGACATCGAGACCATCTGGCGCGAACCGCCCAGCGGCCTGACCGACTTCAACCCGGGCAGCGTGGCCGGCACCCTGCTGCGTGCCGTGGCTCGCGAAACAGCGCTCATGTACGCCCAGATGGACCAGGCCTACCGCCGCGCCTTCATCGACGACGCCACCGGCGTGGCGCTGGACAGCGTGGTGGCATTGCTGGGCGTCAAACGCATCCCCGCTCAGGCGGCCAGCGGGCGCGTCACCTTCATGCGCAAGAAGGCGGCTGCGCAGGCCGTGACGGTACCGGCCGGCACGCGCGTGGCTGACAAGGCGGGCCGGATCTTCACGACACTGGCGGATGCGCAGATTCGGGTGAGCGCAGAAGAACTGCGGACACCCGCAGGACGCAGCCTGAGCACGACCGACAAGATTGCCGAGCTCATTTCGGTCCAGCCGAGCTCTGCACCCGCCAATGCGCCCAGCCTGCCGGTGGACAGGGGCTTTGGCGCCGATGACCGCAGCATCACCCTGCAGGCGGCGCCACCCGCGGGCGAGCTGCGTATCCGCTACAAGCCGCGCAGCACAACGGTCGCCGTGCGCGCGCAACAGCCAGGACCCGACGGCAACGTCAACGCAGAGTCCTTGACCCTGATGCCCACGCCGCCCAGGGACATCGACGCTGTCATCAACGAGGATCCCACCGAGGGCGGGCAGCAAGCCGAGGCCGACGACCGCCTGCGCGAGCGCGCCAAGCACGCACTTGAACGCGCTGGCAACGCCACGCCCAATGCCATCAAGTTTGCAGTCCTGCAGGTCGAAGGTGTGCAGGGCGTGGAAGTGCTGGACCACGAACGGGACGACGCCATCGCACTGGGCGAGGTGCGGGTGCGTTATGCCGGCGGTGCCCCGGGCCAGCTGCGCGATGCCGTCAACGCCGCCGTCAATGCCACACGCGCCGCGGGCGTTCTGGCCCGGGTGGAAGAGATCACCCAGGTCACGCTGACGGGCCTGTTCTATCTGGTGCCTGCAGAAGCCCCCGAAGCTGCCGCCGGCCGTACTTTCCTGGCCGCAGCCGTCACGAGCATCAATGCCCTGCAGATCGGGCAAGCGTTCAGCCAACGCAGGCTGCAAGCACTGACCTACACCCTCCCTGGCCTGGCCGACATGGCAGAAGCGCAACTGCTGGCGCACAAGCCGCTGCCTTCCAGCGCTGGCGTGCCGGTGACCAGCGACCCCCTCTTTGCGGCCGGCACCGAACTCATCCGCGCCCAGGCTGCCGAATTGCGGGTGCTGATGCTGGCCGCCCTGAGTGCCGGTCCGCGCCGTCGCGTTGCGGTGGGCCGCTACCAGATCGATATCCAACTGCGCGACGCTGCGGGCGGCACGCCCGTCTTCCGGAGCTTCAGCCTGGACCTCTTCGTCGCCGTGCGCGCCCGGCTGGAGAGCAACCCCACCGAAGCGCCCTTGCGCGTGGGCAGCTTCACGCGCAGCGTGAACTTCACGAATAGCAGCACCGCCCGGCTCGAATTGACCGTCGCAAGCGACATCCCGGGCTTCGACCCCGCCCAGCATGTGCATGAGGTGCAGTTCGCCATCAACGCGGCGGCCTACGCCGGGCTGGCGGCCACCAGCATCGCCTTCGACATCACCACCGCCTGACGGCACAGCCCATGTCCTTCAAGACCGAGCGCCTCGTCGATCTGTTTCCGGATGCCTATGCAGCCGGCGACCGCGGCTCCGTGCTCTACAAGCTGCTCGACGCCTTCGGCGCCGGCCTGATGGACGCCGACTCGGCCGTCAAGTCCTTGTTGAAGTCCCATTGGGTGGACTACGCCCAGGGCAGCGCACTCGACCGCCTGGGGGCCACGTTCGGGGTCGAACGGCGTGTGCTGGCCGGCGGCGGCCTGGAAGGCGACGAGGCCTTTCGCGCACGCCTCGGGTCCATCGTCAGCCTCTACACCGGCGGGGGCACGGTCGAAGCCGTGAAGGGCGCTGTGCGGTCGGCGCTCGGCCTGCCCTACAACCTGGATCAACTGAAGCTTCCGCCCGCCTACAGCGCCCTGCGGGCCGACATCGAAGCCCTGGTGCAGGTGCACGAGTTCTCGCCCAAGGTCGACAAGGTGCAGGAAAACACCGTCGTCGCCGTACCCGTGGGCACGCGTGCAAACGCCGCCCAGTTGACCGCACTGGTGAACGCATCGACGGTGAGCGTGAGCCTGCCGCGCATCGAACTGACGGCCGACATGGGCACGCTCACCAGGCTGTCGGTGCGCTGTGTCGAGACCAATGCCGGCTTTCGCAGCCTGGACAGCTTCGTGCTGCCACGCGGCCAGACGGTTGTGTTCACTGCAGCGCCCGGTGGCGGGCTTTCCGCGCTGGTGGAAGGCAGGGAGCTGGCCTCGCGCTTCGTGGCCCTCGTCGGCAATGCGCCAGCAGCCATGCCAGCCGTACCGGCAGAGGCTTCGCGCTGGGTCTTCCAGGCCCAGGGCGGCTTGTTCGATGTGGCCAGCTTCGACGCGGCAGGCGCGGACCTGCCGGCCTTCCATGTCGTCGTCAGCCGCGTCGTCTACGAGCCACTCACTTTCGATGTGCAGGTGCCTTTCTTCCTGCAGGAATCGGTGCGGCAGCTCAAGCGCCTGCATCGTTATGGCGGTGACATCCTGGTGTTCGAAGGCATTGCACCGCACCGCATCCAGCAGGTCGTGAACCAGACCCGCGCAGCCGGTGTGCGGGGCGCCGTTCAATTCACCCTGCACTTTCTGGACGACCAGGCGGCGCAGGATTCCTTCGCTGCCGATTGGCAAGCCCGCTGGCGCGAGACCCAGGACACCAGCGACACCATGACTGCCGCCAACACCAACGACTATGACGAAGACCATGCCACACGGGACCGGCTCACCCTCGCCGGGGTCTTCGACGTCTCGCGTTTCGAAGGGCCGTTCGGCTATCTGTAAGGAGCAGCAAACATGAACGAAAGCAACGACATGAAAGGCGTACTCACACTGCGCCTGAGCGCGCCCGACGGCAGCGTGGTGCAGGAACTCCGACCGAAGAACCGCATCGTGGTGAGCGGGCGGACGCTCGTGGCGCAGTTGTTCGCCGGCGTCCCGGGTGGCCAGCCGCCCGATCGCGTCACCCACATGGCCGTGGGCAGCGACGCCACGCCCGCCGCTGACCGACAAACCGCGCTGCTTGCCGAACGCCCACCGCGCAAGGCCATTGCCGAAGTCAGCTATGTCGACTTCGACGAAACGGTGAACAACGTGACGACGCGGCGCGTGCGCGCCACCTTGAAGGCCATCTTCGACTTTGCCGACGCCAACGACCCGGCCGTGCCGCTGCGCGAAGCCGCCATCTTCACCGCCGCCACGGGGGGCGTGATGTACAACCGCGTCGTGTTCGAGCCGGTCACCAAGACCAACGCGTTCAAGCTCACGCTGTTGTGGGACGTCACCTTCTAACGCCAGCCAGGACACCGCCATGCCGCTCGCACCCGATCCCCCGTTTCCCAAGACCCAGGGCGACAACATCCGGTCCAAGGACTGGAATGACGCCATCAATGAAATCATCCGGCTGGACAACACCAAGGCCAACCGCCTGGGCGCCGAAGTCTTCAGCGGGCCGCTCACGATCAATGGCAATGTGGGCATCGGCACCGCCACGCCGCGGCGCACCCTGCACGTAGAAGGCGGGGAGATCCATTCCGGCACCGCCATGGGCGGCTTTTCCTTCGCCGACCGTGGCGCCGCAGGCTTCGTGGACAACCCGAGCAACGGCGAACGGTGGGTGCTCTATGCGCAGGGCGGCAAGGTCAACCTGTGGTCGGGCACGACCAAACTGTCGGTCGAATTGAATGGCCGGCTGCAGACCAGCAACCTGTTTCTCGGGCCCTGGCCCGCGAACGGCCAGTACATGATGTTCGGCACCAGCGCGCTCAATCAGGCGGCTGCGGGCAATTACGCCTTGCTCCAGGGCGCGACGGCCGAAGTCGGCACGACCTTTCTCAATTCGCCCACTTCAGTGCGCCTGCGCATCAACAACGTCGACAAGGCGGTGCTCGAAAACGATGGCGATTTCGTTCTGTCGGGGCCTCTGAAATGCGGCAATTCCGATCTTTATTTCACCAACCCGAATCACAACCATAGCGGCATCGGCAACGCCGCGGGCTTTGCGGCGATTGAGAACACAGTCAGCCACGGCGCATTGATGATCCTGGGGCGCATGGTTCCGAACTTTGGGCGCGTGGTCAAACTGTGGGACATGCTCGAAGTCAACGGCAAGCTCACCGTCAACAACGGTAACCAGAGCATCGCCATCGGCCAGTCCAGTGGACCTTACGGAGGCGACGGCATCAAAGGATTTCCCAACCTCTGGGTGGATGCAGCAGCCAGGGTGATCCTGAAGACCGGCTTCACCACGAACGCCATGGACGTCGCGGAGCGCTTCCCCATGGCCGAGGCCTTGCATGCCGGCGAAGTGGTGGTGTACGACGAAAAGGCACGCGCAGTGCGCCGTTGCACGCAGGCGCATGACGCCACGGCAGTCGGCATCGTGTCCGAGGAGCCGGGCTTCATCCTGGGTGTCGACGAGGCCGAGGCGCCCATTGCGCTGTGCGGCCGCGTTCCTTGCTGGGTCGACGCCGACATCGCCCCCATCCGTGCCGGCGACCTGCTCGTCACCAGCGCCACGCCCGGCCACGCCCAGAAGCTGATGGAGGGCGGCCATGGCACGGGAGCGGTCATCGGCAAGGCACTGGAATCCAGGCTGTCCGGAAGGGGGCGCATCCTGGCCTTCGTGCTGTCAGCCTGAATGGCAAGGGGGATGGACGATGAGTGCAGACGATCTTGGCTTCTACCCGATGCCACTGGGGGCCGTATTGGCCTTTGCCGGAAACACCGACGCCGCAGTTCAGGACAAGCTCCAGGCCGCTGGCTGGCTGCTGTGCGACGGCCGTGCGGTGAGCCGTGCGCGCTATGAAGGGCTGTACCGCGTGATGGGCAGCATTCATGGCAGCGGTGATGGCGTTACGAGCTTCCACCTGCCCGACTACCGCGGCCGCTTCCTTCGCGGCACCGATGGCGGTGCCGGGCGCGACCCTGACGCGGCTGCACGCACGGCACCCGCCGGCGGCGGGCAGGGCGGTGACGCGGTTGGTTCTGTGCAGGCCGACGAATTCCGTGCGCATCAGCACTCCGTCAACGAAATGGTCCACGACGACAGCGTCGATGGCGTGGACAGTGCCGTTCGCAATTCATTCGAACACCGCAACCAATTGCGCGCCACTGGCGAGAAGGGCGGTCGTGAAACCCGCCCCGTCAATGCCGCTGTGCAATGGCTGATCCTGGCCGGCACGCCCATCGACCCGGCCCCGACCCCCGCACCCGCACCCGCTCCTTCCCCATGACCATGCAAGAACGACTCGAACAGCGACTGCAGGCCCTGAAGACCGAATTCGACACCGGTCAAAAGAAACTGGGGCAGCTCGAAGAAGAAGCGCAGACCTTGCGACATATGCTGCTGCGCATCAGCGGCGCCATCCAGGTGCTGCAGGAAGAATTGGGCCAGTCGGGCCAGTCCGGCCCGACGGGCAGCGATCCCCCATGACCGGCAACCTGCGCCCTGCCCTGCTCGCGCTGCTGCAAGGCGCGCTGCCCAGCCTGTTCGGCGGCAACACGCCAGCCGTGCAACTGAGCCTGCTGGCGGGCGACTTCGTGCTCGACGCCTCTTCCACCGACCCCGAGGCCGGCCAGGCGCGCAGCGATTCCGTCACCGACCTGCTGGCCTTCAATGCGGCCGTGCCCGAAGGCCCCTATCTGCTGACGCGCCCCCCCGACCTGTCAGTGCGCAAGCTGCGTCTGAGCACCACGGCCGGCGATCGCATCGCGCTGCATGACAGCGAAGTGCTCTTCGACGCCATGGACGCGCGAAGTTTCAAGCTCGCACTGCGACCCACGCGCAACCTGGCAGCAGTCAACGGTGTGCTGGTGCTCTACGGCATCACGGCGGTCTTTGCGACACTGAAGTACAGCCAGCAATGCAAGCTCAAGCTGGTGGCCACAGACCCTGCGGCGCTGGACCGGGCCCAAGCGCTGACCATGGCCGTCCTGGCGCTCAACCGCGAGCCACTGCTGGAGCAAACAGCCAAATCGGAAGCGGCCCATGAATACGGCGCACAGCTCACGGCGAAGTCACTGCAGTTCAGCGGCGGTGACGCGCCCGACGCCAGCACACGCCACATCCTGATGCGTGCGGAGTACGAGCTCAAGGCGCAACGCGCGCTGGCCGAAGGCGAAGGCGCACCGATCCAGCGCATCCGCGTGCCCGGCAGCACCAGCAACCGGCCGGTGGACATCCAGCCCCGGGTCGACGCATGAAGGCCGTGCTGATGCTCGACCCCGAACGCCGCGACGCGCAGCGGGCCTTCGTCGCCGAGCGTGCCGAAGTCCTGCTGGAGTCGGGCGACCGCCTCTGGGTGCAGATGGACGAATCGCTGGCCGCACGTTTTGCCGAGCAGGGCGTGCAACTGCAGCCGCAGGAAGGCATGGACCTCATCGAACTGCCAGCACTGGTGTTCGACCCCGCACTGGGGGAACCGCAAGTGCCCGCCGCGCTGCGTGCCATCGACACCCCGTACTACATCGTGCAGTTCATCCTGCCGCCAGAGCCCGAGTGGCTGCAGGCGGTGCAGGACCTCGGCGCGGCCTTCCTGGGCAGTGTGCCCAGCCAAGGCGCGTTCTTCGCCATGACGCCCGAGCAAGCCCAGGCTGCGCGCAGCATCGAGAGCGTGGTCTGGGTCGGCCCCTACCACCCGGGCTATGCCATGAGCTTCGAGCTGGCAGGGCAGGAAGAGCCGTTCACCGCGACCACGCTGGCCTTGGCTGCGCCTGCGCCTTCGCTGTTCGAGCCCCGGCCCGACGGCGCCCTGCGCGTGGCCTTCTTTGCCGATGTCGATCGGGTCGCTGCTGCAGCGGCCGTCACGGCTGCCGGTGCCACGGTCGTCGAGTCCGGGGCCGACGCGCTGCTGGTCAACTGCAGTGCGGCCCGGGTGCCGGCGCTGCTGCAGGTGGCCGGCGTGCAGGAAGTGGAGCCGCACCGCGAACCCGGGCTGAACAACCAGCGTTCGGGCCTGATCATGGGCGCCAACCAGGTGCGCAACTTCGGCAACCTGGACTTCCTGGTCAACCTGGATGGCAGCGGCGAAATCGTCGGCGTCTTCGACACCGGCCTCGACAACGGCGCCGTGCCCACCGCCCACACAGACTTCAATGTCGCCGCCAGCGCGGCCAGCCGCGTCATCCGCATCGACAACCTCAACCCTGCCGCCGCCGGCAACGCACAGGACGTGAACGGCCATGGCACGCACGTGGCCGGCAGCATCGCCGGCAATGGCAGCAGCGCACCCGCACCCACCGCCGTCAGCCCGCTGAATTCCGTGCCGCGCGGGGTGGCGCCGGGCTGCCAGCTGCTGATGACCTCGGTCAACAACTTCGCCCTGCCGGCGCCCGCTGCCCCGGTGCCGCTGAGCTTCAGCCGCCATCTGGCGGCGTTTCAGAACCACTATGCCGCGGGCGCCCGGGTGCACAGCAATTCCTGGGGCGCGCAGGGCCCCAATGTGCACACCAACGTCACGGGCAACCTGGACCGTTTCGCCTGGCAGAACCCCGATGCGGTGCTGCTCTTTGCCGCTGGCAATTCCGAGGCCGACCTCAACAACGACGGCCGGCTCGACCAGAACTTCCTGGGCCCCCAGGTCACGGGCAAGAACGCCTTGGTCATCGGCGCGAGCAAGAACCTCACGAGCGTCGACGGCGATGCGCGCAACGCCCAGACGCGCAGTTCGCCCTGCAACCGATTCGGCACACTGGGCGCCAGCGCCGTGCGTGCGGCGGCCAACGTCGCCACGCCCTTTTCCATCTCCGACAACGCGCAGGACATCGCGATGACGAGCTGCCGCGGCCGCGTGAAGAACCCGACGCGGCCCAAGCACCGTCGCGTCAAGCCGGATCTCGTTGCGCCCGGGACCAACATCCTGTCCACCCGATCCATGGCCATGCCGCAAGGGGCGACGGTGGGCCAGAGCTGCCCGCCGATCGCCAACCCGCCAGGCATCCCCAACCCGCAAATCGCCGCGACGGCACCGGCGGCCAGCTATTACGTCATCTCAGGCACGAGCATGGCCACGCCGCTCGTGGCCGGTGCGTGCCTGCTGGTGCGCCAGTTCTACCGCCAGCGCTTTGCACAGCTGCGCCGGCCCGAGCTGGTGCAGGCGCTGGCTGAATTGTTGGACCCGCCCTGCGCCATCGCCCGCGGCAGCAGGCGTGTCCTGGCCTGGGTCAGCCGCGACGTCGGCGCGGCCCGCAACGATCTGGTGGCGGCCCTCTACGACGCCGAGGCGGCACCCGATGGCGCCATCGTGACCCTGGCCAGCGGCGTCGGCGACCACCCCGCGCCGGCGATGGCGCTGCACAGCGATGTCACGCTGCTGCTCTGGCGCGACGGCGCTGGCGCGCTCAAGCTCGCCGCTTTCGATGCGGCCTTGCAGCCCGTGGCTGGCTTCGGCGCCGCCGGCATCGTGACCGTGGCCGCCAGCGTCCGCACCGAGACCGAACGCCGGCCCGGCCTGGCCGTGCACGGCAACGACATCGCCGTGGTGTGGTTCAAGCCGGCCAGCGACGAGCTGCAGTTCCGCCGCTTCCATGCCGGCGACGGCACCGCGCTCGACGCACAACCCCTGTTGCTGGGCACCGGGATGGCCACATCCAACCACGGCTTCCTGCTGCACAACGGCGGCCACTGGGCCGTGGTGTGGGCGGCCAGCAGCGGCGTTGCGAACGGCTCGGTGCAGTTGCGCTTCATCAGCAGCGCGGGCGTGGCTGAAGCAGGCCCGCAGGTGCTCGTGAACCAGGCCGCGGCCTGCGGTGCGCCCCACATGGCCTGGGATCCGCGTCAGGGCCGATTTGCCATCGCCTTCATGTCCGAGCTGGCGGCCAACCGCGGCATCAACGTGCTGCGCACCGGCGCCGATGGCCTGCCCTTCGGCGCCCCGCTGCGCGCGGTGCCGCTGGCCGCCGCCGGGCGCCGCCCGCGCATCGACTGCCATCCCGATGGCGGCTTTGTCCTGCTCTGGGAAGACGCCAGCGACGTCGCCTTCGATCTCTGGCTGTCCTTCCTGGACAACACTGGCGCGGCCGGGTCGGTGCACCGGCTGCAGATCAGCGATACGCCCGATCCGATCGCCGGATTTTCCGCCGTCGTCGATGCCAACGGTGTCGTGCCGGTCTGGCTCAGCAGCGACGAGGCCAATGCCGATGTCAAGGGGCTGTTCCTTCTGGGCGTTGGCAAGAACGGCGTCTTTGCGGCCCAGCAAGGACCCGGCACGCCGCTGCTGGCGCAACAGTTCTACGTGCGGCAGACCCTCAACACATCGCCCGTGCTCGACCGTCCTGCCACGGCCATGGCCTGGGCCGGTGGCGACTTCTACCTGCTGCGCGTCAGCGGCAACGAACTGGTGCCCGACCTCGAGCTCGTGCACACCAATGCCGACGGCATGCCGGATGCCGGCTTCGGCCCCCAGGGCGCACGCCGCATCGACCTGCAGTTCGGCTACGAGGCCTTGTGTCTGGCCTGGACCGGCAGCCTGCTGGCCGCCGGCTCGTCTTTCGGGCTGGCCAATCGCGTGTATCTGCTGCAAGCGGACGGTCGGCCCGTGACCCTCTTCGGCACCCAAGGCGTGCTCGACCTGGGTGAAGCCTCGGCCGAACCCCTGCACATGCAGATCGCCAGCCAAGGGGGCCAGGGCAATGCGCTGCGCCTCTTCGTGGCCTACGGCGCCCACTCGGCCGACCGCGTACACCACCTGCGCTACACGGTCCGCAACGCACGCGGTGTCGCCACGGTCGCGCCACGTGAACTGGCACGCATCGCCGGCACCTCCAAGCAGGGCTGGTTTCACTTGCTGGGCAGTGAATCGCCGACCCATGTGGTGGCGGGCTGGCACGCCCTCGTGGGCGCGCAATCGCGCGTGTTCGTGCAGCGCTTTCGGCTGGACGGCAGTGCCCAGGCCGGCCAGCCCAACGCGATCCCCGTGACAGCTGCAGCCGGCGAGGCGAGGAACCTCGTCATCGCGCCAAGGCCGATTCAGTTTGCGCCTGCCTTTCCGCCCGGCCCCACCGACCAGTTGAACAGCCTGCGCCGTGAGTTCGGCGCCGCCTGGCAGCACCAGCCGGTGGGCGGCAACTGGCAGATCATGTTCTCGCGCCTGGGCCGTAACGGCCTGCCCAGCAGCACCGCAGGCGAGTTCGACGTGCCTGTGATCGTCAGCGCCAGCGACCATGCCACCGAGCCACAGCTGGTCTGGCATGGCGATGGCTACGGGCTGGCCTGGCTGCAACAAGCCACTGCGCCGGGCAGCGGCCATGTGCTGATGTTCACCGTGCTCGACCCGCTCGGGCAGCGCCCCAATCTTGCGACACCGGGTCTGCCCGCACTGCCGGCCCATTTCGCCGTCACCACGGCCGGCGTCGACGTCCAGCGATTCCATCTCATCTGGACCGGTGCCAGCTTTCGCGTGAGCTGGACGGAAATCGACGGCGCCAACCTCCTGCACCGCCAGCGCGGCATCGCCCTGCCGAGGCAAGCCAGCAGCGCGCGCTACGACGCGCCATTCCAGCAGCCCAGCAGCGCGCTCATCCGTGCCACGCTCATCAACGGCGCCACCAATCTGCGCAACACCGCATTGCCCAATGTCGGCAATGACGTCAACGACGGCTACGGCTGGGGCCGCGTCAACCTGCGTCAGGCACTGGCACCGGCACAACCGGTGAGCTTTCATGTGCGCGACGACGCCAGCGTGGGCGCAGGCCGCCGCGTGCGCTATGAGTTCAAGGTGCGGCGCGATACGCGCTTGATCCGCGTCACCCTCGCCTGGACCGACCCCCCTGGGCCCGATCTAGTCAACCACCTGCACCTCCGCGTCACAACGCCACCATTCGCGCCCGGGGGGGTGCGCGTTTTTCAGGGCAACACCTGGCAATCAGCTGCCGGCCGAACACACCTCAGTGCACCCGTTCCTTTCCTACTGCCGCCTGCCTTCGAAGACATACATAACGTCCAGCAGGTGATGCTGGCAGCGCCGCCCGCCCTGCCCGAAGGAACCTACGTCGTCGAGGTGATCTGCTCCGGGCTCAATGGAGGGTTATTCGGACAATTTCAAGGCCAACCCTTCGCACTGGTATTTGTCGGCAGCGGACCTGAACTGCGGACAGCAGCCACCCCCAGCGCCACGCCCGCGCAGGTCTACTGAACCCAGATCCGCCAGCCAGCCTGCCGTTCGCCCAAAATCAATCGCAATGGTCCAGCACGGTCATTACGCCGGCGTTGAGTGTAGTAAACATAGCCTCAAAAACGTAGTAATCGTGCCACGCAGGTCCCACGCGGGCTCGTTTCGAGGTCAAGCGCGAACGCAAGTCCTTGATTCTTCGTGTAAACAAGTAGTAATGCTGCCACATTCATTTAGATTGCCGGCTTCTGCGATTTTGAGCAAGTCCGGCAACAGCACCGCGCCTCGACCGTGGCGTGCTGTCGTGGCCTGAATTCGCAGCATGAGTGCGTTCGCAAAGCGGTCGATGCGCTGCTCCTCCAAGACCAGGCGCTCGAGCAACTGCTGCCCCTGGTCAACCTGCTCCTGCACGCAGAACCCGGTCAACCATCGAACCAGTCCGGTGGGCGGGGGCTGCATCGACACGCGGGTTCCAAAGAAGCCAGAACTCTGCAGCTACGGTGCCGCAGAGTTGTACCCAGAAGTCGATCATCGCGGAGGTGCGGCCTGCCATACGTGACGGGCGCTCGCAAAACGATGTGACCTGTGGGTTGGCCTCGAGGGCGATCCAGCAGCGCCAGGCGTCGTAGCTGCCC